>Ga0247737_1000536_pt1 | contig 15281 bp, 17 predicted proteins | sample UWRJL028104C2_FD_180937 | JGI IMG/M metagenome (GOLD analysis project Ga0247737, IMG submission 180937) | Plant litter microbial communities from Arlington Agricultural Research Station in Wisconsin, United States - UWRJ-L028-104C-2 | ecosystem: Environmental > Terrestrial > Plant litter >...
CCTCCAACGCCTTATGTAGCGTATCTTTCTCATACTCCAACACCCTTCTACGGTCCTCCCACGCATTTCTCTCCACGTCCCACCGTTCTTTCTCCTCTGATAGACGGGCGATGGTTTCGACCAGTGGTATAAATTGGGCCATGAAGTGAGCATAGGCATTGGCGCGCTCCTCGTCCATTAACGCTACCACATCGCTTGCGTTGCTCTCAATAGAGGTGGATTTTAGCAAACCATGAGCCTCGTCACCAATATCGGGCGTCGATTGACCAGTAATAGTAGACGATTTCCTCGATGCAAGTGATGTGAGAGATGTCGATTCGTTGATATCTGATGAGGATACAGACAGGTCAGCATCCTGGCTGTCTGAAGTGATGCTGTCGCTTGATGAAGTCGCGATTGTGGGGTTCGAGGAGGATGTGCTCTCAGTCCCGATTATATGCACCACCAAAGTACCGGCACCTAAGTCCTGCGGGAAATCTTTCGAGGGCAAAGGCGCCAACGAAGTAAGGGGAGGGTACGTGTAACCCGGGTCAGCCCATGGCTGGTGCACCCAATTTGGGCCAGGTGGGTGATGGAGAACATGTGAGTAGGCCGGATTAGGAGGGGAATATGGCCCACGGCTGGCCGGCTCTACGCTAGAGTTGGTATTCCCAGTCGCAGTAGCGATGTGAAAGACAGGATAAGGGTTGTAATCTTGCTGGGCCTGCGAGCTGAGCACAGATTGCGTGACAGTCGAAGGTGTAGACGATCCATGCTGAGCCATAACATTGTTGATTTCGTTGCCGTTGCAGATCTTCTTTCTCTTCCTCGCAGTTTTCTTGACCGTATCTACCATCTTTCATATGTGTCAGGGCTGCTTAACTTCACGAGGATAACGAAATCACCTAAACTTGAAGCCGATTGCACAACACGCGCAGTAGGGCCACGAGTCTAGCAGTTTATCAGCTCTAAATCTTGTGGTGAGCCCGTCGTCTGCTATGCTATAGAAAGTCTCTGAACTTCATAAACAGATATCCTCGCAGGATTCGGGCTAGGTTCCAGTTATGAAAAACGACCTGTGAGTGAGATAGAGTAATCTGAGGTTCAAGTTACCTTCAAGCCTTTCAGGAATCAAAGGGCTCAAACTGTATCGCCACCGACGGGCCGGAGCTGCCAATTCACCTGTTTATTCCCACCGTCTTTGTTTTTAGGACGCTTGTTCAAGTGAGGATTCCGAACACACCTTGTAAATATGCAATACGCAGTTAGGCACAAGTATATAATTGCGAAGAGCACGAGTAAATGGAAATCGGCGAAATATCGAAGAGTTTGTTCGTATCATTGTAAGTATGAGAGAAATGAGCCTTTGATAAATTGAGAAGGAGGTTTCGAGTATGTATCTACACCTATACGATCATAAAAGAGGCCGTGCGTAGTACATAAAATTCAAAAAGAATAGAAACTGTAGGTAAGAAAATTTGTTCTGTGGGTATTGGTAGGGTGCAGAAGCGGGCGATGAGGAAGGCAGGCGATGTGCGGGATTCGGGCGGCAAAGAAGGTGGGTGGCTGTGTGAGACAGGAAGGCAGGATGAGGCGACGACGTCAGAGGATGTAAAGTTGGCGGGAAATTTGTGAGAAGTTGGCGTGACGTGATCGGTTGTGTGATTAGCGCCCAGGTATCGGCGCAGCGGTGATCCATCGGCGTGGAGCCTCCAATTCCGCAATCCTTTGATTTGCCACGACCAACCTCTCCTTCAGCGTCGCATTTTCCCTCCTGAGCTCGTCCCACTTTGGTTCTGCGTTGTGACGAGATGCGAGGGATTGATTTAAGTCGTTGCTCAATTCGGCATTGCGCGTTCTAAGCGCTCGTCTCTCCGAGGCCCACTCCGGCGGCGCAGCAGCGCTAACAGAAGGAGACTGCATTGCATCTCGTTGTGAAAGCTGTTTCTTGAGAGCACGCTTTTGTGAAACCACCTCCGCCATGTCAGCGGCGGTAGGGCGTTCATTCAAGGTTTTCTTCAAGAGGTCATAACGCTCTCTGAGCGCGTGATTCTCTGAGGTCAACTTCTGGATCTCCAACAGAGGGTGCATAGATCCCGAGTGCGTCGAGCTGGCGTCTTCAATGGCAGACGATTTCGCTTTCAATTGGTGTATTTCAGCCAGAAGAGTGCGTTCCACGTCGTTCCATCGAGCAGACGTCGTTAGGTGTTCACTTATCTTGTTATCGTACAACACCATCATCTCTTCCTCCCTCTTCTTTGACATCGCCTCACTCCTCATTGCGTTCTTCTTTCTCGCCGTTTCTTGTTTTAGTGCGTCTTCGAGGTTGCTGATCCGCTTCTTCCATACCGCCATCTGGTGTACCCCTTCGTTGACATTGTCCCGCTTGCACTTGGTGCATTTGCTGAGATTTTTGGTGGCAGCCCTGGAAGGCTTGTCCGAAGGACGAAGAGCCAAGGTAGTGATCGGGTTGCGTTTCATTGGAGTGATAGATACCCCTTCCTCGTCGACGCTGAAGGTGAAATTATGACCTGGAGCGCTGAATCGGAAGGAATGTACGTCCGAAGTATCCATAGTGACTAGGAGACGCGTCTGATAGCAAGGAGGGGGAGCAGGCGAAAGATAATATTCTCTCTCTAAAAGGACAAACGAGCCAGTTAGATTACCACAATCGTTGATAATACTACTAGCTTACTGTATTTGAAAGGGAATTTTTGGGGGTATAGAGGAGGGTGTATAGCACAGCTCAGTCTACTCAAGTTGCGACGTGATTTGGAGGGGGGGATCAAAGGGGATCAATAAGAGACGAAAATCACTGGTTGCCTTTATCTTATCCGTTTCACTCTCCGCTCTCTCTACTAAATCAATTATGCCCACATGACACAAGCAGAAGTACCGAGTGCGTAGCGGTTTTGAGTCAATTTCGAGGCACCAGTAACTTCACTACGGACGTCGTACAAGTTCATCTGGCTGTACTACCTTTTAAAGCGCTAAAATAATAGCCCTTTGGTATATGGCTAGTTGAAGGTCCTAGACACATGTGTTACGCGGGCGATCGTTCGCCGACAATTTGCATCTTCAAAACCACTTTGCTCAACTCCTGTTTCATGTCGGCCATACTGGGGTGCGTGATGGCCCAGTTTGACGATTGTATTTATTGGTGACTGCATGTTTTTGAGTACAAACTTTTCTAAAAATTGCCGATTTGAAAATATTCTCTCCATTGAAATCAATTTCTGGTCATATGCCGGAGATCCGCATCTCCGGATTCCGTAGCTAAGCGACATCGACGCTATCTCTTGGCCATGAAAATGGCCTCCAAGGAACCCTTATCCAGTAGCCAAGAGGACCCCCAAGTTGAAGGCCAGAAGATGGAAGGAAAGGACCTTGATTTTTATCACTTGTGCTGAGCTTGTCGACTTTGTCAAACGATGTCAATATGGACCTACACCTATTTTGGGAAGGAGCTGCCACGGCTCAATAATCTTGACAGCTCCGCCATCAAGGAGATTCCTTAGAACATCTCAGACGATCATAATAATGAAAATTGATATTTATAGATAATGAGAAGAACTTCAAGGTGGATTTGTAGTCTATTGGGTTTGTAAATCTACAATGTAGCTGAAATACTATACGGAGGAGGCGGTAAGACTGAAATACTTCCATCTACGGCGTAAACGTATCCCTGCCGAAGTAGGTCCGCGTTCATCGTCAAGCACTGGGCCGCCCACTGATGAGAAGCGTTACGCAGATCGATCCTTTCCTGATCCCAATTCTGGAGCATCGTTGCGTACTCTGCTTTCAATCTGTCGTGTTGATCCTGAAGCACGCCGTAGTGGATTTCCATGTTCTTCGTCGCTTGGTCTAAAATTTGCTTGAGGTCACTGCTCCATTCCTCGTGAAAATCAGACCGGACTTTCCAGTCATCCCGTTCTGCTCGTAGATTCTTTATTTTTTCATCCCAGAGGCGTCTATCGATCTGATAGTGCTTGGATAGTTCGTCAATTTGTCCACGGAATTCATGTTCGACTTGGCGCCTCTCGTCCATGAGGAAGCTCTGGATCAAGGCTACTGCCTCCTCGTAAGTGTAGCTCTCTCTAGAGTCGAGAATTTGCGCCTCTGAGTCGGATTGGCAATGAGCGGTCTCTTTTTTAGGTGAGACGATGCCACTTGCATCGTAATCGCAAAGATCTGGTGGCACGATCGGGCTGAAACATTGGTTTGGAGTCGCTGACGCTTCTCGAGTACCAAAAAACGGAGACTGCCCAGATTTGGCCTCAGTGCAAGATGTTGAATGAGAGCTGCCGAGACTGTCACTGTAACTCGATTCCAGGTCACTGGTGGCAGATGCTTGAGAAAGGGCCATGCCACGAGCCAGAAAGGAAACGGGAATTTGAGGACAATCCTGTGGAGAGCTACTCATGCTAGAGTGTATATGAGGTGAATGTTGGGGAATACTTAAGAGAGGCTGAGGGCCTTTTATAGTGGACGGAAAGGAAAAAGACCATTTTCATGTCCTGGGTTACTCGTTACTTGTTAGCCAAATGGCACCCGCTTCAGGCATATAACGTAATAAAGGATAAATGGGAAATATGAGGTCTATTGGGTGGCACAGGACACCCATGAGACAACGGAGAGGTCGAGCCATATGTGGAAATCGGTACTCGTGGAGGTCGCCACAAATGCAGTGATGTCAACCATTCATGGATAACAAAGAAAGCGGTCGCTCTTGGGACGCCAATGAAAGAGCAGGAAGCCTTCCTCCTGCGAAACATCAATGGAAACACTCGAAATGACTCAGTTCTAACCGACTCATTATGCGAAGGACAAAATATTGCGAATATTATCAATGTAAAGTAAGTTAAGTCGAGTGTCTATGCTGGGTATAAACCAGATTATCCTGGTACGAAATGCGTCCTTCTACTCACAAGCGCCCGTCTCCGTCACGACTATGTGCACCAGCCGATAGCTATACCAATATCTCGCACCCCTCTTTTTTCCGACAGCTCCAGCGCCAACTTCAGTGTCTCTCTCTCCTTTTGTTTCCGACCTTGCATACCATAAGCTTTTGCAAGATAGTACCAAGCCTCTGGTACATCCCATCCACGGCCTTTGGTCAGATAGGCAAGAATTCCGGTGGCCAGGTCAACATCAGAGTTGGTCGATGAAGGTCCCCAGTTTTGGGTCGAAGCGGCGGAGGAGAGAGATGGGGTTGCTGTTATGTTGGATGTATGTTGCAGCTTGTCGCTGATGTCTGGGTCTAGATACAATCGCGAAATGTGAACAGTGGCAGAGACATCATCAGGCGCGATAAAGAGTGCCTTTTGGAAGGTGTCGACGGCGTGTTGGTAATGACCCAAGGCAACGTAATAAAGTCCAAGCTGGAATGAAAATTAATTGACTGTTGACTAGACGCTGGATGCGAGTCGAATCGTACCTGAACCCAGACGTTCGGGTTGCTCTCATCTTTGACCTCCGCCTCTTGTATGGAACCCTTGGCTTGCTCGATCTTTCCCAGTCTTCGAAATGTAGCAGCTGACATTAACCAGAGCTCACTCATTAACCTATTCTCCCTCGCTGAGCGGTCATTCTTCAATTTGAAGTCTTGACTTGTTGATGTGGGCATAGATGGTGGAGGCGGCGGAGGCGGCGAATCTGTGGGTGTGCGATCCCGAGAGTGGATTATAGAGCTCAGACGTCTTCTGGAGTGAATCGAAGAAGCTTGATACGAGGTTTGCTGGAATACGGCATGAAAGTCTAGGCGTATAAATTTCAATTGAGGAAACGGAAATAATAGATATCACAAACCAGGAGTAGAGGTCGACCTCCTTAAACTTCCATTCTTTGTAACACCATGTCCAATTTTTCTTGAAACTGCAGTGATGCCAGCACGGCTCTTGTGCACTTGCTCTTTCAACATTTGCTGGACCTTCTTGGTCTTCGTAGTATCTCCACGACCGTCTCTTTCTGATGAAGAGGAACGCTTAGGTTTCATTTGTTGACTAGTCCCGTGTTTCTTTTCCATATCTAGTCTGTCTTCCCTTCCATGCTCCGAACCAGCACTGCTTCCAATGGCCATTGCCTCAATTCGCTCGGCGTCGGGTGTCGCAGGTGAGATGGTGATGGGGATTGGTGCGACTAGTGACTCAGTCGTACTCGTATTAGCCATAAGGTTTGCACCCAGATGGTTAAGGCTTTTCTTCTCGTGTTCGTGAGGGTCTAGACCCAGATGTCGACTCGAGGGTTCCGCTCCATGGTTTGTGGAAGGCGGACGATTGTGGCTTATGCGGTCTAGAGAATTACGGACTCCTTCTTGTCCATGAGGGTGAAGAGGGACTATTCGCGTGGGGCCATCAGATAAAGCAAAATTGAGTTATGGAACGGGAACGCACCATCGCCGACATTATTTTTTCGATCGGCAACCCATCCAAAAATCTCCAACCAGGTGAGCTCAGCACCTTCGGCGCCTTCCACCACTTCCACCAGCGCTACTTGGGTCATGCGGAGTTGCAGATGCCATTCAAATAGCTCCGCTTTCGACGGTGTATAGGACTCGAAACTTAGTTCTGTGGATTTGAGCAGCGAAGACGCCAGCGGTACCTCTGTCGCATCTAGAGCCAAAACAGACGACAACGAAGAAGAGGTGGTGGAAGAAGCTGTCGCCGGCCTAGGTGAAGTGGGGCTTACACTTGTTTTGGCCTTCGGTCGGAGCGGACTACCTTTAGCCACCCCGTTGCTAACACCGTTGATCTTTTTAGGCTTGCCACTAGCAAAGTCAGTGACTTGAACGGTGCCGTTTGCGCCAGGGATGTTCAACGTCTGTACATCGGACTGTGTGACTGTTCCAGCCCCATCCGGTGTCGGCGTCCCCTCGTCCCTGAAATTCTCGTCATCATCCTCTGCATCAGCGCCCTCCTCATCGTCTACACCGAGCTCAGCACCATGTTCCAAGATCTCCTTGGCTTCAGTCCACTTCTCCTCCGCTGTCAACAGGATGCCGAGAAGATGCCAATATCGGACTTCCTTCGGTTCACCCGCAACGGCATGCCCAGCACATTCAATGGCTCGTGAAAGATCCTGTCCAGGACCCCCCTTGCGAGAAAATGACAACGCAAGGTGATGATACGCTGAAGGAGTGGCATTTGCGATGATTGATCGTTGAAGAACAACATGTGCCTTCTCGAGTTGGAAAGTCCTTTGTAATGGGTCTTGGCCTGTAGAAGTATCAGTATAGAACGACAATGAAGAGTATAGCAAAGGGAAGAGACCTTTAAGGGCAAGGAGGCTCCAGTAAACGCCTTCGGCTAAGAGCAGCTTCGCTAAAAGCACTTTGTCGTCTGGATTGAGCCTTAACTTCGCCTTCTCCAGAACAATCCCAGCTTCCCGCACGTCATCGATACCTTCCACTCCGGGTAGTGCTGCTGCAGTCTTACACAACATTCTCGCTCCAAAAACCAGTGTATCCACCCAGTATTCGTCAGTGTCTTTGTCCTCTCCGACACCTTCCTTGCTCGCCTCGTAAGCTTTGCCAACAACCTGGATGTACAGCTTCAACGTCCGTTTTGAAAGTCGGCTGTCACCTGCTAGGTACAGTAAGCGCGACATGTGTCGCAAAACCCGCGATGAGTTGAACGTCAATCGGGTTGCCCACCAAAGGATCTGGATGCTGGTTAATAACCATTATGTAGGGAGAAAGACAAGCACATACGTCAATCACCCAACCTGCCTGCTCGCCATTTGCGCCAGCGGCCTCCCAAACTGCGACACACAAATCAACGAAGTTTTCCACTTGCATGTTCCTTTCGCCTGCTCGCGGAAACTTGGTGCTCGATGTCAACACTCCCCGGTATTCATGCACCACAGTGCGTGCAGAGTGCAACCACGATCCCGAAGTGGGTGGTTGCCCGTTCAGTGATAGGAAAGTTGACGAGGCAGAGGATGGGGTAGTGGTAGACGGTGTCACAGATTGTTGCAGCGTGTGTTGGGAAGAGTCTAGTGGAGAGGGTGACAAAAACCTGTTCTTTAGAACGAGAGCGCGGAGATGTATCGCGTACACCGTTGAGCGATGAGCAGTGCGGAAAGTCGATGGCCAAAAGGTACCGCAGCTAGCGTAGTGCCCTAACCATATCCATAGCATTTCGTCGTCCGTTTGTAGATCGGTCGTCCGCGAGCTCAGTACCACCGCACGCCAGAGTAGCCGTTCGACCCATCGCCATAGCTCTCGTAATTGATGAAAGAAAGTAAAGTCGAGTTTTCCAGAAGACTTTGGTAACGATTTATGGCTGAATTCTGATTGTAGAGCGGAGAAGAGGGGAAGAGATTCAGCGTACGCCGTAAGAGCCTTGTGGGGCTCTGAAGGGCTCAGCCGTTCATGGCACATCCCTAGTTCATAATTAGCCATAGCAGAATGAGACTAGATGACACGAACCTCGAAGACAAAATGAACGAAATGTCTCTGCCATAGCCCAACCCCTCCCATCTCGGACCTCTGGTACAACAGGATCAACCACAGAAGTGAAACTTCCAGTAAATGATGTTGTCGAGGGTGCATAGGTCGAGGGTGCGAGCATTGTCTGTGTGTTGATTGACCTTGTCGATCCAACCGTCGGAATATGATTCTGGAACTGAAGGAGCTCTGGGACCTTTTCTAGATGAACAATACATTCTGCCGCATTTCCGAGCGCGTATGCGTAGTATGCGAGGGCAAGATGTAGAGTCTGTGGTACAACGATATGGACAGCGGTATGACTCGAGCGAACAATGCACGCACATCAAATTTTGAGGACCCAATGGCCTTAAGAGCCTTATATCCAGCTTCAGCCTCCTCCTTCCGTTCTTCAGCCACCGTCGATTCTCCAGACAAATCTAGCCTTTCCCCTTTCGAGGTCTCAACTGAAGCATCCACGTCTTCATCGTCATCCAGATAGGGCGCCGACAGCAATAAGGCCAACGCATGCATTCGTGAAGCTGCTTCTGCTACTTCCTGGTAGCCTCTGCAATGTTTGTTGAACTTGCGAAAGAGCTCTGACCAGCTAAGTGGTGTGCCATTGGGTGCCTTTGCCGGTACCGTTGAACGCCATTGACCGGCAGTAAGTGCAGCACGAAGTTGTGTCCAATAGTGCTTCTCCTTGGGGTTGGACATATGAGGCCCTAGCTCGTCAATGTCCTTCCAGTCGTCGCGGTCGGGAGTTTCGTGACAATCAACGTCGAATGACGCTATGAACTTAGTATAAAACGGGCGAATTGTCCCAAATGCAGGTGCAAGCAATTGATTCTACCGTCACGGCGTGACATCCATTACTCAATCCTTTGAAATGCAACTTTCACCATTGCATCGTCTACTTTTCAAAGTTTGTATAACGGTCCTACATGGCCAGTGAACAGACAACGTCTTTTTCAACGTCTGGCGAAGATGCGATCACGAGGGTTATCGATGTCCAACCTGATCAATCAGCGGATGTTCTTCCCCCTGACGAGTTTGACGAGTTCTACGACATCGAACGAACAGCAAGGGAGATAATTAAAGGAGATTTCAGACGAGTAAGCTAACTTTTTCTTCTGATGTTTTTTGACTTAACTTTGATAGATTGCGCTCCAATTTCCAGACGAACTGTTACATGATTCCGTCCCCATCTTCAGGCATCTGAAGCGTAGAATCGGAACTGGACGAGAGCTTTACGTGCTGGCTGATACATCCTATGGCAGGCAGGTATCTGAATATAGTATCAAACTCACGGCTCCCATCTAAACATAACCAGCTGCTGCGTAGATGAAGTCGCGGCGTCTCACGTCGACGCAGACGCGATGGTACACTACGGACATGCTTGTATGAGCCAGTATGTTACCAATCCATTCCCGTTACTTCTACACTACGCTGAATTCTTTAAGGACTTCCCGACTACCCGTGATTTACGTCTTTGGAAAGAAACCCCTAGACATCGACCGCTGTGTTGAAGCCCTTGCTTCCGAATTCGAAAGCAACTCCCAGAAGGACTCGACAACCGTAATCCTGCTACGTCATGACGTCGTTTACACCCACCATGCAGGTACTGCGAGCTAGCTTTGAAAGAAAAAGACATAGCTAATCTTCCCTACTACTTAGATCAAATAGTTAAATATCTCAAGCAGAGGCTAGGGCTGACGATCCTATACTCAAAAATTCCCCTTCTCCTGGAGCCTACGTCAAGTTCTGCGAAGGTATCATCAGGAGGCATCCATCTGGAACAAACGGCAATATTCTACATCGGAAGCGAAAGTCTTGGACTAACAAACATTCTCATGACAAATGCTTCATGTACCGTACGCTTTCCATAATCTGAATGCTGACTCAAATCTGAAGTTGCCTTTCAGGTGTACTCGTTCAACCCGCAATCACAAACAACCCGAATCGAATCAACGCGCACTAACCGACTTTTAATGCGCAGATATGCTGTTGTTCAGAAGGCCCGCGACGCGGATGTTGTTGGAATATTAGTTGGGACATTGGGTGTTGGTATGTCTACTTGTCTGCTTGCCTAAATGATAACTCACCGAACTCAGCATCTTATCTTCCTTTGATAAAGCACATTCGCACCCTTCTAGCTCGAAAGCACAAGAAGAGCTATACTATTAGTGTTGGCAAGCTTAATCCAGCAAAGCTCGCCAATTTCTTGGAGATCGAATGCTTCGTACTCATAGCATGTCCTGAGAATAGCCTCATCGAAGCTAAGGTGACCTTCAGGCAGTTTTTCTCATGTGTCAGAGTATATCTTACCCTAGTTACAGGACTTCCTCAGGCCAATTGCCACCCCCTACGAGCTCGAGGTGGCCCTCCAGGTCGAACAAAGTTGGACAGAGAAATACGTTCTTGACTTTGACAAACTTCTTACCAATGCTGAGGCTAATAAGACCGAAGAGGAGACTACTGAAAATGGAGAGGGCGATGACAGCGACGGAGGTCAGCCTGTATTCTCCCTCATAACCGGTACATATCGCCATCCAAAGCGTTATGGGCACGGCGGTAAAGGAGAATCAGAACCAGCGGCAGGGCTCAATGGTACTTCTGCTATGGTGTTGCGGAATCAAGATGGCGCGGTGGCAAAGCTTGATAGTGCGGCAGGTCCGTGCTTTACTGTCATTCCCTGAGCCACTCGTTGCTCACGCCACTTGTGCCTGTACAGGTCAATTTCTGCAGCAGAGAACATACCAAGGGCTCGAACTACGCTTGGGTGAGGATGGGCCTAGTGTATTGGAGCAGGGTCGTAGTGGGATCGCACGAGGCTATCAGGATGACCGGTCTCACCAAGACATCGACACTAGCTAGATCCTACGACGAGTCCTTCGTTCATCTCTGCCAAATAGGACTTCACGATGAGACTTGCGGAGACAAAGCGTGAACCCCTTTCTTTGCCCTTGCGCTTTGTCCCGATCCGACTCTCTGCATGAGTCACTTCACGTGGCATATCAATTTTAACTTTCCCCAGCTACACTGCCACCGGGCGCCAATCTGCCTTGTATTTCACCTGGAGTGGCAGTGAATATTACGGCAGCCAGAGCTCTCGGATTCTCCGGTAGAAAGTCATGCAACTCTACCTCAGTACTTATTGGTTGTTCTAGTAATTCCTCAGACTGTTGATGGCATTGGAGTTGAAACAGGTGACGAAAGTCCATGGCTACATCCTGACCGATGTCCTATACTGGAAAGCAAGACTCCATCTTCAGCGCTCAGCGCCAGCAGCTTGCGGTTCATTAGCCGTCAGTGTTTCAACTCTGAGCCGACCAATCAGAGTCCATTTTCACTAGGCGTCAACCACCGAACCCAGGCCCTCACATTTTGTGGCCTCTCAGATGCGTCGAGCATTAACGCCAGCTTGTTAATAAATTCACATTCATTGACCACTCATGCTCTCATCATGGTACATTTGTTGAACGCCAATGCCAGGCCTATTTTGCAGCCCATCATAGTTAAACGTTGAACACCACCCATCTTCAAAATAATATTGACAATAATAAGTACTAGCTCATCGGAATGGGTATCGAGATTCAATGATGTGACATAAAGATAGTCAGTTTTCTACGTTGCTCAGTTTCATCGTCTCCAATAAGGATACCAAAGTCCTGATTGTAAAAAACAATCAACTTGGTTATGTCCGCCCTGCTATACCCAGAGATGTTCGTCTGAAATCCAGGTGGTACAGCCCCGATAGGCGCCGGCGTCACATGAGAAGGTAAATTTGCAAGGGCGGCTCGTCCTTGTGCAGCAGTAACTGCTTGGGCCAGCACCAGACCACTCCCTTCAACCTGGAGCAAGAATTGAAGTTTGAAAATGCATAAAATTAGAAAAAGCAAGGTGACAGACCGTCTTCTGAAGTGGTTCACAGGTGGGCATATTTTGGAGGTTTCGGACAAGGATGTAACGGTTTGCAGTCCCCGCCGCAGTCATCGCACCCGAAAGCGCCAATTGGGCCATAGTGAGCTCCAATTGGGTCATACGGTGCAGAAGAGCTCCAATTCCGGCCATCAGACCAGGTGCATACTGAGCGGCCGAATCTGGAAACGCATATGAGCAATGACTCATGAGATACAGGGAAAACAAGAGAACACGTACGTGCGACCTCAATGGCGTTATGTCTTAGTTCAGCGCGCTGAACCATCTCCTCTGTTACACCAGGATTGAGGGGACCCTCTATAGTAAATGCATCAGCTCAACCACTTAGAGAAAGCTTTGAGGCAACTTACCAACAAGAAGCCTGAGGTTCTTCACCACCAATCCCGCATGCGTAAGATTGTCAGGATCAATGGGAGTACCAGCAATAATCGATCGACTTAGGTCTAGAGCACCCAGAAGGGGAAGCCCGGGGACAGTAGCCTGCAAGCTTGCGATATCAAAAGTGTACGTCGGGGCAGCCATAGTAGGGCTCTGAAGCGCGATAATGAGTTGTATAACTATGGCTAATTATAGTTTACTTATATAGCGCCCTGAACAAACAAAGCCAAAGTGTTCAGGCTGCCAGTTCCGCGGCACGACGCCCAGCTACCCCTGACTCTGGACAGTCGACCCATTAATGCATCATTGTGTGGCCTTTCCGTACGCGCGAGCAAAACCTGTCGTGATGTCGATAGAATCCGATCAAGAACTCTTGCCACTCTTGGCCCACGTAGCTCTGGTCAACCTTGACATCTTTCAGACATCCTGGTTCGTGCCAGAGGTTTGGATGCCACATACACCTCGGGACTTCAAAAATCCTCGAGTCGTGCTGTGTTTATAGACGTGCGCCTTTTCTTCTTCGAAGTCTGCCCCATATTCCAATATGATAAAAATTATGATCCATTCGATTCCAGCTTTCGAAGAGAAGTGCGTAGGGTACTCCCTTCCATCAGTCACTGTTCCGGTAGACTCGTCCACAAGGTCTAGCCCTCACCCAGTCAGTTATTCTGCGATTGGGACTACACCAAGTATTGTGGTGACTGGAAGCCCTGCGACGCTTCCTCCGCCTACAGTGGTCAATTTCAACTCGGTGGTTCAGACTATGTTCGGTCCAAAACAACTAGAGGGTCGTTACTCGGACACCTATTACAGTGTACGTCCCGGGGGTTCTTTATTAGCGCATCATTCCTTCACGGAGCATAAACGACGAACGTAATGATCAAAGATGGTGGGCTCATTTTCTTCCTGTGATCATAAGGACACGACGGTTAATATACCTATGGACATGCGTGCATGCGCCAGTGCGTTACCAACCCATTCTTGTCCTTCTTACAATACACTGAATTCTTCAAGGACTTTCCGACTACCCGTGACTTACGTCTTTGGAAAGAAAACACTCGACATCGATCGCGGTGTTGAAGCCCTCGCTTCCGAATTCGAAAGCAACTCCCAGAAGGATTCGACGACTTCAGCCCTGCTATGTCACGACGTAGGTTACATCTACCATGCAGGTAGTGCGAGCTAGCTTTGAAAGACAAAGACATAGCTAATCTTCCTCACTACTTAGATCAAATAATTAAGAATCTCAAGCAGAGGCTAGGCCTGACGAAGGTAAGGTGACCTTCAGGCAGTTTTTCTCATGTATTAGAGACATATCCTAGTTTCAGGTCCTTCCTTAGGTCAACCGTCACCTCCTACGAGCTCGAGGTGGCCCTCCAGGCCGATCAAAGTTGGACAGGGAAATACGTCCTTGACTTTGGCAAACTTCTTACCGATGCTGATGCTAATAAGACCGAAGAGGAGACTACTGAAAATATAGAGGGCGATGACAACGACGAAGGCCAGCCCGTCTTCTTCCTCCATATCATCATGCAAAGCGTTATAGAACCAGCGGCAAAGCTCAATGGTACATCCGCTATGGTGCTGCGGAATCAAGATAGCACAGTAGCAAAGCTTGATAGTGCAGCAGGTCCGTGCTTTACGGTCGTTTCTTGAGCCACTCCCCACTCATGCCACTTGTGCCTGTACAGGTCAATTTCTGCAGCAGAGGACATACGGCTCGAACTACGCTTGGGTGAGGATGGGCCTAGTGTATTGGAGCGAAGTCGTAATGGGATCGCACGAGGCTATCAGGATGAGGGGTCTCACCAAGACATCGACGCTAGCTAGATCCTACCATGAGGCCTTCGTTCATTTCTGCCAATTAGGACTTGATGATGCCTCGTGGAGACAAAGCGTGAACCCCTTTCTTTGACCTTCGGCTCTGGCCTGATCCCTTTGACCTGCCTTTATTTTCTCGAAGCGATAAAAAATGCCTCAGTGCCCTACAGCACCGAAACGTCTCTCTTCTCCGACTTCGATCTGCTCTACACCCAGCTTTCTGCGCGAACGCGAATCCGTCACTTTACATGGCATATCAGCCGGTTTTCTTGTTACCACCTGAGTCTTTCCCCAGCTACGCTGCCACTGGGCTAGACGACCTCAAAGATCCTACTTGCATTTCACCAGGAGTGGCAGCGAATACTACGCAGTCAGAGCTCTCGTATTCTCAACCAGAAAACCGTGCAACTCAAGTCCAGCGCTCATCAGCCGATCCTCATAATGCCAGTGATATCGGGGTTGAAACAGACGTCGACGAAAATCCACGATCCCAGCCTGACCGACGTCCGGCTCATGCCATTGTGGAAGGCGGGAACATGATCCTCGATCTGCTCTCTCAAGAAGTGCAGAGGGTCGCAGCAGAATATCAAGGACGATTGGATGACCTCGCGTCTCAGTACCGTGCATCACACGGGCGACTGGCAGAAGAATTACAAAGACGGCTGGTCGAGATCGAACGGTGGAAGCATCAGCACGAAATCCAGAGAAAGACCGCCGCTACTTTCCATCGCTTGTT
>Ga0247737_1000537_pt1 | contig 15240 bp, 11 predicted proteins | sample UWRJL028104C2_FD_180937 | JGI IMG/M metagenome (GOLD analysis project Ga0247737, IMG submission 180937) | Plant litter microbial communities from Arlington Agricultural Research Station in Wisconsin, United States - UWRJ-L028-104C-2 | ecosystem: Environmental > Terrestrial > Plant litter >...
TCAACCGGGTCACCCACTGGCGCGGTTTCCTGCGCTTCGCCTACTACGTGCCGTACCTCTCGGCCAGCGTCGCGGTCGTCGCCGTCTGGCTGTTCCTGTTCAGCGGCACGGGGCTCGTCAACCAGATTCTCGGACCCTTGGCGCCGAACCCGTCCTGGCTCATCAACGAGGGCTGGGCGATGCCCTCGATCGCCCTGTTCGTCACCTGGAAGCAGCTCGGCTTCTACATTTTGCTCTACCTGGCCTCGCTGCAGTCGGTGCCGAAGGAGCTCTACGAGTCGGCCTCGACCGACGGTGCGGGCCCGGTGCGCAGCTTCTTCACCGTGACGGTGCCGGGTGTTCGGCAGGCCACCGTGCTGGTGCTGCTCGTCTCCACCGTCACCGGCGCGAACCTCTTCACGGAGCCCTACTTGCTCACCGGAGGTGGCGGCCCGAACGGATCGTCGTCGTCGCCGGTGCTGATCATGTACCAGCAGGGATTGCAGCAGGGGCATCCGGATGTCGCGGCCGCCATCGGGGTCGTCCTGGTCATCCTGGTGCTCATCATCGCATTTCTGCAGAACCGATTCGCGGGAGGTAGGGACTGATGGAACACGTCAGGATGTCACGCTTTCAGACCGTCCTCCGGGGGATCGTGGTGGGGCTGGGTGCCATCGTCTTCCTCTTCCCCTTCTACTACATCCTCATCGGTTCGCTCCAGCGCAAGCCCGATCCGTCGGTGGCAGGGGCGTTTCCCAACCCGGCGAACATCACCGGCGAGAACTACGTGCAGATCAACGAGCGCATCGACCTGTTCCGCGGCTTGCTCAACTCGGGCATCTTCACGGCGGGCGTGCTCATCGGCACCCTGATCTTCGGGCTGCTGGTCGGGTATGCGCTCGCCGTGCTGCAGTGGCGTGGTCGCGGGGTGACCTTCGCGCTCGCCCTCCTGGTGCAGGTGGTTCCGTTCCAGCTGCTGATCGTGCCGCTGTACGTGCTCATCGCCCGCGACTATGGCCTTGCCGACAACTACCTGGGCATCATCCTTCCGTTCTTCATCAACTCGACAGCGGTGATCATCTTCCGGCAGTACTTCCTGCAGTTGCCCAAGGAACTGTTCGAGGCGGCCCGCATCGACGGTGCCAGCGAGCTCGGGGTGCTCTGGCGGATCGCTCTGCCACTGGTGCGGCCGGCGCTGGTCACCGTGGTGCTGCTCACCTTCATCGGGCCGTGGAACGAGTTCCTCTGGCCGTTCCTGGTGACCAAGGAGGCGTCGTTGCAGCCGCTCGCCGTCTCGTTGGCCAACTACATCTCGAACGTGGCGGCCACGGCATCCAACCCGTTCGGTGCGACCCTCGCGGGAGCAGCCGTGTTGGCGGCGCCCGTGGTCGTGCTGTTCATCTTCTTCCAGCGGTACTTCATCTCCACGGACATCGGGTCCGGCGTGAAAGGTTGATCATGCACTACCCCCTCCCCTTCCCCTACCGCCTCACCCGCGCCGGCGTCGTAATGACGCCCGAGCCGGGCAATCCGCTCGAGGTCGAGGGCGTACTGAACCCCGGCTCGGGGCGTGGGCCGGATGGCGAGCTCTACCTGCTTCCGCGCCTGGTCGCGGCCAGCAACATCAGCCGGGTCGGCCTCGCCCGTGTGCTCATCGACGAGGGTGTTCCCGTCGGGGTCGAGCGGGAGGGCGTCGTGCTCGAACCAGACAGGCAGTGGGAGCGCGGTGCGACGAGCGCCGGCGTCGAAGATCCGCGCATCACCTTCATCCCCCGACTCGGTCTGCACGTGATGACCTACGTCGCCTACGGTCCGCTCGGCCCGCGCACGGCGGTCGCCGTCTCCGACGACCTGCGGGAGTGGCGTCGACTCGGGCCGGCGATGTTCGAGTATGTCGACGCGCTCGACATCGACCTGAACCTGTTCCACAACAAAGACACCGTGTTCCTGCCAGAACCGGTGACCTCGCCGAGCGGGGTGCCCAGCTTCGCGGTCATCCATCGTCCGATGTGGAACCTCGGCGACATCAAGCCCGGGGAACAGATCATGGTGCCGGCCGGAATCACCGACACCCGACAGAGCATCTGGATCAGCTTCATCCCGGTGGATGCCGTGGTCGACGACATCCGTGCGATCACCCTGTGGGGCGAGCACACCCTCCTCGCCCAGCCGGAGTATCCGTTCGAAGAGCTCAAGATCGGGGGCGGTCCGCCCCCGGTGCGGGTTGCCGAAGGCTGGCTGTTCCTCTACCACGGGGTCACCGGCGAGCTCATCCCGGGAGTCGACCAGCAGCCGAACGTCAACTATGCCGCGGCCGGCATGATCCTCGACGCCGACGAGCCGTGGACGGTGCTGTCACGCACCAGCGAGCCCCTGCTCGCCGCCGAGACCGAGGACGAGCGCAGCGGAATCGTCGCCAACGTCGTCTTCCCCACGGCGATCGAGGAGATCGACGGGCAGTTGTTCGTGTTCTACGGGATGGCGGATTCGAAGATCGGGGTCGCGCGCATCGACCACGTCTGAGCGGAGGTTCGAGCAACCCGTTGGTCAAAGTTTCGTCATGTAGTCGAAACATCGGAGCCCTAGGCTGACGACGAAATCTCAACCTCGAACCTCCCGAGCTCAGCGGCGATCCCGGTCGCTGAGGCCACGCGGTGAAGATTCATCCGGCTTACCGCCACCTTCACCGAACGGAATCACCGATGACAAGTCCTATTCGCGCGCTCTCGGCGGCCACGATCGCCGCCGGAATCGTGGTGGCCGTGGTCGCCCCCGCGAGCGCGGCACCTCCCGCTCCACCGGCGGTGCCGGTCTCGTCCGCGTCGAGCGGGAGTGCCGATTCGAGCCACACGGTCACCCTGATCACGGGCGACGTGGTCACCCTCCGGCAGGGGGCATCGGGAAACACCGCGACCGTGCTGACCGCCGACGGAGAACCGGCCAGCGCGCGCATCATCGAGACCGGCGGCGATCTGTTCGTCTACCCGGAGCAGACCCTGCGTTACGTCGCCGACGGTGTGCTCGACGAGGACCTGTTCAACGTCACCGAGCTCGTCGCCGACGGCTACGACGACGCGCACGCGGCCCAGCTCCCGCTCATCGTCACCTACCCGGACGCCCAGTCCAGCCGCAGGGCCGTGCCCACCGGGGCGGAGCGGGTGCGTAGCCTCAGCAGCATCGACGGGGCGTCCGTCGCGGAGCCGCGAGCGACATCCGCTCAGTTCTGGGCGGGCCTGACCGCCGGCGCGAACCCCGCCGCCCGGGGCGCCGCGGCCACACTCGGCGGAGGCATCGCGGCGATCTGGCTCGACGGCAAGGTGACGGCGAGCCTGGCCGACTCCACCGCTCAGATCGGCGCACCCGAGGTGTGGGCCGGCGGCAACACGGGTGAGGGGGTCACGGTGGCGGTGCTCGACTCGGGCATCGACCCCACCCATCCCGACCTCGTCGACCGGATCGATGACAGCACGAGCTTCGTGCCGGGGGAAGACAGCACCGACGTTCTCGGGCACGGCACCCACGTCGCCTCGACGATCGCCGGCACCGGTGCGGCCTCCGGCGGCAAAGAGCGCGGCGTCGCGCCGGGTGCGAAGCTCGACATCGCCAAGGTGCTCGGCAACGACAACTTCGGCCAGGATTCCTGGATCATCCAGGGCATGGAGTGGGCCGCGCGCGACAAGGGCGCGAAGATCATCAGCATGAGCCTCGGCGGAGACCCGTCCGACGGCACCGACCCGATGAGTCGGGCGGTCGACTCGCTCACCGCGGAGACCGGCGCGCTGTTCGTCATCGCTGCGGGCAACCAGGGCGCGAACGACACGGTCGCCACCCCGGCGGCAGCAGCGTCGGCGCTCACCGTGGGAGCGGTCGACGCCCACGATGCTCTCGCGCCGTTCTCCAGTCGCGGACCGCGGCTCGGAGATCACCTGATCAAGCCCGAGATCACCGCCCCGGGCGTCGAGATCCTCGCCGCCCGGTCCAGTTTCATGGGCTACGGCGAGGGGGACTATTGGTCGATCAGCGGAACCTCCATGGCGACTCCCCACGTCGCCGGGGCCGCCGCGCTGCTGCTGCACGAGCATCCCGAACTCACCGCTGCCCAGGTCAAGGACGGGCTCGTCAGCACGAGCAAGCCCACGCCCGACTACTCCGTATTCGAGGCGGGAAACGGCCGACTGGATGCCGTGGCCGCGACCACCGCGACAGTGATCGGCCCGGGCGCGATCAGCGTCGATCGCGATCAGGCGGATGCGAAGGGCGTCGTGCGTCAACCGCTCACCTACACGAACCTCAGCGACGCTCCGCTGACGCTTGCCCTCACCGTGCCGAAGTCGACCGCCCCGAGCGGACTGTTCTCGCTCTCGGCGCCCAGCCTGGTCGTGCCGGCGCACGGCACGGCATCCGTGACCCTGGCGACGACCCTGGCCAAGACACCCGCGACCGATTCGCTCGGCGCGGTGGTCGCCTCCGTCGGCGAGGTCACCGTCGCCCGCACCGCGCTCGCGGTGCTGCCGTTCAACTACACGCTCACGCTGACGATGAAGGATCAGAACGGTGCGCCGATGCTGGGCACGGTCGAGCTGCTGAAGCCTGACGCGACGGCGGCGACCTTCGTGACCGTCGACGGGTCGACGACGCTGCACCTGACCCCGGGTGCGTACTCGGCGATGACGCGCGGAACCGTGGAGGGCGTACACGGTCCGAACTCGCTCGGCACCGCGATCATCGGCACCCCCGACATCAACCTGACCAAGAACACCACGGTCGCGCTCGACTTCAGCAAGGTTCGCCAGGTCGAGACGACCGTTCCGCAGCTCACCCGCGATGCGTTCGGGCGACTGGAGTACTTCCGCAAGGTCGGCAGCAACTCGATCCGCTCCCTCGAGGTCGGTACCTACAACCGCGACAGCCTGTGGACGGTTCCCACCGGCAGGGTGACGCACGGTGAGTTCGACCTCGCTGCGCGCTGGCGCAAGGAGCAGCCCGAGTTCGTGCTCTCCAGTGGCACGCACGACTACACCGACGTGACCCGTCAGGCGGGAACCACCCAGCTGCCGAAGGGCACGTCGTCGTTGAAGCTGGTCTTCGCCGGCAGCGGGACCGCCGCCGAGATGGCGGCCGTCAAGGCCAAGGGCAGCGCCGTCGTCGTTCGCCGGGATCCCAGCACGATCGCCGACGGCGAGCAGGCGGCCGCAGCAGCCGCAGCGGGTGCGAAGCTGCTGATCGTCGCCGGCGACCAGCCCGGAGTCGCGGTAAACGGGTACGCGGCGGCCGATGGCGCCACGCCGATCGAGGTGGTCGCCGTGTCGCCGGATGAGGGCGAGCGGCTGATCGCGGAGGCCCAGAAGAAGAACGCGAAGGCAGCCATCACATCCACTCCGGAGAGCGCATACGTCTACGACGTGGTTCAGCGGCATCACAACCAGACCCCGCAGAACCTGATCGTCCACGAAGACAAGCGCACTCTCGCCCGCATCGACGAGGACTTCCGCCGAACCGCTGCGGCACCGCTGGGCACGACCGAGCTGCGCTACGACCTGCAGGACTACGACTCCTGGGCCGTCGCCATACCGTCCACGAGGCCACTCCCCACCAAGCGGGTCGACTGGGTGTCGGTCGGCGATGGCTGGCTGTGGGGTCAGGATGTCACGGTCTTCGGCAGCACGGCGGAACAGGCTCCGCGCCTGCAGTACCCGTCGGGCTCGCGGAGCGCCGTCGACTGGTTCGCGCCGATCACCCGGCCGTACCTGAACAATTCCGCCACCGCGCCGTACCGGTCCGACGACGTCATGTCGATCGACGTGCCCGGCTTCGGTGGCGGCGATCACGTCGGTCTGTCGCAGTCGGAGAGCCAGTCCCAGACCGTCGCGCTCTACCAGGGCAGCACGCTCGTGGACTCGAGCAGCGGGTCGTCCCTCTACGTGTCGGGGCTGTCATCCGCTGTCCTCCCGTATCGCCTCGTGACGAAGACGACGCGCACCGCCGACGTCGGCGACCTCTCGCCGACGACCACCACGCAGTGGAACTTCACGTCGGGTGCTCCCGCCACCGCCGGGGCGATCTCGGTGCTGCCGATGACCCAACTGCTGTACGGCATCACGGCGAACGCGACGGGCGTCGTGAAGAACGAGTCCACCGTGAGCATCACGCCGCAGAAGCTGGCGAATGCCGTCGGTGCCGGGTCGTTCGGCAAGCCGACCGTGGCGCTCTCCTACGACGATGGCGTGACCTGGCGTTCGGCGACGGTGAGCAGAGGGCCGGGCGGTTCGTGGACGGTTCCTGTCGAGGCGCTGCTCCACACGAAGTTCGTGTCGATCCGCACCGACCTCGCCGACTCGAAGGGCAATGCGGTGTCGCAGACCGTCATCCGGGCCTTCGGCGTGCGCTGAGCGGTGGCCGGCTGCGGGGCCGTCGCTCCGGCTCACCTCGGCCTGCCGGCTCACCCCGGCCTGCGCGGAACTTCTCTGTACGAAACTCCTCTGTACGAAACTCCTCTGTACGAAATGAAGGAACTTCGGCCTGTGGCCGATGCCCTGCCCGCGTGATCCCGGGCAGGGCATCGCGCGGTTCCTTCATTTCGTGCAGGGGGGCGTGCAGGGGAGCGGGGGAGGAACCAGTCGCCGGGGACCGCGTGCCGTGCGGGGAGGCGAGTACGAGTACGTGAAGGCGCGCAGCGCTCGTCGGTCAACAGGATGCGGCGAGCAAGACTGCCGAGCTGATCCTGTCTACCGCCGATATGGCGAGCTGATCCTGTTGGCTGCAGGAAGCGGCAGACCCGAGCGGGAGACCCGAGCGGCACCGTTACCGCGCGAACGTGCCCAGCGCCTCGGCGAAGCGGATCGGGTCATCGCGGGTCTCGTCGGTGAGCAGCAGGGCGGAAGCCCCGATGCGCCGCGTGCAGCTGCCGCGGCAGGGGATCACGACGAGCGTGGTCAGCCCCGCGCGCTAGGCCGGGATGAGTGAGTCGAGCGCGCGGTGCTCGGGGGACTCGTCGAGGCTGTGAACAGCCGACATCCGCCGCTCCGCGTCCGCGGATTGCCACGCGGCGTAGGCACCCGTGATTGCCTCGTCGCCGAATCGATCGCGCCACGACGGCCCGTGAAGTCCCGACAGCAGTGCCGCCCGCTCCGGCATCCCGAGAGAGCGGTCCGTGAACAACCGGTGCATGCCGACGCGATCCTGGGGCTTCGCCGCGTGCTTCACACAGGCGCCCCACAGCGATACCCAGCCTTCGCTCCATTCGGCGGGCGGATGTCCGGAGCTCACCGTCGCCGGAGTGTCGACCAACAGCGGCGGCAGGTCGGCCCCCGCGGGCTGGAGCCCCCACGCCTCGCGCACCCAGAGCAGCTCGAACAGCGGGCTGGGGTCATCGATCGTGATCAGCATGTCGTGCGGCCAGGGGTTTTCCGGCATCGGGCTGGACGACAACATCCGTTCTCCTTGACTCGCGGTGCACTCACCAGGATGCGCCCTCCGCACCTCCGAAACCAGCCTGCCGACGACCCGGTGACCTCATCATGGCTACCGCGCCAGCGCGTCCTTCAGCTTCACCCGACCGCCCATCCGCAGCAGCGAGTTCGAGTAGATGCGGGCGCCCAGCACGATCACCAGCACCGTCGAGACCAGCAGGATCACGAGCGACAGGATCGGCTCCCACCACTCGGCCGTGCCCAGGAAGATGCGCATCGGCATGCCGACCGGGGCGCTGAACGGCACGTACGACATGATGCCGAGCACCAGGGCGTTGTCGTTGAACAGGATCACCAGCAGGTACGGCACCATCACCAGCATGGTCAGTGGCGTGGTGACCGCCGCAGCATCCTCCTGCCGCGACACCAGCGAGGCCGCCGCCGAGAACAGGGCGGCCAGCAGGATGAAGCCGAACGCGAAGAACACCACGAACCAGATCAGCGCCGGCCCGATGAGCCCGATCACGGAGGTCTGCCCGGTCGCCAGCAGTCCGCCGACCGTGAGCAGCGCGATCGCCGCGATCTGGGCGAAGGCCAGGATGCTGTTGCCCACCACCTTGCCGGCCAGCAGCGCGCGCACCGGGATCGCCGTCATCAGGATCTCGACCACCCGGGTCTGCTTCTCCTCGATCACGCTCTGCGCGATGGTGCTGCCGAAGGTGATCGATGAGACGAAGAACACCAGCCCGAAGCCGAGGGCGACGAGGTAGGTGAGCAGCCCGTTCTGGCTCGGCGGATCGAGCAGGGTCACGGGCGGTGTCACGCTGAGCTGGGCGATGACCGACTCCGGTGGCGAGCTCTCGGCGATCACCTCGTAGCCGAGCGGGGTCTTCGTCGAGGGCACGATCGCCGCATCGACCGATCCCTTCTTCACCAGGGCTCGGGCAGCGGCCACGCTGTCGACGTGCCGCACGTCGAGCCCGGTGGCGCGGTCGGCCGCCGCCTGCGCGGTGCCGACCGCGGCGACCGTCGGGGCCGATGCGGTCGCACTGACGATCCCGCCGATCACGATCCCGGCGAGCACCGCCAGCAGCAGGATTCCGGTCGAGACCAAGAAGGCCTTGCTGCGCAGGCGCATGGTCACCTCGCGTCGGGCAACCAGCCATGCCGCCGAGGGAACACTGCGCGCGGTCATTTCACCACCTCCGCGAAGATCTGGGCGAGCGACGGATGTTGCGGCCCGAACCTCGTCACCGGCCCGGCCTCCACGGCTCGCCTGACCACCTCCTGCGCGGTGGGGTAGTCCGCGTGGAACAGCACCCCGTCGCCCTCGGCCTCCACCCCCGTCACCCCGGAAGTCGTCGTGACCCAGCTCAGGTCGCCCGGCGCGCTCAGGCGCCAGCTGTCGCCGCCGTGCTCCGCCCGCAGGTCGTCGCGCGAGCCGGCCGCACGAACCTGCCCGTCCGCGATGATGACCAGATCGTCGCAGAGCCGCTCCACGACATCGAGCTGGTGGCTGGAGAACAGCACGGGCGCGCCGCCGGCCGCGGCATCCCGCAGCACCGAGAGCACGGTCTCCACACCGATCGGGTCGAGCCCGGAGAACGGCTCGTCGAGCACCAGCGCGGTCGGTTCGTGCACAAGTGCGGCCGCGATCTGCGCCCGCTGCTGATTGCCGAGCGACAGGGTCTCGACGGCGTCGTTCGCACGCTCCGCGATGTCGAGGCGGTCGAGCAGGCGGGCGGTGCTGTCTTCTGCGGCCCTCTTCGACATCCCGTGCAGCATGCCGAGGTAGGCGACCTGCTCGGCGACCTTCATCTTGGGGTACAGCCCGCGTTCTTCGGGCATGTAGCCGATGGAATGCCGGTCGTCGGCGTCGATGGGGCGCCCGTCGACGGTGACCGAGCCGGAGTCGGGGGTGAGCACCCCGAGGATGATCCGCATCGCCGTCGTCTTTCCGGCTCCGTTGGCCCCGACGAACCCGGTGATCCGGCCGCTGCCGACCCCGAAGCTCACGTCGTCGAGCGCTTGCCGCTCGCCGAACCTCCTGGACACATGGTCGACCTGCAGCATCGGCGCTCCCTCTCGTCCCTCCCCACCGTAACGATGGCGCCGGATAAGAGGAACCCAGCCGAGAGGAACCCGGAGCGTCAGCCGCGGGCGGTGATGCCCTCGGTCGACTCGATCACGCCGGCCATCTTCTTGGAGAGTGCCTCATAGAACATCGAGAGAGGGAATTCGTCGTCGAGCACGGCGTCGGTGAACCCCTTCGGCGGCCCGTCGAGCGGCAGCTCGCGCTTGGCCCAGTTCGACGCCGGGTGCGGGGTGACGGTCGCCGAGACCAACTCGTAGGCGGCCAGCCAGTGCGCGGTCTTCGGGCGGTCGATCGAGCGCCAGTACAGCTCCTCGATCTCGCGGCCGAGGGCGATCACCACCTCGGGAACGTCGTCCCAGTCGATCGTCAGCCGGGTGTCGGTCCAGTGCAGCACATGGTGCTGGTGCAGCCAGGCGAACAGCAGCTGACCGCCGAGACCGTCGTAGTTGCGCACGCGCGACCCGGTGATGGCGAAGCGGAAGATGCGATCGAAGATGACCGCATACTGAACCAGCTTGGCGCGCTCGCGGGTGACGGCATCCGTCTCCTCCGCGTGCTCGATCCTCACAGCCTCGCGGAAGGCGGTGAGGTCGCAGCGCAGCTCTTCGAGCGAGTAGAGGAAGAACGGCATGCGCTGCTTGATCATGAACGGATCGAAGGGCAGGTCACCGCGCATGTGCGTGCGATCGTGGATGAGGTCCCACATCACGAAGGTCTCTTCGGTCAGTCTCTGGTCGTCGAGCAGGCGGGCGGCATCGGCGGGCAGTTCGAGCTTCGTGATCTCGGATGCGGCGCGCACCACCCGGCGGAACCGCGCTGCTTCGCGGTCGGCGAAGATCGCCCCCCAGGTGAAGGTGGGGATCTCACGCATGGCGACGGTCTCGGGAAACAGCACCGCGGAGTTGGTGTCGTACCCCGGGGTGAAGTCGATGAAGCGGATCGGCACGAACAGGGCGTTCGAGTAGTCGCCCGCCTCGAGCTCGGCGACGAATTCGGGCCAGAGCACCTCGATCAGCACGGCCTCGACCAGGCGGCTGCTGCTGCCGTTCTGGGTGAGCATCGGGAAGACCACCAGGTGGCGGAGTCCATCGACGCGGTCGAGTTGCGGCTGGAAGGCGATGAGAGAGTCGTAGAAGTCCGGCAGGCCGAAGTCCTCGTCAGCCCAGCGTGCGAAGTCGACGGCCAGCGCCTCGAGGTACTCGGCGTCGTGCGGAAGGGCCCGGCGGAAGGCGAGCACGTTCCGGGCGATGGTCGATGCGAGCTCGCGAGCTGCAGGGTGGTCTGCGGTGTTCGGGATGCTGCCATCCTTCGTCTGCAGCGGCTGCAGGGCGATTGCGGCAGATTTGATGGCCTGCCAGGCCGGAGTCTCTTCGAGAACGGCGTCTTCGAGAACCTCGGGCTCCCCGACGATTGCGTCAACGTGTGTGTCTGCGATGCTCATGGTTCGACCTCCGATTCCAGACGTGGTGGGTCACAAAAGTTGTGTGATAACCAGGCTAACCGACGGGTACTGAGCGTTTCTTTGCTCTAGACGCAGATATCCGCCACATGCACGCACATTGCGCGCACAATCGCGAATGGGAGCGGATGTGCGCTCAGAGCTGCTTGTCGGCCAGCCAGCTGCGCAGCACGGCCTCGAATTCTGCCGGATGCTCCACGCTGGGCAGGTGGCCAGCCTCCACGAAGCGGCAGCCGTCGGCACCGGGAATCGCCTCGACGAGGTAGTCGTATTGGGTGATCGCCGCGCTCAGGTCGCGGTCGCCGACGAGCACCAGTGCGGGCAGGTCGAGATCACGGACGCGCGCGTAGGCCGGCGGATCGAGGGGGATCGGCTGCGGACGCTCGGCCACGCGCACCAGGTTGCCTCGGTTCAGGTCGTAGGCGGTGCGCACGAAGGTGGGCGACAGGTCCTCGGCGCTGCGGGTGGGGCCGAATGCCCAGGTCTCGACCTCCAGGTCGTACGCCCGCGCGAGGTCGCCGGCATCCCAGGCCTCGTCGATCGAGGCAAACAGCTGTTCCTCGCGTTCGGTGAGCGTCTGCTCCGGAAATCCGCCGGGGCCGGAGCCGATCGTGACCAATCCCGCGATGCGAGCGGGGTACTCCAGGGCCAGGTCGATGCCGATCGAGCCGCCGCGGGAGCATCCGATGACCGTCACGCGCTCGACGCCGAGGTGGTCGAGCAGGGCGATCGCGTCGGCGCGGTTGGAGTACTCGGCGTCGGTCGAGACGGTGCTTCCGTATCCGCGGGTGTCGAAGCGGATGACGTAGTGGTCTACCGCGAGTTCGGGGGCGATGGGGTCCCACATGCGGAGGCTGGCCAGTCCGGCATGGATCAGCAGTACGGCGGGATCGGTGATGCGACCCTCGGTCTCGTAATAGAGGGTGGCCCCGGGAACATCGAGTTCTGGCATGACGTCGAAGTTACCCCTTAACTAAGCCAGCGGACCGGCCCTCGGGTGGGCCGATCCGCTGCTGACATCTGGGTATGTGATGTCATGGCTCGTGTGTGGCGTTCACAGCACTCGATGTACGGGGGTTATCGAGCGGGGTAACCGTGTCAACCGTTCGGGCCGGCACTTAGACGTTCCACCATCTCCATGCCTTCGAATTGAAGTTACCAGTATATCGGTCCGCATTGTGGGGGACACGCGACCCCAAAAGTGGGGTGACTCATCATTCTGTCCGCACCGTCTCGGCGGCGGGCTCGGCGGGCTCCGTGGGGATCTCGATGAGCCCGAGCATCCGCATCGATCCGAGGGCCGCGGCCCGGTCGTGGTCGCGCGCGGCGTGCACGAGCAGGTCCTGGGCGACGCTCACCGCGCGCAGGTCGATGTACTCGGGAAGGTGAAGGCTGCCGAGGCGTACCTGGTGCACGACGGAGGTGATCCCGCGCTGCAGCGTCGGATTGCTCGACAGGGTCACCAGGTGGGCGAAGAAATCGGCGTTGGCGGTCGCCAGCTTCTGCGGATCGGGGTTGATCAGATGCTCGACGAAGCGCTCGTGGTCGGCGCGCATGTCTCGCACCATCTCCGGCGGCACCAGGGAGATGACCTCGGAGACCAGGGCTCCGTAGAGTGCCACCCAGACCACCATCGCGTCCGCGGTCTGCTGCGGGCTGATGACCGCGATGCGGGTGAAACGATTCGGCGAGGCCTCGATGATGCCGATCTCGCGCAGTCGCTGCAGGGCCTCCCGCACCGGGGTGCGCGAGACGCCGAGCTTCTCGGCGAGTTCAGAGTCGCTGATCCGGGTTCCCGGAAGCAGGCGTCCCTCGTGCACGTCACGCAGGATCGCATCGAAGACTGTCGTGACGACGCTGCTCGTGGCGAAAGACTCCGCCTGAGGCAGTTCCGGCTCGGAGATATCGGACATCCCTCATCAATGTACCCGCCCTCGCAGGGCGCGCCGAAGCGCCGCTCGGCGAGCGGGATGTCGCCGGCTAGAAGATCATCGGCCGATCGTCGTCATCGAGCGCGACGTCGAGGTCGACGACCACCGGCACGTGGTCACTCGGGCCGTCGCCCTTGCGCTCCTCGCGCACGATCTCGGCACCCGTGACCAGGTCGGCGAAGTCCTTCGACCCCAGGATGAAGTCGATCCGCATGCCCTCGTTGCGCGGGAATCGCAGCTGCTGGTAATCCCAGAATGTGTACCCCTCCGGCACCAGCGGGCGCACGACATCCGTGAGTCCGATGGTCTGGAACTCGGCGAGGGCGGCGCGCTCGGGAGCCGAGGTGTGGGTGTTGTTCGCGAAGTCCCAGCTGGACCAGACATCCGTGTCCAGCGGGGCGATGTTCCAGTCGCCCATGAGAGCGAGCGGGGTCGACGGATGCTGTGTCATCCAGCCTTTCGTGTCGGAGGCGAGTTTCGCCAGCCACTCCAGCTTGTAGTCGTAGTGCGGGTCGCCGAGGGCACGGCCATTCGGCACATAGAGGCTCCAGAGTCGAACGCCGTCGACCGTCACGCCCATCGACCGGGCCTCGAGGGGCAGCGCGCCGTCCTGCTCGGGCTTGCCGAAGCCGGGAGCGGAGGGGAAGCCGACCGTGACCTCCTCCATTGGCAGGCGGCTGGCGAACCCGACGCCGTTCCACTGGTTGAGGCCGTGCATCTGCACCTCGTAGCCGGCGGCCTCGAAGGCCTCGAACGGAAACTGGTTCTCCTTGCACTTCAGCTCCTGCATGGCGAGCACGTCGATGTCGGCTCGCACCAACCAGTCGACGACCCTGCCGACACGGGTACGGATCGAGTTCACATTCCAGGTGGCGACGCGCATGCGGTCAACGCTAGTTGCTGCGGCCGACGGATGCGGCAGTGGGCCCTCGGCTACAGTGATTCCGTGCCTGAAGAGACCCCAGCATCCGTGCGCAAGCAGCTCATCGACTACATCTCGTCTGACGCGGTGTTCCACGGGGACTTCACCCTCACCAGCGGCAAGAAGGCGACGTACTACGTCGACCTGCGCAAGGTGAGTCTCGACCACCGGGTCGCACCGCTGATCGGCCAGGTCATGCTCGACCTGATCGCCGAGGTTCCGGATGTCGTGGCCGTCGGCGGCATGACCATGGGCGCCGACCCCGTCGCGACCGCCATCCTGCACCAGGGTGCTGCGCGTGGTGCCGCCTACGACGCCTTCGTCGTGCGCAAGGAGCCGAAGGATCACGGCCGCGGACGCCAGGTCGAGGGGCCGGAGCTCGCCGGCAAACGCGTGATCGTGCTCGAAGACACTTCCACCACCGGCGGGTCGCCGCTCGCCGCCATCGCCGCGCTGGAGAAGGTCGGCGCGATCATCGCCGGCGTCGCCGTCGTCGTCGACCGCGACACCGGTGCGCGCGAGAAGATCGAGGCGGCGGGCTATCCCTACTTCGCGGCCATCGGCCTGGACGATCTCGGGCTTCGTGGCTGACCTTCGCACGCCCAGGCTGTCCCGATGACGGACGGACGCGACGACGAGCCGAGCGGATCGAACGACACGGACCCGCAGGACTGGCTCGCGCGGCAGTTCGCCGCCCCTGAGGAGCCCGCGCTGCCTCCCGCGCCGTCGGACGCCGAGTCTTCCGGGGACGACATAGCCGCGCCGCCGACTCTCGGCATCCCGCTCGCCGCCGACCTGCCGTCGAGCAGCGTGCCGGCCGCGTTCGACTGGGGTTTCGGCGTGCCGTCGGAGGATTCGGTCCCTGAGTTCGTCGAAGGGACGGCTGATGACCTCCCGCCCGCAACCGACGTGCCGTCGGTCCCTGAACTCGTCGAAGAGACGGCCGATGACCTCCCGCCCGCGCCCGACGCGGCGCTCGCCGGTGCGCCGCCCCTCTCGGCCGACCCGCCGCGCGTCATCTTCCCCTGGGAGTCGCTGCCCGCCCCGGTCAGCGCCACCGACGCCCAGGCGCAGACCGGCACTCTCGGCCAGGCGGTGCCGACCGGGGCGACGGTGCCGATCGAGTTCTTCCCCCCGCTCGGCGCGACGTCCGCGACCGAGACAGAAACCCCGACGGTGGCGATCCCGCCCGCGGTGCCCGAGACCGTGGGGGCGACCCGCCCGCGCCGGAACGGGGCAGTGCCGATCTGGCGCAACCCGCGCATCCTGATCTGGACCGGTGGCACGCTCGTCGCGCTGCTGCTGCTGGTCGGCCTGTTCTTCCTCGGAACCCGTCTGTCATCGAGCGCTGCGCCGGTGCCCGCGCCCACGAAGACCGCCACGGCCACGCCGACACCCACCCCGACCCCCACGCCCACGGCGGCTCCGGTCGTGACCGGCCCGGC
>Ga0247737_1000538_pt1 | contig 15222 bp, 12 predicted proteins | sample UWRJL028104C2_FD_180937 | JGI IMG/M metagenome (GOLD analysis project Ga0247737, IMG submission 180937) | Plant litter microbial communities from Arlington Agricultural Research Station in Wisconsin, United States - UWRJ-L028-104C-2 | ecosystem: Environmental > Terrestrial > Plant litter >...
GTCGTCGTCGGTGGCGCGGCCGGTGTCCGCTCGGCGACCAGGGCCGAGTCTTCCGTGGGGCCGGCGGTCAGCGTGTGCTCGGAACCGGTCTTCACCGTCGTCTCGGCCTCGGCGTCCCGGGTGATCCCGGCGAACGTCAAGCCGGCCCCGATGACTACGGCGGTGGCGCCGGCCACCAGGGTGTAACGGAAGCGGGCGACAGCGGACATCGACACGGAACAGGTCACCTCGGGGATAGGGGGACTACGCGGTCCTCACTATGCGGTCCCCGGGTGCCCTGATCCGCGCGACTAATCAGTCCTTAAGGTTCGGCACATGCAGATCTAAAGATCGAACTCGCCGCCGCGGACGCCGGACAGGAACGCCGCCCACTCGGCGTGGGTGAAGACCAGGGCGGCGCCGGTGGGATCCTTGGTGTCGCGGACCGCGACGATGCCGGGCAGGTTGACAGCGACCTCGACGCAGTCACCGCCGTTGCCGCCACTGCGGGTGCTCTTGTGCCAGCCGGCACCGGTCAGGTCAGCCATCGCTCTCCTTGCTGATCGCCGCGATGAGATCGTCGGAGTCGGCCCGACTCAGCGCGGCGGACGCGAGTTCGTCCCAGATCGATTCATAGGTCGTGACCTCGCTGAGCTTATCGAGGTAGAGCGCTCCGGTGAGGCTCTCGCAATAGATCGTTGTCGGTTCGGGCGAGGCGGTGCCGACGGCCGGGAACTCGAGGATGGTGAACTGCCCGGAGCTGGCCGCCTTGTGCGGACCGACGGCGAACGGGAGGACCCGGACGCTGACGTTGGGGCGGCTGTTGGCCAGGTGGACGAGCTGATTGCGCATGCCGGGCCGGTCGGGAATCGCCCGGCGCAGCACTCCCTCGTCGATCAGCACCTCGAGCAGAGGAGCTTCCGGTCGCGTACGGGTGAGCAGGGACTGCCGTTCGAGGCGCATAGCGACCGCGTTGTCGACGGCGGCGTCGTTCGCGCCGATCCACTTGCGGAAGATCCACTCGGCGTACTCCTCGTTCTGCAGCAGTCCCGGGACCACCGAGGGGGCGAAGGAGCGCAGCCGGTACGCGGCCTGCTCCATGCCGACGTACAGCTCGAACCAACCGGGCACGACATCGCCGTACGCGTGCCACCAGCCTTTCGCCTTGGACTCGTGGGCCAGGCCGATCAGCACCTCGGTCATCCGCGTCGTGGCGTGGTAGACGTTGCACATCGCGATGACGTCGTGCTTGCGGACCGGCACCTCACCCTTCTCGATCCGGTACATCCGCGCGCGGGAGAACTCCAACTCCTCGGCGGCGGCCATCAGCGAGATCCCCGCCTGCTCCCGCAATTGGCGCAGCAGCCGGCCGACCTGGCGGCGCGGAACGGTCGATCCCGTTTCGCTCATGGAACTCCTCGTCGTCGTTGTCACCGAATCGTTCGTGACCCGAACTCGCTGTCGTCGAACTCGCTGGTGTGCTGAACGAGACAGTCGGACCGCGTCGTCCGAGACAGTGAGAATCCCCCGGTGGGAATCTCGCCAAGACATCGTAAGACACCGATGTATCTTCGAGTAAGTGGGCAATCGCCGACCCTGAAGGACGGGGCGCGGGAGATCTCATGTGCTTCGCTTGGGGGGTGAACGAGACGTGGCTCGGCCTGCCCGCGAGCGCCGTGGACGAAGCCGCGCGCCGCATGCTCGGGTGGCACCTCGACGCGAACGGGGTCGTCGTGCGCCTCACCGAGGTGGAGGCCTACAGCGGACTCGGCGAAGACCCGGCCAGCCACGCCCACCGCGGCCGAACCGCCCGCAACGAGGTCATGTTCGGACCGGCCGGACACCTGTACATCTATCAGATCTACGGCAGGTACCTCTGCGCCAACATCGTCTGCGGCCAGGTCGGCCGGGCGGCGGCGGTGTTGCTGCGGGCCGGCGAGGTGCTCGAGGGCCTCGACGCGGCCCGGGAACGGCGGGCGGCCGCGCGCAAGGACGCCGATCTGGCGGCCGGCCCGGCCAAGCTGATGCAGGTCCTGGCCCTGGGGCGCGACGCGAACGGCAGCTCGGTGATCGACGGGACCGGCCCGCTGACCGTGACGCCGCCGCCGGCCCCCGCCCCGGCGGAGCTCATCGAGGCGGGGCCGCGCGTCGGGGTGACCTCCGCCCTCGACGTGGCCTGGCGCTTCTGGATCAAGGGTGACCCGACGGTCAGCGTCTATCGGCGGCACGTGCCGCGCCGCCGGGGATCGTAAGGACGGTGCGTCACGAGGGTGCAGCTCTCGCGGCGAAACGCCCACATGCTGGGGCATCGCCCGATAACGTCCAGATCGATGATCTCGCGGCGATGGTTGATCGCGGGCGGCGCGATGTGCTCCGCCGCCCTGCTGTGGTCGGCCGTGCTCATCGCCGGGCTGATGGCCGGCGTGCGCCTGGTGCCCACCACGGCCGCGGTCGGGGTCGCTGCGGCGCTGACGATTCCCGCCGTGATCGCCGGGGTGATCGGGAACCGCTGGTACTACCGCACCACGCGGCCGCGCAGCCGCTGGAGTTTGACCTCGTGGGTGCCGCCGCACGTGCCGCACTGGGCAAGCATGCTGGCCGGGGTGCTGTTCTTCGCGTTCTGGCTTGCCGTAGTCGTGGCTTTCACCGGGCTCGACGGCAACGCCGAAATCCGCGACGGCCGGTACGTGCTGGTCGAGAACGGTCGAACCACGGTCGTGACCGAGTCCGACTATGACCGGCAGGGCGACCTGGAGCAGCAGATCTCGCTGGGAGTGCTGGGCGCGCTGGCGGTCGGGGGGACCTTCATGACCGGCGCCATCCTGACGCACCACGCCGCGCCGCAGCCCACCGAGACCCAGTCGGCCGGGCTGCCACTCGCTTGACCTGCCCGAGCATGAACCCAGCTCCCTTCCCGAGTGCGAAAGGCCGGCCCAAGGGCACATCAAGTGCGGCTGGCGCCGGCGGGACGCCTTGGACACCGGAGACCCGGCCAGCCGGCTCCGGACGATCCCGGTGGTGCAGGCTGCTGCAGCCGGCGGTCAGGGTTCCTGGGGACGGCGGGGTAGGCGGACGGTGACCTTCGTGCCGGCCTGTTCCTGGGAGGCGAGGGTGATCGAGCCGTGCAGGCGTTCGACGACGACGCGGCACAGGGCCAGGCCTAGGCCCGCACCAGGGATACTGGTGTGGCGGGCGTTGCCGCCGCGGTAGAGGCGGCGGAAGAGTCGGGCCTGTTCGGAAGGGGCCACGCCCATGCCCTGGTCGGCGACGGTGAGGACGGCGGCCTCGCCGTGTTCGTCGGAGAGGGACACGGTTATGCGGGAGTCGGGGCGGCTGAACTTCACCGCGTTCCCGAGCAGGGCGTCCACGACCTGGCGCAGGCGGGCCGCGTCTCCAGGGACGACCAGGTCGGGCGGGAGGTCGGCCTCGACCGTGATGCGCCGGTTGGCCGCGGTAGGGACCTGGGCCTCGATGGCGGCGTGCACGATTTCGGCCAGGTCGACCGGCTCGATCGTCAGGCGGGCGTGGCCGGATTCCAGGGAGGCCAGGTCGAGCAGCTTCTCCACCAGGTCGCGCAGGCGGCCGTTGTTGCGCTGCACCACGTCCAGCAACTCGCGCACCTCGCCGACGGTCGTGTCGTCGGGGGACTCGGCGATCAGGTCGACGTAGGCGCCGATCGAGGTCAGGGGGGTGCGCAGCTCGTGGCCGACCAGGGCGATGTATTCGTCGGTCGCGGCGGCCAGGTGCAGGGTCAGGACCTCGGCGCGGCGCTGTTCGAGAAAGGTGCCGATCAGCGCGGCCAAGCCGGTGAGCAGCACACCGAGCGCGGGGTCGGGTTCCTGCCGGGTGTACGTGAAGAAGGTGAGCACGCCGATGACTCGCTCGCCGCCCTGCACGGGCACGGCGCCGGCGGCCCGGAAGTCGCTGCCCTCGAGCATGCCGGGCAGCACGGGGGAGTCCGAGCCGTGGACGTCGGGCACCCAGACCATCTCGGTGTCCTGCCAGCACCGCCCGGCCATTCCCACGCCGGGGGCGAAGCTGACCGGCACCGGGAGCGGACGTTCGCCGGGCGCGGTGTAGATGCCGGCCGGACGCAGCAGGTCGGTCACGTCGTCGACCAGCCAGAGCCGCAGGTACGCCCAGCCGAGCGTGGTGCCGATCGCGGAAAGTATGCGGTCGGCGGCGTCGGTGGCGTGCGGGTAGTCGGCCAGGACCTTGAGCACCTGGTTCTCGCACTCCTGGTACTGCCGGGTGCGGTGCTGGGTCGTGACGTCGTGCATGGCGGCGACCGCGCCGGTCACCTTGCCGTCCGGGTCGAGGACCGGCGTGGCGTTCACGGCGTACCAGCGGGGGCGGCCCAGATCGTCGTGGGCCAGCAGCTCGGCCTGCCGCACCTCCTCGCCGGCGAGCGCCCGGGACAGGGCCATCTCGTGCGTACGCAGCGGCGAGCCGTCGTTGTGCAGCACCGGGAACCGGTGCGCGGGCACGGCCCCGGGCACGTCGGCGACCCCGTCGGTGGTGAAGTCGCGCATCGCCCGGTTCACCAGCACCACGCGTCCGTCCCGGTCGCAGGCGGCGACGCCCGCGTCCAGACAGTCGAGCAGCGCCTCCAGGAAGGCCGGGTCGCCCGGGACCGCAGTGTGTTCCTCGACGCGCCGCGGGACCGCGTCCAGGTGCGTACGCAGGGCCTCGGTCAGCTCGGGCACGCCGAACGGCTTGCCGATCACGGCCCGGGCGCCGGTCGCGGCCAGCCGTGGATCGCTCGGCAGCAGGTACGCGGTGATCAGCACGACCGGGGTGCCGGCTACCCGCGGGTCGGCCCGCACCTCCCGGCACAGCTCCAGCCCGTCCAGGTGGGGCATGTCGATGTCGGCGATCAGCAGGTCGGGCCGGCGGTCGCGGACGGCCTCCAGAGCCTCCCGCCCGTCGCCGGCGACCACTACGTCATGCCCAAGCCGGCGGACCACCTCGGCGATCACCCTCTGATGATCAAGGTTGTCCTCGGCCACCACCACACACGCCACGTTCGCCAGGCTAGGACGGCCACGTTGCGGGACGAGCGGGTTCGGCCGATCGTCCCCCGTCCGGGAGTGATATTCGGCTCTTCTCCCCTGCCCGGCCGTGCCTGACCGGGGGGGCGGCCGGGTACGTCACTAGGGTGCCGGAGAACAATGTCGGACTACGGTCCGAGCGCGGGCCCGTCCTTGCCGCAGTGATGCTGTCCACCGCCCTGATCGCGATCGACGCCACGATCATCGCGACCGCGGTCCCCTCGATCGTCAAGGACATCGGTGGCTTCACCGAGTTCCCCTGGCTCTTCTCGGTCTACCTGCTCGCGCAGGCCGTCTCGGTGCCGATCTACGGCAAGCTCAACGACCTCTTCGGGCGCAAGCCGGTGATCCTCTGGGGCATCGGGCTGTTCCTGATCGGCTCGATCCTGTGCGGCCTGGCCTGGAGCATCGTCCCGCTGATCGCCTTCCGGGTGGTGCAGGGCCTGGGCGCCGGCGCGATCGCCCCGACCACCATCACGATCATCGGCGACATCTACTCGGTGCGTGAGCGGTCCAAGGTGCAGGGCTACGTGGCCAGCGTCTGGGGCATCTCGTCGGTGGTCGGGCCGACCCTGGGCGGCGTGTTCAGCGAATGGCTGGACTGGCGCTGGATCTTCCTGGTCAACATCCCGCTCTGCCTGCTGGCCGGCGGGATGATCTTCACCAAGTTCCACGAGCGCGCCGAGCTCCGCCGGCCGGTCATCGACTACCGCGGGGCGGCCCTGCTCACCGCCGGTCTGACGCTGGTGGTCCTGGGCGTGCTCGAGGGTGGCCAGGCCTGGGCGTGGGACTCGCTCACCAGCCTGCTCGTGCTCAGCGGCGGGCTCGCCCTGCTGGTGGTCTTCGGCTTCGTGGAGCGCGGCGCCCCCGCACCCATCCTGCCGCTCTGGGTGTTCCGGCGGCGGCTGCTCGTCACCAGCGGCCAGCTCGCGGTCGGTGTCGGCGCGATCCTGCTCGGGCTCAGCTCGTACGTGCCGGTCTATGTGCAGGAGGTGCTCGGCTACGGCCCGCTGGTCGCCGGATTCGCGCTGGCCTCGCTCACCCTGGGCTGGCCGATCTCGGCGTCGCAGGCGGGCAAGGTCTACCTGCGGGTCGGGTTCCGGATGTGCGCACTCATCGGAACCTCGCTGGTGCTGCTCGGCACGGCGCTGTTGCTGCTGCTCGACGCGGGCTCGTCGGTGTGGGCGGTGAGCGCGTTCTGCCTGCTCATCGGGCTGGGCATGGGATTGACGGCGGCGCCGACGCTGATCGCGGCGCAGTCGAGTGTGGGCTGGTCGGAGCGGGGCGTCGTCACCGCGAACAACATCTTCCTGCGGTCGCTGGGCAGCGCGATCGGGGTGGCGGTCTTCGGCGCGATCGCCAACGCGATCATCGGCACGGGCGCGATCGACCCGGCCCGGCTCACCACCGCGGTGCACCGCATCTTCATCGGCATGCTGCTGGTCGCGATCGTCATGGTGGTGCTGGCGTCGCTGGTCCCCCGGTCGGCCGACAAGGTGACGAAGGGGTAGATCAGCGGCGAGCCGGCACGGAGGTCGACCTGGAGGGCTGGATCTCGTTGACCACGATCGCCGCGGTCGCCCTGGGCAGTCCGCATCCTCGTGACGCCCCCTGAGCACCGGCGTCGTGGCGGCCCCCCGTTCCCAGACCGCCACGACGGTTCGGCGGATCAGACTGCTACCGGGACACCGGGGTTCGCGGTGACCTCTTCGCGGCCGGCTCGGACCAGGACCAGGGCGATCAGGGCGGCGAGGCCGATCACGCCGGCGCTGACCCAGAAGGCCACTGTGTAGCTGTGGACCGTGGCCGCCGCTTGGAGGGCGGGGAGCTGGTCCGGGTTGGTGATCTGGCCGCGGTGGTCGATCAGGTAGGCGGCCACCGCCGAGGTGAAGATGGTGTTGAGCAGGGCGGTGCCCAGTGAGCCGCCGATCTGCTGGGCGGTGTTGATCAGGGCACTGGCGACGCCGGCGTCATGATCGGCCACGCCGACCAGGGCCGTGTTGGACATCGGGCCGAAGGTCACGCCCATGCCGAAGCTGATCACCAGCTCGGCCGGGAAGACGTGGGTCCAGAAGCCGGTGTCGACGCCGATGCGGGTCAGCATGACCATGCCGATCGCGGCCAGCAGCAGACCGCCGAACATCAGGATGCGGGGGCCGACGCGGGTCTGGAGCTGGGCCGAGAAGCCGGCGCCGGCGATGATGCCGAACGTGAACGGCAAGAAGGCCACGCCGGTCATCAGGGCCGAATAGCCGAGGGTGAGCTGCAGATAGAACGTCAGGAACAGGAAGACGCCGAACAGGCCGGAGCCGATCAAGAGCGCCGAGATGTACGCGCCTCCGCGGTTGCGGTCGAGGATGACGCGCATCGGCAGCAGCGGGTGCTTGGTGCGCAGCTCGATCACGACGAAGGCGACCAGCAGGACGACCGCGGCGACCAGGAAGCTGAGCGTGGTGGTCGAGTCCCAGCCGTCCGAGCTGGCCTTCGTGAAGCCGTACACCAGAGCGACCAGGCCGGCCGTGGAGGTGAGCGCGCCGGGCAGGTCGTAGCGGGTGTTGCCCTCGGCGCGACTCTCGCCGACGAAGCGGACGGCGGCCAGTGCGGCGACGATCGCGATGGGCGCGCTCACCAGCAGGGTCCAGCGCCAGGAGGCGTACTCGGTCAGGACACCACCCAGGAGCAGGCCGACCGCGCCACCGCCGCCGGCGATGGCCCCATACACGCCGAACGCCCTGGCTCGTTCTTTGGCCTCGGTGAACGTGACCGTGAGCAGGGACAGGGCCGCGGGGGCCATGAGGGCCCCGAACGCGCCCTGCAGAGCACGGGCCGAGAAGAGCGTGAGCGCGTTGGTGGCGAGGCCGCCGAGCGCGGAGGCGGCGGCGAAGCCGAGCAGACCGATGATGAACGCCCGCTTGCGGCCGGTGAAGTCGGCGATGCGGCCACCCAGCAGAAGCAGCCCGCCGAAGGCCAGCGTGTACGCCGTGATCATCCACTGCCGGTCGGCGTCGCTGATGTGCAGGTCGACCTGGGCGGTCGGCAGGGCGATGTTGACGATCGTGGCGTCGAGCACGATCAGGAGCTGGGAGACCGCGATGACGGCCAGGGCCAGCCAGCGGTTCTTATCCAACTTAGGCGATATATCCGGCGCTGATGCGGCGTCGGAGGTCGTGACGGACATGTCGGGTCCCCCTTGTGGGCATGCGGAGATCCACCCAGGTCTGCGACGAGGGTGTTGGTGCGCGGGAGCGGGTCTGCTAGTGGCGCGGTTCGCGAGTGAGCAGGGGCAGGACGATGTCGTCGACGAGGTGGTCGAGGAATTCCTGGTCGAGCGGCTCGCCGAGGGCGAACAGACGCATGAAGACCAGGGCCGGGACGATCTCGTCGATCAGCCGGGCGTCATAGCCGGGGCGGAGCTCGCCGCGTGCCGCGGCCCGCGCGCAGATGGTTTCCGCGAGCGGGAGCTTCGAGTCACGCATCTGGCGCAACTGCGTCGCGAGCTCGGGATCGGTGTGCAGGGCCATGAACAGGCCGGCGAGGAGCGGTCCCTCCTCGCTGCCGATCATCGTGGCGATGTCGCCGAACCAGGCACGCAGGTCGCCGCGGAGCGAACCGGTGTCGGGCAGCGGCGCCTCGGACGCCTTGCACGCGCGGACGGCGTCGGTGACCAGCTCGGCCTTGGTGGGCCAGTGCCGATAGAGGGTCGCCTTGCTCGCCTGGGCCCGGGCGGCGACCGCGTCCACCCGAAGCCCTTGATAGCCCGTCTCGCCGAGCAACTCGTAGGCAGCGCGCAGGATCGCCTGCTCACGCTCGCCGTCGAGCCGCCGGGTACGCCCGGCCGGCGAGGCGGTTCGCGCCTGCTCAGCCATGAGCTTCCCCCATCCAGCACGCCTTGCGAAACGAAACTGTTTCGTACACTACGCCTCCCGGTCAACTCCCGCGATCTCCGCCAGCAATTGTGACGCAGCGAACGGCGCCGCCCCACAGTGCGGGGCGGCGCCGGTCATTCAGACATTCGGGAGGGTCACCGTCCCTGCTTGCCGAGCCACTCGAGGCACTCGATCGACCCGGCGGCCACCGCGCGCCAGCCGACGTCGATGGTCAGCGAGTGATCCCCGCACCACGGATCCGCTTCTCCGGGAGAGACCAGACCTTCTAGCCTCGGGCACCGGTCATGCGCGCCACCGCGCGCTGCTTGAGTGCGAAACCCTGCTGTGCGGCGTCCCGGAGGTTGGCGACCAGCGGTGAGCGGGAGCGGCGGGCCCAGGGGACCGGGACCTCGACGGTTCCGTACTTGGTCTTGTAGGCATTGCCGCCGACGAAGTCGAACTCGGTGACGCCGCGCGACTTGGCCCAGCGCATCGCGTGCCAGATCAGTGTCTCGTTCGGACGCAGGTGCTGATGTTCCCGGTAGCTCGCTCCGCCCCAGAAATACATTGTGCGGTGGTACCACGGGAGAACGGCGGTGGCGATGCAGGTTCCGGCCGCGTCGCGGGCCCGCAGCAGCAGCAACCGGCCGGATGGCTCCAGGTGGCTGAGGAGGGAACGGATTCGCTCGATCGAATAGGTCGGGACGAGATTCTGCTTGGCGAAAACGTCGCGTAACTGGTCGTAGAAATCGTCGGCGAATGTCGGATCGCCGACAACTTCTTCGACTTCGACGCCGATCCGGCCGGCTTTCCGGATATTGCGCCGGCAGGCGCCGGCCATCGCGCCGAAGAGCGCCTCTTCCGGCGGCCGGAGGTCGATCACCGCGGTCGGGGCCTCGGCCCAGCGCAGCCCGAGCCCCTCGAGGTCGGCGGTCGTCATCCACCGGTCACGGATCTCGAGATGCGCGCATCCCAACTCCTCGAACGCGAACGGCATGAGCGCCTCCAGCGCTGCCCGCCGCGCCACCCCCTCGTCCAGCATGAACCCCACGTAGGAGGTGGTCCAGCCGGCCATCGGGCTGCCCAGGATGCGCAGCCCGAAGCGCTTCGAGACCAGGCCGGTGAAGTGGCCGACGGTCCGGTCGCCGTCGAGCACCCGGGCGAGCACGGGCGTGGCCCGCTGCGCCTCGGCGACGAAGCTGAGCCACGACTCGGTGTGGAAGATCAACCTGTCGTCGTACGTCTCGCGTTCCGCCCAGACCTCGGCCCCGGGCGTCACCCGATGCAGTCGCAGCATGCGTCACCCTTCGCCGTGGAATGGCATCCAGGCTGCCGATGATGCGCCGCGTGGAGTTCATTCCACAAGCGTCCGAAATTGACGTGAATTTCTCTCACGTTCCTTATGACAATTGGCACTGACGTACCTCGTCCGCGTTTGAAAGTGTCGGTTGTGGGCGCACCGGCGCCCGACTGGAGATCAATTCGCCGGAGGGTGCCGATGCCGTCCCCGACCTTGATCACCCCGGCGTCCGTCAAGCGGCGCCTCAACGAGCTCGGGCTGCGCAGCAAACTCCGGGGCCGGCCTCGGGTGCAGGGCCGCGTCCTGGCTCCGGCTGGGGTGTTCCGCCGCCTGCCTCGTACGACCGGGCTCTTCTTCCCCTTTTACCACGACGTCCTTCCCGAGTTCGCCGGCGATCTGAGCCGGCACCTGAGCGCCTTCCGCCGGCTGGGCCCGCTGGTCTCCTGGGACGAGGCGCTGACGATCCTCGCCGGCCGGCACCCGATCGACGGCCCGGTCTTCTGCCTCTCGTTCGACGACGGCCACGCGAGCTGGCTGGATGTGGTCGTGCCGATGCTGCGCGAGCTCGACGCACCGGCGATGTTCTTCCTCACCACCGGCCTGGTCGGGCAGCCCGGCAACCTCACCTGGGGCGGCTGCCGCGAGATCTCGGCGGCCGGCTTCGACTTCGGCTCGCACACGGTGACCCACCAGCGGCTGGCCGACCAGAGCGCCGACGACGCACGGCGCGAGCTGGCCGATTCCAAGAAGCAGATCGAGGACGAGCTCGGCGTCGAGGTGCGTGACTTCGCCGCTCCGTACGGGTCGGTCGTCGACTTCGCCGGGCGCGAGATCGCCCTCGCCCGGGGCGCGGGCTATCGCAGTTTCGCCACCACGCTGCGCCCCGCCATGCATCCGGGGGACAGCCCGCTGACCATCAACCGGCAGGGGCTGCACCCGGCCTGGCCGCTCTGGGCGGTAAGGACACGAGTTCATGACTGACGCGCGGACCCGGATCTGGCTCTCCCCGCCCGACGTCGGCGAGCTCGAGCGCAAGCTGTTGCTCGAGGCGTTCGACTCCAACTGGGTCGCCCCGGTCGGCCCGGACCTCGACGCGTTCGAGGCGCAGGCGGCCGAGATCGTCGGCGTCCGCCACGCGGTCGCGCTCAGCAGCGGCACCGCCGCCCTGCACCTGGCACTGGTCGCGGCCGGCGTGCGCAGCGGCGACACCGTGCTGGTCCCGTCGTTCACCTTCGCCGCCACCGCCAACGCGGTGCTGTATCTGGGGGCGCGTCCGGTCTTCCTCGACAGCACCGCCGAGAGCTGGAACGTCGACCCGGCCCTGGTCGCCGAGGAGCTCAAGAGGCGCTGCGCCAAGGGCCGCCCGCCGCGCGCGGTGATCGCCGTCGACATGTACGGGCAATGCGCCGACTACGAGCCGCTGCTCGACGCCTGCGACCGCTACGGCGTCGCGCTGATCGAGGACGCGGCCGAGGCGCTCGGCGCGACCTACCGGGGGCGCCCAGCCGGCTCGTTCGGCCTGGCCGGGGTTCTCTCGTTCAACGGCAACAAGATCATCACCACCGGCGGGGGCGGCATGCTCGTCACCGACGACGACCGCGTGGCCGCCCGCACCCGGCACCTCTCCACCCAGGCCCGCGAAGCACTGCCCCACTACGAGCACCGCTCGGTCGGCTACAACTACCGGCTCAGCAACCTGCTCGCCGCGGTCGGCCGGGGACAGCTCCAGCGGCTCCAGACGATGATCGCCGCCCGCCGCGAGACCGGTCGCTACTACCGGGCCGCGCTGGGCGACCTGCGCGGCGTGACCTTCATGCCGATCGCCGGTTACGGGTCGGCCAACTGGTGGCTCACCTGCCTGCTGATCGACGCCGAGCAGTTCGGTGCGAGCCGCGACCGGGTCGTCGAGCGGCTCGCCGCCCACGACATCGAGGCACGCCCCACCTGGAAGCCGATGCACCTGCAACCGGTCTTTCGCGACTGCGTGATGCGCGGCGGCGAGGTCTGCGCCGACCTGTTCCGCCGGGGACTCTGCCTGCCCAGCGGATCCGCCCTGACCGAGCACGACCGGGAACGCGTCGTCGCCGCCGTCCGCGCGATCGCCACCGAGCACGACGGGTGACCACGAGGGCACGTCGACCACGAGGGACACGTCGACCATGAGGGACACGTCGACCATGAGGGACACGTCGACCATGAGGGACACAGCATGCACATCGTCTATATCCATCAATACTATTGCAACCCGGGCATGGCTGGTGGCATCCGCTCCTACGAGCAGGCCCGGCGGCTGGTCGCCCGAGGTCACACGGTCGACGTGATCACCACCGACATCACCGGCGAGAACACCGAGCGGGGGTGGCGGCAGACCGAGGAGGACGGCGTACGCGTGCACTGGTTCTCGGTCCCTTACAACAACACCATGTCGTACGCCCGGCGGATCCGCGCGTTCGCCCAGTTCATGGTGGTCGCCACCGCCAGGGCGGCCACCCTGCGGGCGGACCTGGTCTTCGCCACCAGCACCCCGCTCACCGTCGCCGTGCCGGGCGTCCTCGCGGCGAAGCTGCGCCGGGTGCCGTTCGTCTTCGAGGTACGCGACCTGTGGCCCGAGGTGCCGATCGAGATGGGCGCGCTGCGCAGCCCGGTGCTGCGGGGGCTCGCCGGCGCACTGGCGAACTTCGCCTACCGCAACGCCGCCGAAGTCGTCGCGCTCTCCCCGGGCATGGCCGCCGGAATCACCGCGCGGCGGCCCGGCACCCGGACAACGGTGATTCCGAACGCGGCCGACCTGGCCATGTTCGAGGTCTCCGACGAGGCGGTCGCGGCCTTCCGGGCCCGGCACCAGTGGCTGGGCGGCCGGCCGCTGATCGTCTACACCGGAGCGCTGGGCGCGGTCAACGGCGTCGACTACCTGGTGCGGGCCGCGAAGCGGATGCGCGAGCTGGACCCCGAGATCCGCGTGCTGATCGTGGGGCACGGCAAGGAGTGGGAGCCGACCAAGCGGCTCGCGGCCGAGCTCGGGCTGCTCGACGACACCGTGCGGATGTGGGCGAAGGTGCCCAAGGCCGAGCTGCCGGTGATCCTCGGCGCGGCGACGATGTCGACCAGTTTCGTCCGGCCGATCCGCGCGCTCTGGGACAACTCCGCCAACAAGTTCTTCGACGCGCTGGCCGCCGGGCGGCCGATCGCCGTCAACTACGGCGGCTGGCAGGCCGACCTGATCACCGAGACCGGCGCCGGACTGGTCCTCGACCCGACCGACACCGACGACGCCGGTGCGCGGTTCGCCCGGTCCTGCCGCGACGACTCCTGGCTGGCCCAGGCCCGCATCGCCGCCTACCAACTCGCCGTCGACGAGTTCTCCCGCGACCTGCTCTTCGACCGTTTCGCCGCCGTGCTCGACCGGGCCGCCGGCTCCCGTCCGACCTCCCCCGCCACCTTTTCCGCCGATCCGCTGCCGGGCCGCGCCCCGGTGCGTCGGTGACGAACGACTGAAGATCGGGAGACGAGCGTGGAACTGCGCGAGTACGTGCGGGCGTGCCGCCGCCGCTGGGCCTGGATCGTGATTCCGGTCCTGTTGGCCGCGGGCGCGACGGCCGGGCTGTCCCTGACCCGCGAACCGGCGTACCGGTCCTCGATGGTCCTGTTCGTCAGCACCGGATCCAGCGATCCGGACGCCAAGGCGAGCCGTCTCAACTCGTACATCGCGCTGTTGACCGGTCCTCGGGTGGCGCAGAGCGTGGTCACCAAGCTCGGTGAGCCGCTCACCGCCGCCCGGGTACAGGAGAGCCTCACCGCCGAGGTGCAGGCCGGCACCGACCTGCTGACGGTCACCGCCAAGGACTCGTCGGCCGAGCGCAGTCGCTCGATGGTCGCGAGCGCGACCGCTGCCCTCGTCGCGCTGGCCAAGAAGCTCGACCCGCCGGCCGCCGCGGTGGACGGGCCGACTCCGAGCATCTCCATCGCCCAGGACCCGGTGACCGTGCGGGAACCGGGCGCCCTCGTGCGCAACGTGGGCTTCTCGGCCGTGCTCGGACTCCTCGTCGGCGGGGTCCTGGTCGCGGTCCGTCAGGCCACCGGCAAGGCGATCACCGAGGAGGACGACCTGCGCCGCCTCGGCATCGGCACCGTCGGCGTCATCTCGCTCAGCGGCCGGTGGGACCGTTCCGGACAGGCCGACTCCGCCCTGGCCGAGGCGTTCCGCCGGCTGCGCAGCCTGCTGCCCGAGACGCCGACCCTGCGCCGCGGTTCCAGCCGAGGCACCGCGCTGCTGCTCACCGCGGCCAACACCAAGGAGGGCACCACCGCGGTCGCCTGCGGACTGGCGATCGCGATGGCCGAGACCGGCGCCCGCGTGCTGCTCGTCGACGCGAACCTGCGCTCGCCCGGGGTCGGCCGCTACCTGTCGATGGCGGCCGGGCCCGGCCTGGCCGACGTACTGGCCGGGCAGGCCGAGGTCAGCGACGTGCTGCGCGACCCGCTCGACGGGCGGCTGACCGTGCTGCCGCCGGGCGATAAGCGGTTCGACCCGGGCGAGGTCCTGGCCTCCCCCAAGCTCGCGGCGACCGTCCGAGAACTGACCTCCCGCTTCGACATCGTGCTCGTGGACGCGCCGCCGCTGCACGGAGTGGCCGACGCGGCCGTGCTCGGCAAGGTGACCGACGGCGCCCTGCTGGTGGTGCGGGCCGGCAAGACCCGCACGGCCGACGTGCAGCGCTCGACCGACCTGCTGGAACGGGTCGGGGCGCGACTGGTGGGGGCCGTGCTCAACGCCCTGCCGCGCCGCCTGCCCACGGCCCCGGCCGACCCGGCTCGGCCGCGCATTCAGGCGCCGGTCGACAGCCCCGGTCTGGTCACCAGCCTGCTCGGCGAGCGCGTGCCGGAGGAGCAGCAGGAGCAGGCCGAACCCGCTGCGCCGCCCAACCCCGTCACCGGGCGGGCCCGGGTCACCGTCGACCTGTCCCACTCGGTCGTCACCCCGGGCATCGTCATCCCCCGCATCGTCACCCCCGGCATCGTCACCCCC
>Ga0247737_1000542_pt1 | contig 15175 bp, 13 predicted proteins | sample UWRJL028104C2_FD_180937 | JGI IMG/M metagenome (GOLD analysis project Ga0247737, IMG submission 180937) | Plant litter microbial communities from Arlington Agricultural Research Station in Wisconsin, United States - UWRJ-L028-104C-2 | ecosystem: Environmental > Terrestrial > Plant litter >...
AGCGACCTTCGCCGCCGTGTCTGGAAACACATATTGGCTCTTGAGCTGCCGGCCCAGGGTCTCGACCACGGCCGCCCGGGCGGCGGGGGTGATCGGCGCGTCCGGCGCCGACTGAGCTAGCGCCGCATGGCTGGCAGTGAGGCCGAGCACGGACAAAAGAGTGAGGGAAAGACGCATTACATCTCCTAATCGATTAGTAGTTGCGGGCAAAAAAGGGGGCGTTCAACGGGATGCAAGATCGAAGCTGGCGCCGGTTTCAGGGGCCACTTCGAGCCGCTGGAATTCCCAGACGTCGCCCGTGCGGGTGCCGACGGCATGCAGGCGCGCCTTGCCCTTTGATCCCCAGAGGGAAATCGTCATGTCGGTCCGATAGTCGTCGAGATAGCTTGGGCCTTTCGTGCCGATCGCGCTGACCGGCTGGCCAATCGCCCTGATCACGCGCGGGTCGCTGCTCACGGCACCGGTGGCCGCCTGATAGGCAGCGGTGCCGATGAACGGGGGCGGGGGAAGCGGGGGAGCCGGCGGCAGCGGTGGCGGCGGCACGATCTGCGCGTCGTGGATCCAGCGGCGCACGCCTGCATCGATCGGCGCCGGGCGGCCATCGACCGAATAGCTCTCATAGGTACGCCCGTTGATATCGATCGAGCGCTTGTACAGGCGCTGCCGGCCGTCGACGGTATCGTGGATCTCCATCGTATTGCCGACCAGCCGGCCCCAGAAGGACATGCCGTCCCGCTCGCGCGCGCCGGCAGGCCCCGCCTGGCCGGCGAGCACAGCGCCGGTGCCGACCAGGGCAATCAGGCCAAGGGGCACGCCCCATCGGAGCGTCGGCGGCGTCTCCGGCGACAACAGGCGCTTGATGCGATTCATGAGGTGGCCTCCATTGGCTGGTAATGCGAAACGAAAACCGGGCATGCGCAGCCGCTCGAGCGTGCTCAGCGCTTCGGCCAGCACGATCGGATCGCCACAGGCCGCGACCGCCAGGTCGTCGCAGGCATGTTCGCGTTCGGCCCGGATGCGGCGGCTGAGCCACCAGACGGCGGGATGATAGAAGAGCAACGTCTCGACGGCGCATTGCAGGCCGTTCCAGATCCAGTCGAGCCGGCGGATATGCGCCAGCTCGTGCGCGATCAGCGCCTCGATCTGTTCGGGCGTCAGGCGAGTCAGAACCGATAGCGGCAGCCAGATCACGGGCCGCAGCGCGCGCGCGGTGCAGGGCAGGACGCTGTCGTGCAGCAGCCGGATCGCGACCTGGCGCCGAATGCCGATCGTCCGGCGCAGCGCATCGGCGCGTGCCTGCCAGAGCGGCGGCAACGGCTCGAACGCCCTGGTATCGAGCCGGCGCAGCATCGCCCACCCCCCGGCCAGCCTGATCGCCATCAGCGCAACCCCCGCGATCCAGAGCCAGCCCAGCCAGAGCGGCGCATCGGCGGCGGTCGCCCGGGACAGTGCCGTGAGGGGCGGGAGCGGGAGGCCGGCCGATCCGATCGCCGGGGTCCCGGAGGCCGTATCCCCGTGCGTTCCCGTCATTGTAAGGAAGGTCAGTACCGGCGCCGTCGTCATCGCCACCAGCACGATCATGCCGATCATATGGCGCAGTGCGGCGCTGCGTCGGGCGAGCAATACGAACAAGGCGGCGGCGATCAGGCCGAGCGCAGCGCCCTGCCACAGCGACTGCAACAGCGCGGTCGCCAGGGCGGTCTCGATCGTCTGACTCATGATCCCGACCGCTCGCGCCGCGATTTCGCTTCGGCGATCATCGCTTCGATCGCGTCGAGATCCTCATGGCTGGCAGCGTCGGAGTCGAGCGCGCGTTGCACCAGTTGCAGCGCCGACCCGGAAAATGCCCGGGTCATCAGGTCCTTGAGCAAGGCCGATTGTACCGCCGGTTCGGGGTGGGCCGCAGCGTAGAGATGCGTCCGTTCGCGCTCGTCGCGGCTGACCAGGCCCTTCTCGGCCATGATCGTCATCATCTTCAGCACCGTCGTATAGGCGGTGTCCTTGGTGCGGGAGAGCGCCTCGTGAACCTCGCGCACGGTGCAGGGGCCGCGATGCGCCCAGAGCACACGCAAGATCGCCAGTTCGCCTTCGGTTGGATGAGGATTCACACGCCGCTCCTTGAGTACGACGCGTATAGTACTAATCAGTTAGTAGATGTCAACCGTTAGAAGCTCATCGTCAGGTTCGTCGATACATATCTGGTGTTGCCCGATTTCGGCGCGTTCGGGGCGTCGCGCAAAAAGCGGCCCTTGGCCAGCCACACACCGTCGAGTTCGGCGCGCAGCCGGTCCTGGATCAGCCAGTATCGCACGCGCGCGTCGATCTGGTGGCCGGCGAAACTGCCCGACCGCCCGGTCGGGTCGCGCACGCCGCTGGTAGAGAAGGAGTCGGTACGCTCCGCCAGCCACATCGGATGATAGGTGACGAACCAGTCGACGGTCTTGCTCGGCACTGCCTCGAACCGTAGCCCGGGCGTGACGATATTGGCGCGTGCCACTGCCCCATAAAGGCCCGATGGTGCCAGGTCGGCGCGACGCATGCCGAACAGCGTGTCGAACCGGCCGAAGGATCCGCCGGGCCCGTCGCCGCTCGCCCGGTCGAACTCGACCGAGAGGCGGGGCTTCCACGCGCCGGCAAAGCTGTACCCGATTTCGGCATGGACGAAGGACGCGCTCACATCGAGCAACGCGGCCGTCGGCGCCGTGCCGTTCCGGATATGGCCGATCTGATAGATCGCCTCGACTTCGTAATCGACCGCACCTGCCTTCGGATCGCGGATGATCCGGCCGCCGATCGTGTTCAGCGACCGGTTCCGGGTCGGCCGTCCCGGCGCGTCGCGCTCGCCGAGATGATAGAAGGATAGCTCCGCCATGGCCGGCCCGATCGCCTTTGCGCGGGAAAGCGTGCCGCCCCACAGCACCTGGTCGAAGCTTTCCCGGTCGATCCGCTGGCGGTTGTCCAGCAGGGCATCGATAGTGTCGGGCAATCGCGCCTGCGGCAGGACGTAGATGAGCGTCGCCTTGAACCCGCCTCTGGCGGCAATATCCGCCTTCACGCCGGTATAGCTGTTGGTGGTGTTGCGATAATCGTCAGCGGCGACCAGCCGGCGAGACCCGATATTGAGCAGGAAACGCCCGCCCTGCAGCGCCAGCGACGTACCGGGTCCGAAAGCGCCGGGCGTATCGACCGCGACATAGGCCTGGACCAGCTCGACTGCGTTGACCTCCCCCGTCGTGACCGGCGTGCCGCGATCGGCCAGATAGGCGCGACTGTCGTAGACTTCGGCCGCGATCCGCACCTGCCCGCGACGATATTGGGCACCGAGGATCGTGCGCAGCGACAGCAGGTCGTCGCTGGCGTTGAACCCCGGCCGCGGCTGGCCGTCGATCGTCTCGTATCGAAGGCGGAGGCTCCCGCTCAGGTCCAGGCCATCGGCCGGCACCGGTGCGATCTGGGCGAAAGCCGGGGCGGCGGCGAAGCCCATGTACGCCGCCAGCGCAATTCGCCTCATCCGGTCACGCCGGCCAGATACAAGGCCACACCCGCGGCCGATGTCGCGGCCAGGGTGGGGATGGTCCCCGACTTGAAGCGCAGCACGGCCACGATGGCAGCGATCGATAACAGCAACGCCCATGGGTCGACGCTCGACACTACGGGCACGTCGAACCGCACCGGCCCCGCCTCGAACGGCCGCACCAGTCGGAAGATCGTATGGATCGCGAACCAAACGGCGAGGTTCAGGATTACCCCGACCACCGCCGCCGTGATGGCGGACAGGGCACCAGCGATTGCGGCATTGCCGCGCAGCCGCTCGATGAACGGCGCGCCAAGGAAGATCCACAGGAAGCAGGGGATGAAGGTAACCCAGGTCGCGAGCAGCCCGCCAAGCGTGCCGGCGAGCAGCGGCGGCAACAGGCCCGGGTCGCGATAAGCGCCCATGAAGCCGACGAACTGAAGCACCATGATCAGCGGCCCCGGCGTCGTCTCCGCCATGCCCAGCCCGTCGAGCATCTCGCCCGGCTGAAGCCAGTGATAGGATTGCACCGCTTCCTGCGCGACATAGGCGAGCACCGCATAGGCGCCGCCGAACGTGACCATCGCCATCACCGAAAAGAAGGTCGCGATCTGGCTGAACACATCGTCCGGTCCAAGCCATAGCAGCAGGATCGTGACGGGCGTTAGCCACAGCGCCAGCCAGATCGCGGCGATCCGCAGTGTCTCGCCCTTGCCTATGCGCGCATGCGCGGGAAGCTCCTCGCCCAGCAATGTGTCGCGGTCCTCGACGATCGCGCCCTTCGATGCGCCGTGCCCGCCGCCGACCTGGAACACGCCAAGCCTCGCGCGGCCGCCGACATAGCCGATCGCGCCGGCCGCAAGGATGATCAGCGGGAAGGGCACGCCGGCGAAGAAGATCAGCAGGAATGCGATGCCGGCGATCGACAGCATCACCTGGTTTTTCAGTGCCCGCGAGGCGATCCGCACCACCGCCTGCAACACGATGGCGAGCACCGCCGCCTTCAGGCCGAAGAACAGCGCGGTGACGATGCCGAGCTTGCCATAGATCGCGTAGATCCAGCTCAGCGCCATGATCGATATTATACCCGGCAGGATGAAAAGGCCGCCGGCGATGATGCCGCCCTTCGTGCGATGCATCAGCCAGCCGATATAGGTGGCGAGTTGCTGCGCTTCAGGCCCGGGCAGCACCATGCAGTAATTGAGCGCGTGCAGGAACCGGTGCTCGCCGATCCAGCGTTTCTCCTCGACCAGCACACGGTGCATCATCGCGATCTGGCCGGCCGGACCGCCGAACGAGAGGGCGGCGATGCGCAGCCACACCCGGAAGGCCTCGCCGATCGAGACGGCGGCCGGCGGCTGATGCGTGATTGCGGCGGCCGTCACTTCGGGCTCCGCGATGTCGCTGGCGTGTGGGATGTCCAGTCATGCGTCTCGCCGGTCGCGTCGCGGCACCAGCGATAGAGCGCGTCATAGACCGGCATGCCTGCGTCGAGCTGGGCCAGATCCTCGGCAAACATGCGCGACAGGCCGAGCGATATCGCCAGCAGGCCGGCCGCTTCGGGGGCGAGGTCGGGGCGCGCCGTGTCCGCGCCCCGCACGATCGTGGCGAGGCGGGCCAGCGCGTCGATTCCGCTCAGGCCAAAGCCGTCGACCATGAGGTCGAAGGTGCAAAGATCGCCGCGATGCGTCCAGCGAACGCCGTCGCCCTCCACGTCGAACGGCGTTGCGCCCATGCGTACGGCCACGCCGGCAACCTCTGGGGCTGGCACGAACAGGAATTGCGCGGCTGGGTCGACGAAGCGCCGGATCAGCCAGGGGCAGGCGATCCGGTCCACCTTGGGCCGCGCGCGCGTAACCCAGAGCGTGCGGCCGTCACCGTCACGCGGCGGCACGGCCGACTGGTCAATCATCGCGAAGCCGGCGGCGGCCCAGCCCGGCACGCCATCCTCGAGCGCATCGGCGTCCGCGCCGGCCTGGCGCAACAGCGCGGCGACGCCGTGGCTGGCGGTATCGCTTTCACCGGCGACGATGACGGCACGGCCGGCAAGGGCCATGCTCCAGCGAGCGGCGTCGGCGAAGGGGCGGCATACGGCACCGGGAATCAGCCGCGGTTCGGCGGTGAATTCGGCGTCCGTGCGGATATCGATGATGGCCGGGCAACCGGGGGTGCCGATCAGCTTGACGAGCTTGTCGGCGGCAATGGCATTGATCGCGGGCATGATGCGTCCTCAGAGACAAGGGACGCGATACTTCAGCCTGTCGCCTCATGGGGAGATCGCGATCCCCATGAGGCTAAAAGGCAATGTTGGGACGTTTCTGTCAAGCCTGCGCGGCGATCAGGGCTTGGCGGCGTCGACCACGATGTCCTGCACGACGATCTTGTCATTGCGGACGACGAACACGTCGACGCCCGAAACCTGCTTCGGCGTGCCGCGGAACTGCATCCAGCGCAGCAGGGCGACGTCGCCGCCCAGCGGCTCGACCACCGTCTCCATCGCGCGGATGCCGTCGATGCTGCCCTTGCCGGTGAGCACGACGAAGACTTTCCGCGCGTTCGTCTTGCCTGAATAGACGCCTGGCGCATTGGCCGGCGTCTGGCCGGGGACCAGGCCGGGGGGCGTGATCACGACGGTGTCGTCGGCATAGTCGGCCATCACTGCATCGAGATTGGCGGTCTTCATCGACGCGACGTGATCCTTCACGACCTGCTCCGGCGTGCGGTCGGCCGCAAAGGCGGGGGCTGCACTCAGGAACGCGATCGCCGCTGCTACTTTTACCAAACCACGCATATTTCTCTCCCGCTCTTCGTTGGCCCGCTTGATTGCCCAATATGATATAGGATTCAAGGGCTGCCTTCCGTTCCTCCTTGCAACACCCAATATGAACGGCACCGCAACCGGAGATCTGATCATGCTCAAGCGACGCGCCCTTGGAACCCAGGGCCTGGAGGTCTCGGCGCTCGGCCTTGGCTGCATGGGGATGAGCCAGTCCTATGGCAGCTTCGACGATGCCGAATCGATCGCCACGATTCACCGCGCGATCGATCTGGGCGTGACGCTGTTCGACACGGCCGAGGTCTATGGCCCTTACACCAATGAGGAACTGCTCGGCCGCGCGCTCCAGGGCAGGCGCGACAAGGTAGTGATCGCGACCAAGTTCGGCTTTGACCTGCAACACGCGAATCGCACCGGTGCCGTGGACAGCCGGCCCGACCATATCCGCGACGTCGCCGAGGCATCGCTCAGGCGGCTCGGCACCGATCATATCGATCTTCTCTATCAGCACCGGGTCGATCCTGCGGTGCCGATCGAGGATGTCGCCGGCACGGTCGGAGACCTGATCCGCGAGGGCAAGGTGCGCTATTTCGGCCTGTCAGAGGCGGGCGTGGCCAATATCCGCCGCGCGCACGCGGTGCAGCCGGTGACGGCGTTGCAGAGCGAATATTCCCTGTGGGAACGCGGGATCGAGGCCGAGATCCTCCCCGTGCTGCACGAACTCGGTATTGGGCTGGTGCCGTTCAGCCCGCTCGGCCGCGGTTTCCTGACCGGCACGGCGCAGCGTGCAGAGGATTATCCCGAAGGCGATTTCCGCCGCGGCGACCCGCGTTTCCAGGGCGAGAATTTCACCGCGAACATGCGCGCCGCCGATGCGGTGCGCGCGCTGGCCGAGGCGAAGGGCGTGAAGCCGGGACAGATCGCACTCGCCTGGCTGCTCCATCAGGGCGAGGATCTGGTGCCGATCCCCGGCACCAAGCGCCGTACCTATCTCGAGGAAAATGTCGCGGCGGCCGGCATCGCGCTCAACGATACGGAACTGGCCGCGCTCGACGAGGCGCTGCGCCCCGGCGTGGTCGCGGGAGAGCGTTACGGCAAGACCGGGATGGCGATGCTGGACCGTTAGTCGGATCGACATGCCGCACAGCAATCGACCGTTTGCGGTGAGGGTTTTGGCTGTAGTCTGATCAGTCATGCCGGGAGCCTGACTGACCTTGCTCCTGGCGACACTTGGTGAAGGGGCCGGAGCCATCGAGAGCTCCCGAGTCCCTCTCCGACTTCGACCAGGTCGTAAACGCACATGACCGCCAACGCCCGAGTGCCCGCCGTTCCTAAGACTTTTTGGGTTACCTGAAGGCTGACTGGTTTGGTGCGTCGTTTCGGCGTAATCTGGGCTGGTTCCCGCCGGCAGCTTCGCGGCATGGACGACCCATTTGCGGTCATTCGCATCGCCACTTCCGTTCCCGAAACCGGACGCTCGTTCAGGCGTGGCCAGGCCGCTGGATCTGGCCGCTTGTCGACCGTCACCTTCCGGGTATCACCAGCTCAATAGCAGGCTTCCACTGATCTGGTTGAGTAGACAGTGCTGACGAGTCCGAACCATTCCGCAGGTCGTACGAACGTCAACTATTAAGCCGACTTGCCATCCGACCGGGACAGCTCGAGCGAACCACGGGCGTCTGCGAGCGTTTGTTGAGCATCCGGTGCTGCGGAACCCAATATCAAAGTGAGGTGACAGTGGAACGCTTTACGATTGCGGTGCCGGACTCGCGTCTAGCGATTATCCGCGAAAAGGTCGCCCGTTATGACTGGGACGCGCTTCCGGATGCCAGCGGCTGGGAGGCCGGCGTCGGAAAGGCCGATCTCAAACGGCTGGCCGATTATTGGCTCGATCGCTTCGACTGGCGCGTCGTCGAAACCCGGCTGAACCAGCTTCCGCACTTCGTCACTGACATCGAAGGCGAACGAATCCATTACATCCACGTGCGTGGCGACGGCTCCAGGCCGCCGCTGCTACTGCTCCACGGCTGGCCGGGATCGTTTATCGAATTCGAACACCTGCTCGCGCCGCTCGCCGCAGAGGGGCATGACGTGGTCGTTCCGTCCTTGCCGGGATTCGCCTTCTCCAATCCGATCACCGGTATCATCGGCCCCCGGCGCGCCGCCGAACTGATGCACGCGCTGATGGGGCAGTTGTTCGGCGAGACCCGCTACGTCGTGCAGGGCGGCGATTGGGGTGCCCATATCGCGAGCTGGATGGCCTATACGCAACCGGACGCGCTGCTCGGCTTCCACATCAACATGGTAAGCATCTTCGCCGAGGACACCGTTCCCGCCACAGCGGAGGAGAAGGCGTTTTTCGCGCGTCGCGCAGCCATCCTTGATCGCGAGACCGGATATAATCACGAGCAGGAAACGCGCCCCCAGACGCTCGGAGTTGCGATGGCCGACAGTCCCGTGGGCCTGGCCGGCTGGATCCTGGAGAAGTTCGGCATGTGGGCGGACCTGCCCAAGCGCGGCGACGGCAGCCCGGATCTGTGGGCGCGCTTCTCCGAGGAACAATTGCTCACCAACATAATGTTGTATCTCGGGCCTTCCGCCGCGGTGACGGCCACCTGGATTTATCGCGGCAAGCGCTTGGAGGGATCCGATCGCTTCCCCGCCGGCGCGCGCGTCCGAGTGCCGATGGCGATCGCTGCCTTCCCCGACCCAGTCTTCCTGCCGACCCCGCGCGCTTTCGCGGAGCAGACCTACGATGTCGTCCGGTATACGGAGATGCCGGCCGGCGGCCATTTCGCCGCGCTGGAGGAACCGGCATCGATGCTGGCGGACCTTCGCGCGTTCGTAGCCACCGTAACGGGGCCAGACGCATGAAGTTCGTTGAAACCGAGGCATTGCGCATTGCCTATCTGGACGATGGCCCGGCCGACGGTTCGCCCGTCATCCTGTCGCACGGTTTTCCATATGACGTGCACGCCTTTGACGATGTCGTGCCCATCCTGACCGAGGCAGGAGTGCGTGTCGTCCGGCCCTATTGCCGAGGGTTCGGGGCGACGGGTTTTCGGTCCGGCCAGGTCATGCGCAGCGGCCAGCAAGCCGCGCGGGCACGCGACCTGATCCAATTTGCGGATGCGCTTAGCCTCCAACGCCCGATAGTGGGCGGCTTCGACTGGGGCGGCAATGCATCGTGCGTCGCAGCGGCTCTATGGCCGGAGCGTATCGGTGGCCTCGTCTCTTACGCCGGTTATGACGTGATCGATGTCGCCCGGCAGCGGCAGCCGCTCGATCCCGAACTAGAGCGCGTCTGCTGGTACCAGCATCTCTTCCAGACCGAACGTGGGCGCGATTGCCTGAGGGAAAATCGACGCACGCTCGCGCGCATGCTCTGGCGGGAATGGTCACCCGACTGGACGTTCGACGACAAGACGTTCGACCGGTCCGCCGTCGCATTCGACAATGCCGATTTCGTCGATATCGTAGTCCACTGTTACCGCTGGATGTTCGGTCTGGAAGATGGCGACGCGACGCTCCAGCCGCTGGAGGATCGGCTTGCGGCGAGGCCACCGGTCACCGTGCCGGCGGTGACCCTGGATGGCACGCGCGACCCGCTAAAGCCGGGCGGTACGGCAGGCCATGCGCCACTCTTCGTTGGTCGGCACGAGCATCGCAGCGTCGCGACGGGACACAATCTGCCCCAAGAATCCCCGAATGCGTTTGCCGACGCCGTTTTGACAATCCAGGCGTGGCTCGGGGGCGACAAATAGCCGTTCGGCACGTGCGGTTGAGCGTCTGAATCGGTAGTCTCGCGGTACCTCAGCGATCGTACCAAAACCGTCGTTATTTTGGCGTGCGAATAACGGCAGCGAGCCAATCTTCGCCAGAAGAGGCAGATGTTTCGGCAGGATGAAAAACGGCGGCTTCCGGGACCAAATTCGTGCGGGCGAGCGCGCGAGAGCGGCGCGCGTCGCTGACCGAAAGGTTGCGACGGCAAGACCCAGTTGCGGTCACTCGGCGCCGCTTGGGAGCTCTCAAAACCGGACATTCTTTCATCCGATTTCGGCGACAGTTACGCGCCTCAAATTCAGCCATTCGAGGTCGCCAGCGCTAATCCCAAAAGCCGTCGTTTGCCGCGCTCGCGACAGCAAGGCTTACGCATTCAACACGTGCGACCTATCTCGCGCGCGCTGGATGATCGCCAACCAAAGGTGCGGCGCCACGCTCCCGCCAGCCAGCGCGGCACGCGTCCAGCGGCGTCGCGATAAGCAATCCTCGCCGGCACGAACAGTTGCACCTCGGTGCCTCCCGACAGCCCAGGTTCAATCTGCAGTACACCATCGATCCGCTGCGCCCGCTCATACATGCCGAGAATGCCGAGGCGCCCCGCGCGCCCGGCAGGCGTGGCCAACTCGGCCGGGATACCGCAACCATCGTCGCGCACACGCAGCGAAAGTCCGCGCGCGCCATATTCGAGCCGCGCGTCGATCCGCGCAGCGCGGGCGTGGCGAAAGGCGTTGCGGATCGCCTGATCGCCGATCAGCATGACCTCGTCGGCGACGATTGCATGGAGCGCGTGCGGCGCGCCCTCGACCGAGGCCACGAAGAGCGGCTTTCCATCCATCGCGAGGCTCTGCGCCGTTGCCGTCCAGCTTTCGACCAGATCGCCGCGTCCGAACTGGTGCCGCAGATCATAGACTCTCTCGCGGCCCTCGGCGATCACTTCGTCGGTACGGTCGAGCGCCGCGTCGATCGCGCTCTGCTCGCGCAGGCGCGCAGGGAGCTTGTCGACTGCGGCCTGGATATGGAAGATCAGCCCCTGGAACGACTGGAGCAAGGTATCGTGCAGATCGCGCGCGATTCGCTCGCGCTCTGCGGCACGATCCTCGAAGCTACGGGTCAGCCGGCGAGTGATCTGGCGGGCGCGCAGCAGATAGGCCCCGACGAGCAAGGCGAGGACCAGAGCCACGCAGAGCAGCCGGAACAGCCAGGACTGGAAGAAGGTGGGGCGGACCGTGAAATCGAGCATTGCGCTCTCACGGTTCCAGACCCCGTCGCTGTTGCAGGCGATGACATGGAAGCGATATTTGCCCGGCCCGAGATTGGTATAGACCGCCCGCCGCTGACCGCCCGCCACGATCCAAGAGGGATCGACGCCCTCCAGCCGGTATTGGAAACGCAGATGGGTCGGATCGGAGAGGTCGAGCGCGGTATAATCGATCTCGATACGCGTGGTGGCGGGGGGAAGCACCGCCGAGGCGGGATCGCGTAGCGCCTGATCGGCATAAGCGAGGCGGGTGATCCGGACCGGCGGCGCGGGCGCCTTTGCCGCCAGCGCGCGAGGATCGAGGCTGAGGATCGCTTCTTCGGTCGTAAACCACAGGCTGCCGTCGGGCGCGCGGCTGGCCGTGCTGTGCGACGTGCCGGCCAAAGGTGCGCCGATCAGTCCATCGGATGGACCATAGATCCGGGCCTCAAGCCGGAAACCGGGTTCGGCAAAGGCCCGATCCACATCCGCCAGCGCCACGCGCACAATGCCGGCGCGACCGAACAGCCAGAGATTGCCGTCGAGGCCATCGACCATGCCGGTGACGCCGCGCAGCCAGGCATGATCCTGTCGCAGCACCTGCAGCCGGCCCTGGCGATAGCGGGCGAGATAGGGCGGCGCGGCGATGAGCACCGTATCGCCCATTGGATGAAAGGCCGTGACGGCGCGACCGGGAATGCCGGACAGGTCGGAAATCAGCCGCGTGTGGCTGCCATCGACATGGAACAAGCCCCCAGGATTGAGCATGCCCAGGATCCCGCCTTCAGGCGCGGCGATGATCGGCCCGACCATCCGGGGCTTGCCGCCGCGGAAGGGGCCCTCCTGCCACGCGCGACCGTCATAATATCTGAGGCCGCCATTGACCGGATTGACCCAGAGCCGGCCGTCGCGCGAGACCGCACAATCCAAGATGGAGCGGCGGTCTGCGGGCTGCGGGCCGGGGGAGAATTTGCCGCCTGCAAGGAGGAGGTTCCCGGAAAAAGCGCTGACCCAGATCGCACCATCGGGCATTCCGCACACCGCCATCCCGTTGACCAGCCCGCTGCGGAGATGCGTGATCTTTCCCGACCATCGATGCGGTAAAGATTGTCGGCGTCCATCGCGTAGAGGGCGCTGCCCGTGTTCACCGCCGCATAGCCATAAGCGGATCGGAGCGGGATGGCGCCGGCCGGTGCTATCCGTGGCTTGTAGAAGCGGTCCAGCCCCGCGGCGGTGCCGATCCAGATATTTCCCAGCCGATCGGTGAGCACGGCCCGGGCGCTGTCCGACGACAGGCCGTCGGCCTGGGTGAAGCGTTCTTCGATGGCGGGGCGGCGCGCGTCGTGCCGATGCGGGTCTGCGATGGAAAAGATGCCGGCATTGCCGGTGATCCCCCAGAGACGGTCTTCGCGATCAAAGGCGGCATTGCCCATGACCGTGGACTTGCGCGCTGACGCGATTCCCCGGAGCGACCAGAAACCGACCGCCGGGCGGGTTGCCGGCAAAGGGAGTGTTCCCACGTCGGCACTGGAGATCCAGACATCACCGCGCGAATCCGCAGCGATGCCGGGTTGCGTCAGGCCTTTCCTCCTATCCGCGAACCGAATGACCTCGCGTTTCTGATCGCCATCGCCACGAAAGCTGAAGATGCCAAGCCCGGTGGTCAGCCATATCCGGCCGTTGGGCGCCGCGAAGACTGCCGCAATGGGGTTGTCTCTCGGTATTCCCAGCTTTGTATCGAGCGTTTCCCATTTCCCGCCCGAATAGCGAAGTACGGCGGTGCCGCGCGTGCCGGTGGCGGTGTAGACCACCCCCCGGGCGTCTTCGACCAAATTCCATATCCAGATCACACTTTGCGGCGGCGTGACGTCGATGAGGCGGCCTCGCCGGAGCACCGCGATCCGGCCCGACTGGTAGCCGACCCACAAATCGCCGTTGCGGGCGGCGAGCAAGGCCGAGACCCCTTCTTCGTTCACGCGTTCGACGCCAAGGCCAGGGATGCGTTCGAAGCTGACGCCATCGAACCGGTAAAGCCCGGTATCGGCGCCGATCCACAAGAAATCATCCTTGCCCTGCGCCATCGCCCAGATGCCGCGCGGGGCGCCGCGCTCATCGGTCCATTTCTGGTGGAGATAGTCGTGGATCGACGGCGCCTGCTGAGCGCGCGCCGGGATGCCCGGGAGCCAAGCACCCAAGAGACAGATCAGCGTGAAGAGCGTAATGATCCGGGTCAGAGGCATCCCCTAAACCTGCTCCGTCATGATAGCACCTCCCGTCCCGGGCGGAAACCGGACCGAAATGACTCGGTCGAGCGGGCACAGAGATGGCTATAGCAGGGCAGCGCGAGACGCAGGACAAGAGTCTCGCTTCTGGCGCACGTCCGGAATGTTACCGCGGCCGCCTCCATGACGGATGGCGGCCGTACGCGCGATCAGCGCCAAAAAGGGAAAGCGGTGACCTTGGCTCCGAGGATTAATTCAGCGCGCTTAGCCAATGCAGGAGCGCCTACAGATCGTCAGCGCGCCTCACAGTGAGGCGCTAAACTCGTCTTCTCGTTCGCAACGTATGACTCTACGGCCTGGGTCGCTGCGCTCCCAAGACTCCATATCCCCTCTCACCGGAGAGGACGCAGGCCGCGTATCTTAACGTGGGGCCGCCTGGCCTCAGGCTTTGTCGGTGAACCGCTTCACCTTCACTGGCAGGTCCTTGCCCTTGGTCCGCCGCGACGGGATCTGCACCGGGTGCTTCTTCTTCCACGCGGCAAAGGTCATCGGCCCATCCGGCGTGTCGATGATCAGGTCGTCGGTCGAGTCGGTCACGAGGGCAGGCTCCCGGATTGGTGCCGCGGCACGGCCCAAGGGCCGGTGCCGCCGTCGAACGATCAGCCCTTTACGGCTTTCGGCTTGGAATAGGGCACGAACTCGCCCAGCCCGACAAAGCCGGTCTGGAACCGCACTGACCGGTCGACCAGCCTGATCGTGTCGAGGCTGCACAGCTGCGATCCGTACGTCCTGCTGACCAGGATATCGTCGCTGTCGAGCGACGTCTGGCCCATGCGCGGGCGATTTACGTAGAGCGTGCTGCCGACCCGATAGACGATCGCGGTACCATCATAGACGGTCGATGAGGTGATGTTCTGCTGGCTGATGCAGCTGACCGGCTTGCCCGCGACTCGCCCTTCGAGCGCCTTGGCGAGCTGGGCTTCGGCTTTGCTGTTGTCGCGATGGTCGCGTGCCGTGGCGGGTGCGACGGCGCTCATGCCGATCAGCGCGGCGCCGAGTAACAATGAGGAGATACGCATATGGACCTCGTTCCTTGGAGTGTTGGGAAAGGTCATATCATATCGTTGCTGAACCGGCGATGAGCCGAAGGGCGGATTTGGCCTTCGGATCAGGGCAGGCGACGGGCGGTGAGGACCTTGATCGTCGGCGCGAGCATCTGCCCCTTCATCACGCCCTCGCCTTCGGTGGGGGAGGTGGGGGCCAGGCCGATGCGGCGTACCACATCCATGCCCTCCACCACATGCCCGAACGCCGCGAAACCGACATTGTCGCCGGGCTGGTCGGGCTTGGCATCAAGCGAGGAAAGGTCGCCGATCGCGATGAAGAAGTCCGCCGTCGCGCTGCCCGGCGTGTCGCGCGCCATGGAGATGACGCCGTCCTTGTTGGACAGGCCGGTCTGGGTGGTCGGCTCGTGCGGCACCGGTGGGAAAAGCTTCTTCGGGTCGTTGCGCAGCCCACCCTGGATCAGGCCCAGTTCCGGCTGGAGCTTCATCGCGCGGTAGAAGGTGATCCCGTCGAACCGCTTCGTATCGACATAGCGCAGGAAGTTCGCCGTCGTCTTCGGTGCGCGATCCTTCTCCAGT
>Ga0247737_1000543_pt1 | contig 15157 bp, 14 predicted proteins | sample UWRJL028104C2_FD_180937 | JGI IMG/M metagenome (GOLD analysis project Ga0247737, IMG submission 180937) | Plant litter microbial communities from Arlington Agricultural Research Station in Wisconsin, United States - UWRJ-L028-104C-2 | ecosystem: Environmental > Terrestrial > Plant litter >...
AATCGTCAGGGCCGCGAACAGCCCGACCTCGACGGCCAGCCCCATTCTGAGGCCCAGCGCCGTCAGCACCGCGACGATGCCCGCCGCGACCGCCGGCCACAACAGCCACTCCGTCGACAGGGCCGCTTCGACGGCCAGCAGCAGCACGCCGACGGCCAGCCAGATCCAGAACGGCTGGGTGGCGTAGAGGTCGCGGATGGCGTCCATGGTTCAGTCCCTCGTCACGACGTCGGCGGCACGGCGCCGGCCTTGGTCGACCGAGCCGGGGGCGGCGCCGCGGGCCGGGTGGCCTGTTGTTGGTTGCGCGCCAGCCCCACCAGTTCGCCGATGCCGGCGATGGTCCCGACTAGACCGCTCATCTCGGCCGGCACGATGACCGTCTTGGCGGTCGGGTTGCGGGCCAGTTCGGCGAAGGCCTCGACGTATTTCTGGGCCACGAAGTAGTTGATGGCGTTGACGTCGCCGCGCGCGATCGCTTCCGACACCATGGCCGTCGCCTTGGCCTCGGCCTCGGCGGCGCGTTCGCGGGCCTCGGCGTCGCGGAAGGCGGCCTCCTTGCGGCCTTCGGACTCCAGGATCGCCGCCTGTTTGGCGCCCTCGGCGCGCGCGATGGCGGCCTGTTTCTCGCCCTCGGCCTCCGTGATGACGGCGCGGCGCTCGCGCTCGGCCTTCATCTGGCGGGCCATGGCGTTGGTGATGTCGACGGGCGGCGTCAGATCCTTGATCTCGATCCGGTTGACCTTGACGCCCCATGGCTCGGTCGCCGCGTCGATGACGGTCAGCAGGCGAGAGTTGATGTTGTCCCGCTGGAACAGGACCTCGTCCAGGTCCATCGACCCGACCACGGTCCGCAGGTTGGTCGAGCACAGCTGGGTGATCGCATAGGGCAGGTTCTCGACCCTATAGGCGGCGCTGGGCGCGTCCATGACCTGGATGAAGACGATGGCGTCGACCTTCACCATGGCGTTGTCCTTGGTGATGACTTCCTGCTGGGGCACGTCCAGGACCTGCTCCATCATGTTCATGCGCCGGCCGATCCGCTCCACGAAGGGGATCAGGATGCTGATGCCGGGCTTCAGGGTCTTGGTGTATTTCCCGAACCGCTCGACCGTCAGTTCCCGGCCCTGCGGCACGATCTTGACGATGCTGAAGACGAAGATGACTGCGAAAACCAGCAGTACGACGGCGAAATAAGGCATTCGGGATCCTCCTGGCCCAAGGCTACCCCGCTCCGGACCGGCGCGCCACGGAAACCGGACCCGCAAACGAAAACGGCGGCCCCCTCCCGGGAGCCGCCGCGTCGCAAAGAGTGGGTCGGAAGATTACTCTTCTTCTTCCTCGTCTTCTTCCTCTTCGTCCTCTTCCTCGTCTTCTTCGTCTTCTTCGTCGTCGCCGTCTTCTTCCTCGTCTTCCTCTTCGTCTTCTTCTTCTTCGTCTTCGTCGTCCCCATCACCGGGGCCATCTTCGTCTTCGACTTCGAAGCCGGAGCCTTCGCAGAGGTTCACGCCCATCACTTCTTCCGTGTCGCCATCTTCATAGGTGGCCTGCACGTCCTGGACGCAGTCGTCGCCGACGTCGAAGGTCACTTCGACGCCGTCGCCCGGCGCGATTTCTTCGTCGAGCAGGTTGTCGCCGAAGTCGTCGGACGACTCGCCCGAGATGGCCAGGCCTACGATGGCCACTTCGCCGTCGTTGGTGACGGTCATCGTCGCCTGGGCGGAAGCGCCCGTTGCGAACAGGATGGCGGCGGTCGAGGCCGCCATGAACAGTGTCGTCTTCATCTTGGTAGTCCCCCCGAGGCCGACGGAATGCCGGCCAAAGTTCAAAAGAGAGCGACCGAGGACAGAATCGTCCAGGCCGTCGCCCGAATATGTCGGCTTTGCGGCTCGGCGGGGTAAGTGACGGGACCTGACAGGTCTGTCAGGCGGGGTTCCGTACCGCGCGCAGGCTGACCGCCAGGGCGATCACGCGCTTTGTCTCGCTCCATGCCACGGTCGCGATCGCCGTCTCGACCGGCATGAACCTCGCCTCGGCCGCATCGTCGCCGGCGACCGGTTCGCCCGCGATCCATTCGGCGACATAGTCGATCAGCACATAGTGGCGGCCGGCCTCGGGAAAGACGCCGTCGACGACGTCGATCAGCCCGAGGATGCGCGCCTGCACCCCCGTCTCCTCCAGCAGTTCGCGCAGCGCAGCATCCACCGCCCGCTCTCCGGGTTCGATCCGCCCGCCGGGCAAGCTCCACTCGCCGAGGCGCGGCGGCGTTCCCCGACGAATCAACAGGACCTCGTCGCCTCTCAGGCACACCACCCCCACGGCGGGCACCGGCTTCATCTCGGAATCGGTCATGGCGACAGCCTAGACCATGTTTTGGGCGGCTCCTCTTTTGGCTGGCATGGACAGCGACGCTTTGAGACAAGGGCTGCATGAGCTCCCCCTCGCCCGCCGCCCTCGATGAATTGAAAGCCGCGCTCGGCCCTTCCGGTTGGACGGAAGATCCTGCGGAGATTGCGCCCTGGGTCGCCGAGTGGCGCAACAAGTGGAAGGGGCACACGCCCCTGATGCTCAAGCCCGCCTCGACCGATGACGTCGCGCGGGCAGTCGAGATCTGCGCCCGTCACGGCGTCGGGATCGTTCCGCAAGGCGGCGGCACGGGCCTGGTCGGCGGCCAGGTTCCGTTCGGCGAGGTCCTCCTGACCACCCGTCGCCTGCGCGCCGTCCGCGACGTGACGCCGCTGGACGACGCCATGACGGTGGAGGCCGGGATCACCCTGCTGGAGGCCCAGCAACTGGCCGCCAAGGCCGACCGCTTCTTTCCGTTGAGCCTCGCGGCCGAGGGCACGGCCACCATCGGCGGCGTGATCTCAACCAACGCCGGCGGCACGGCCGTCCTGCGTTACGGCATGATGCGCGATCTGGTGCTCGGCATCGAGGCGGTCATGCCGGACGGTCAGGTGTTCAACGGCCTGAAGCGACTGCGCAAGGACAACACCGGCTATGACCTGAAACAGCTGCTGATCGGCGCCGAAGGCACCTTGGGCGTCGTCACGGCCGCGACCCTGAAGCTGTTCCCGATCATGCGCAGCCGCGCCACGGCGGTCGTCGGTCTGGCCAGCGCCCATTCGGCCATCCAGCTCCTGGCCCGCGCCAAGGCCGAGACCGGCGGCGGGGTCGAGGCCTTCGAACTGATGAAGCGGATCGGCGTCGAGTTCGCCCTGAAACACATCCCCGGCGTCCGCGAGCCCCTGGACAGCGTCCAGCCCTGGTACGTCCTGATCGAACTGACCTCGGGCGAGCCGGGCGCCGCCGAGGCCGGGATGGAGCGCATCCTGACCGCCGCCTTCGAGGAGGACCTGATCACCGACGCCGCCATCGCCCAGAACGAGACCCAGGTCCGCGACTTCTGGAAGCTGCGCGAGGAACAGTCGGCGGCCCAGCGCCCCGAAGGCGGCGGCTGGAAGCACGACGTCTCCGTCCCCGTCAGCCGCATCGCCGACTTTCTCGACGAGGCCACGGCCGCCGTCGAAGCCTTCGAGCCGGGCGCGCGGGTCTCGGCTTTCGGCCACGTCGGCGACGGTAACATGCACTACGACATCCTGTGCCCGCCCGGCAGCGACCTGCAGGGCTTCCTGGGTCGCTGGGAGGCCGGCTCCAAGGTCGTCCACGACATCGTCGCCCGTTATGAGGGTTCGATCTCGGCCGAACACGGCCTGGGTCGCCTGAAGACCGACGAGGCCCGCCGCTACAAGACGCCGCTGGAAATCTCGACCATGAAGGCGATCCGCAAGGCCATAGATCCCCAGCGGATCATGAACCCGGCGGTCTTGTTCTAGCCCTCGCGACGTTCGTAGGTCGGATAGAGCGGCCTGAGCTGCACGGGCCGGTACTCGGTCCGGTCGATCGTGTTGAACCTGATCTGCGCCGTGTAGCGGACGTTGTCGGAAGTCGAGTTCACGCCCGAGCCGTGCACCAGATCCATGTTGATGAAGGCGACATCGCCGGGGTCGGCTTCGACGTGCACGAGCTTGGCGCCGTCCAGCATGCTGTCCGGCACGACGTACTGCTCGGACTTGTAGCCCGACGCCTCCTCGTGAACCGACCCAACGCGGCCGACCTGGTGCGTGCCGGGAGCCATCACGACCGAGCCATTCTCCTGTCGCGACGGCGTCGTCGGAATCCAGGCCACCAGGGCGTCGGTCCCTGCCTCGTTCTCGCGGAAATAGGCCGAGTCCTGATGCCAGGCGCGGACGTTTCTGGTGTCGCCGGGAATGTCGAAACGGAAGGCCGGACTGACGATGCCGAGATTGTTCGGGTCGGTCATGCCGAGCAACTGCATCGCCAGATCCTCGATCGCGGCGTCGATGAAGAATCGCTTCAGCGCCCACGATCCCAGGATCGTCTGGTAGATCCATGAACTGCTGGACGGATGGGATCGTTTCAAATCGACTAGGACACGGTTCAGAACCGCGTCGTCCTCCTCGGTCGAGCCGGATTCGAGCCGGATGACGTGAGCCACGAAACCCATCAGGGCGTCGATGGCGTCCTGGGACACGGCGTCTCTGACGACGAGATAGCCGTCCTCGGCGTAGGTTCTCAGGTCTTCGTCCGTAAGAATTCGCCGTGTCATCCCAGTCTCTTGTCGCGCTCAGCAACCCATGGTTCCGCGATTCGCCAACAGACCAGAATACGGGCCGCTTCAAACCTTCGGCGAACGGGCCTAAACCGCCCCGCTGACGAACGGAGCCCCGCCCTTGTTGATCGTGCTTTCGCCCGCCAAGCGGCTGGACTTCACCGAACCCTCGCATGAGGTCGCCGCGACGCATCGGCGCTTCGTCGACGACACGGCGACCCTGTCCAGGACTGCGCGCAACCAGACCCAGGCCGATCTGCGCCGTCTGATGGGCATCTCGACGGATCTGGCCAAGCTCAACCAGGCCCGCTTCAAGGCCTTCGAGCCCGACGCGCTGGATGCGGGCGTCCAGGCCGCCTTCGCCTTCGCCGGCGACGTCTATCAGGGGCTGGAGGCGCGGACCCTGGACAAGGCCGCGCTCGCCTTCGCCCAGGACCACTTGCGTATCCTGTCCGGCTTCTACGGCCTGCTGCGCCCACTGGACCGGATACAGCCTTATCGGCTGGAAATGGGCGTGCGGTTGAAGACCCGGCGTGGGTCCAGCCTCTACGACTTCTGGGGCGACCGGATCTCGAAACAGCTGAACGCCGACGCCGAGGGTCAGGCCGATCCCACGCTCGTGAACCTGGCCAGCCAGGAGTATTTCGGGGCCATCGACGCCAAGGCGCTGAAGCTGCCCGTCGTCACCTGCCATTTCCGCGAGGAAAAGGACGGGGAAAGCCGCATCATCTCCTTCTTCGCCAAGAAGGCGCGCGGGACCATGGCGCGGTTCGCAATCGAGGAGCGGATCGAAACCGCCAGCGATCTGAAGGCGTTCGACCGGGACGGCTATCGCTTCCAGAAGGCCGCCTCGACCAAGATGGACTGGATATTCACCAGAGCCGGAAATTCCTGAGAACGGGTCGCCTTCGCAGTCGCGAAGAGATAGACTCCCGGCAAACCAGAGACCCCGCGACGCGCACGATCCGCGCGGACAGGGGCAAGAAGCGAGAGTGAACGACCCTATGTTCCAGTGGCCCGGCAAGAAGGACGGCTCGGAGACCGAGCGCCCCGTCTATCGCGATCCCAACGACCTCAAGGGCCAGGTGGCCGTCATCTCCGGCTCGACGTCGGGCATCGGTCTGGCGCTGGCCCGCGCGGTCGCGTCGCGCGGCGGCGATGTCGTCCTGAACGGCCTGGGCGATCCGTCGGAGATCGAACGCACCCGTGCCGAGATGGAGGCCAGCTGCGGCGTCCGCGTCCGCTACCATGCCGCCAACATGCTGAAGGGCGACGAGGTCGCCGACATGGTCGCGTTCGCCAAGCATCAGCTCGGCCGGCTGGACATCCTGGTCAACAACGCCGGCATCCAGCACGTCGAGGCGGTCGAGAAGTTCCCGTCGGACCAGTGGGAGAAGATCATCGCGATCAACCTCTCCTCGACCTTCTACGCCACCCGCGCGGCCATCCCGATCATGAAGGCGCAGGGCCGCGGTCGGATCGTCAACATCGCCTCGGCCCACGGCCTGGTCGCGAGCCCCTTCAAGTCGGCCTATGTCGCGGCCAAGCATGGCGTGCTGGGCTTCACCAAGACGGTGGCGCTCGAGGTCGCGCAGGACAACATCACCTGCAACGCCATCTGTCCCGGCTTCGTCGAGACGCCGATCGTCGAGAAGCAGATCGCCGATCAGGCCCGCACGCGGGGCATTTCCAAGGAGCAGGTCCTGAAGGACGTGATCCTGGCCGCCCAGCCGACCAAGCGGTTCGTCACGACCGACGAACTGGCCGGCATCTTCCTCTATCTGGTCTCGGATCTAGGGGCTTCGGCCAACGGGGCCAGCTTCTCCATCGACGGCGGCTGGACCGCGCAATAGGACGATTGCCGGGGGACGATGGCGCTTTTCAAACGCAAGTCGACCCCGGCGCCCGCATCGGCTGAGCCGCCGTCAGGCCGGCGCCCCATCTGTCTGGCTTTACAGGGCGGCGGTGCGCATGGGGCCTTCCAGTGGGGCGTGCTCGACCGGCTGCTGGAAGCCGACGTCGTCGACATCCAGGCGGTCACCGCCTCCTCCGCCGGGGCCATGAACGGCGCGGCGCTGGTCTCGGGGCTGGCCACCGGCGGCCCGGACGGCGCGCGGCTGGCGCTGGACAAGCTGTGGCGCGAGACCAACCAGTCGGGTGGCAAGAACGTCTTCGGCGACACCTCGATCTGGTCGAATGCGATGCAGCCGTCGTGGCTGAAGGACTCGCCCCTGTGGCGGGCGTCCGAGACCCTGGCGATGTCGATGTCGCCCTATGAATTCAATCCGTTCAACCACAACCCGCTGAAGCGCGTGCTGCAGGCGGCGATCGATTTCGAGGCCGTCCGCGCCTCGGAGGTGAAGTTCTTCGTCGCCGCAACAGCGGTTCGGCACGCCAAGAGCCGCGTCTTCACCTCGGCCGAGATCACGGATCAGGTCCTGCTGGCTTCCGCCTGTCTGCCGCACTTGTTTCAGGCGGTGGAGATCGACGGGGAGCCCTACTGGGACGGCGGCTACCTGGCCAATCCGCCGCTGTGGCCCCTGTTTTATCAGGACACGCCCGACGACGTGCTGCTGATCACGCTCAACGCCTTCGAGCGGACGGATACGCCCAAGGCCGCAGGCGATATCATGGACCGGCTGAACGAGGTCGTCTTCAACGCGCCCCTGGTCGCCGAACTGCGCGCCATCGCCTTCGTCCAGGAGCTGATCGAGGAGGGCCGGCTCAAGGACGACGCCCGGGAGCGCTACCGCCACATCCTGATGCACGCGATCGAGGCGGACGGCTGGCTGGGCGACCTGTCGCTGGGGTCCAAGTTCAACACCGAATGGACCTTCCTCAACGACCTCAAGACGCGCGGCCGGGCGGCAGCGGACGAGTGGCTGACCAGTTGCGCGGGCGATGTCGGGGTGAGGTCCAGCGTCGATCTACAGGCGCGGTTCGGCTGACCCGAGTCCGACTGCACTTTGCACTCCAAAAGACCGAGTGCATCGAGTGCAAATGAACGATATCAGCATCTTGGACCGATTATCTGTGTGCACCTCACAGCAGGAAGGTGGCAGAGTCTTAACCGACGAAGCCTGCGGCGCGTTTCAAACGGTCGTTGATCGCCTCGCCGAGACCGACGGTCGGGACCTGGGCGACGGCGATGCCTTGGGGCTCTTCGCGATCCGCCTCCCGCAGGAGCCGGAACAGATTAGCGGCGGCCTCCCGGAGGTCGCCGGAGGCGCTCAGACTCCATCGCTCGTCCCCGACGCCGTGGCCGAACCCCAGAAAAATCTCGCCCTCCCCGCCGGCGTCCGCCCCGAGGCGCACGGGCGCCGAAGGGGCGTAGTGCCTTGTGAGCCTACCCGGCGACCGATGGCCGTCGCCTGATCCATCCAGCGGGCCGATTAGCGCCTCGATCTCCTCACGGGTCACCGAACCCGGCCGCAGCAACGACACCCGGTCGTCCAGCACCGAGACGACGGTGCTCTCAACCCCGACCGCACAGGATCCGCCATCCAGGGCAGCGCTCGCGAAGGCGCCCGTCTCCTCCATGGCGTCGGCGAAGGTCGTGGGGCTTGGGCGGCCGGAGCGGTTGGCGGACGGCGCCACGACCGGGCCGCCGAAGGCCTCCAGCACCGCCCGCGCCCTGGCATGGCCGGGGACGCGCACGGCGACGCTGTCCAGCCCCGCCCGCGCGAGGTCGCTGACCGCCGTCGTGTCCCGGCATGGCGCCACGATCGTCAGCGGCCCTGGCCAGAAGGCTTCCGCCAGCCTACGCGCCGCATCGTCGAAGATGGCGATTCGCTCGGCGGCCACGGCGTCGGCGACATGCGAAATCAGCGGGTTGAAGCGTGGTCTTCCCTTGGCCTCGAAGATCTTCGCGACCGCTTCGGCGTTTCCCGCGTCCGCCGCCAGGCCGTAGACGGTCTCGGTCGGCAGGATCAGCAGATCGCCCGCGCGCAGAGCGGCGACGGCCTCGGCTAGCCCGCCGGGCGCGTCGCCAGAGACACGTCTACCCTCACCTGTCGTCCGATCAGTCCGTTCCACGGTCCACGCGTTCCAATGCCGAAGGCCGCCCGATCCAGCGAGAAGCCGCCGGTCATCTGCGCCGTCCGCCCGTCGCTGCGCAAGGTCGTGGGGAAGGTCACCGGTCGAGTGACGCCCTTCATCGTGATATCCGCATGCGCCGTGAACCGGTGTGCGCCCGCCGGCTCCAGCCTGGTCAGCTGGAAGGCCACGCGCGGATAGCGGTCGCTGTCCAGAAACCCCGCGCCGACCGCCGTGGAGGTCAGCCGCGCCTCGTCCATTCGCAGGGACGTCGCATCGACCTCGATCGCCACCTGCGCCGTCTCCGGCCTGTCGGGATCGAAGCGGATGTCGCCGCTCCAGCGCGTGAACCGCCCCGTCCGAGACCCGACCGGCGTCCCGACCCGCATGGTGATCGTCGATTCGCCCGGCACGACGACCCAGCGCTCGACCTCCGCCCGGCTCCCGCCCGTGACCAGACAGGCCGCCCCGATCAGCATCGCGATCAGGGCGATCCGCATCTCAGGGCCGCCGAGGAATGAGCGGGATCATCCGGTGCAGGACGTTGTCCCGGTCCACGAACTGATGCTTGAGCGCCGCAACCACATGCAGGGCCAGCAGGACATAGAGCAGCTTCACCGCCGCCTTGTGCAGGTCCATGAAGGTCCCGGCTAGATCCCGGCTGCGCTCCACCGGCAGCAGCGGCCAGTCGAACAGGCCGAACCAGTGGATGTCGCGCCCACCCGCGCTCGACGCCGCCCAGCCGAACATCGGAATGCCGATCAGCAGCACGTAGAACAGCACATGCGTGGCCTTGGCCGCGAACGCCTGCCAATCCGGCGTGCCCGGCGGCATGGGCAGGGCGGGGTTGGCCATCCGCCAGCCGATTCGCGCCAGGGTCAGGACCAGAATCGACAGGCCCAGCGCCTTGTGAACCTGAACGAACTCGCGGGAGATCGGGCCCTCGGTCGCCTCGTGCGCCGTGATCAGCAGCACCTGGGCTAGCACCAGCAGCGCCAGTCCCCAGTGGAAGATCAACGACACCGTCGAATAGCGATTTCTGGGCTCGGCCATGCACGTCCTCGGGTCGTCGTTACGATGCAGCTTGGCGCCGCGAACGACGCAGGCCAAGCCGTCCCTTGCCTGACGCGACGGCATCGTCGCAAGAAGGTCTGAGCGCGCCGCGTGACTTGTGTAAGTAGACGATTGCAGACCGACCGGAGACCTCCGCCATGACCTATCGCGCCCCCGTTCGGGATCTCGTCTTCAGCCTGACCGCCGTCGCCGGCATCGATCAGGTCGCCGCCACCGGCGCCTATCCCGACTATGACGCCGACCTGATGGGCGCGGTGCTGGAAGCGGCCGGTCAGTTTTCCGAAGAGGTGCTGGCGCCGCTGAACCGGCCGGGCGATCTGGCCGGGGCGAAATACGCCAACGGCTCGGTCACCGCCGCGCCGGGGTTCGCCGACGCCTATCGCCAGTTCGCCGAGGGCGGCTGGACCGGGCTGACGGCGTCGGTCGAGGCTGGCGGTCAGGCCCTGCCCAAGGCGCTGGAACTGGCAGCCTACGAGACGATCCAGTCGGCCAACATGGCCTTCGCCCTGTGCCCCATGCTGTCGCTGGCGGCTATCGAGGCGCTGGAACAGGTCGGGACCGAGCACCAGAAGACGGTCTATCTGCCCAAGCTCGTCTCCGGCGAATGGACGGGCGCCATGGTCCTGACCGAGCCGGGCGCGGGATCCGACCTCGGCGCCCTGACGGCGACCGCGACGCCGAACGGCGACGGGACCTATGCCTTGAACGGCCAGAAGATATTCATCACCTGGGGCGACCACGACGCCACGGACAATATCGTGCACCTGGTCCTCGCACGCCTGCCCGACGCGCCCGCCGGTCCCAAGGGCATCAGCCTGTTCCTGGCCTCCAAGTTCGAGGTCAAGGACGACGGCACGCTGGGCGGCCGCAACGATTTCCGCCCCGTCGGTCTCGAGCACAAGCTGGGCATCCACGCCTCGCCGACCTGCGTCATGAGCTACGAGGGCGCGCGCGCCGAACTGGTCGGTCAGCCGAACCAGGGCCTGGCCCATATGTTCGTCATGATGAACAACGCCCGTCTCGCCGTCGGCGTTCAGGGCGTCGGCGTGGCCGAGGGCGCCTATCAGCACGCCCTGGCCTATGCGCTGGAACGCCGTCAGGGCCGTTCGATCTGGACCGGAGAGGCCAACGCCCCGATCATCGACCACCCCGATATCCGCCGCACCCTCGCGGTCATGAAGGCCAAGATCGAAGCCTCGCGCGCCATCTGTTTCGCCACCGGCGTCGCCGCCGACCTGGCCCAGCACGCGGGGACCGAGGACGAGCGCAAGGCGTGGAAGGGCCGCGAGGACCTGTTCGTGCCGATCGCCAAGGCCTGGGGCACCGACGTCGGCTGCGACGTGGCCTCGGACGGGGTCCAGATCCACGGCGGCATGGGCTTCATCGAGGAGACCGGGGCGGCCCAGTACTATCGCGACGCCCGCATCACCCCGATCTACGAGGGCACCAACGGCATCCAGGCCATGGACCTCGTCGGCCGCAAGCTGTCCCAGGACGGCGGCGCCTCGGCCAAGGCGGTGATCATCGAGATGAAGGCGACGCTGAAAGCGCTCGGCGGTCTCTACTCGGGCAAGCCGGTGGAGCGGTTCGCCGCCGCCATCGGGGCGGTTGAGGACGCCACTCTGTGGCTGCTCGACGCCAAGGCCGATGCGGCGCGTGGCGCCGACGTTCTGGCCGCGGCGGACGCCTATCTGAAGCTGATGGGCGATGTGGTCGGCGGCTGGATGCTGGCCAAGGGCGCGCTGGCCGCCAAGGCTCGCCTCGACGCAGGCGACGGCGATCCGGCCTGGCTGCAGGGCAAGCTGGATCTGTACGAGGTCTACGCCGCCAACATTTTGGGACATGCGTCGAGCCGGCTGGCGGCCGTGGGCCAAGGCGGGGACCTGCTGTCGCGGATCAGCCGCGAAGCGCTGGGGGCTTAACGAGCGCTGTCTCCTCCCTGTCGCGAAGCGATGGGGAGGTGGCTCGGAGCGAAGCGGAGAGACGGAGGGGTTCTTTCTGCGTTCACGAAGAGTCCCTCCGTCAGCTCGCAAGAGCTCGCTGCCACCTCCCCATCTGCGATGGGGAGGAGACTATCGATCCAGCATCGCGATGGCTTCCCGAATGAACACCGCGTGGGTGACGACGCCGATCTCGAGCTGCTCGTCGTTGACGCGGACCTCCTGGCTCAGCAGGCCGGCGATGAAGGCCGTTTCCGGCTCGGTCGTGCCGGGCCGCTTGCGCGCGCTCGGCGTCCAGAACACCGGCCCGCCCGAGTTGCCCGGGAAGACCGTGAAATCCAGCAGGAAGGTCGGGAAGGCGCTGACCGGCGACAGCGGGTAGGAGGCGATCCGCCCGACCCTCAGGATCGGGAAACCGGCCCGGTTGGCCGACAGGCCGCGCGGGAAGCCCAGCGACAGCAGCTCGTCGCCCGGCCCGACCTGCCAGGCGTCGAAGGCGTTCTCGTCCGCCAGCCAGCCCAGGGGGATCGCCGCGCGGGCGAAGGCCTCGGGCGCCTGGACCTCCATGACAGCCACGTCGCGGTCGGGGTGCTGGGTCCACAGCGGGTGGCCCTCGCCGTCGCGGATGGTCAGGGGCTCCGGGTCGAAGCGCCAGGTTCCGTCGCCCAGCGCCGTGCGCCAGCCGATCCGCGCGTCCGGGTCCGGCATCCGCTCCAGCACATGGGCGGCGGTGACGAGAACGACCCGCGGCGTCCCGTCGGGCCTCGGCGCCTGGATCAGGAAACCCGTGCCGACAGTGCGCGTATTGGGCCCCGACGGCTGGTCCAGTTGCACCGTGGCCTCGATCAGACCGACCGTCAGATCCCAGACATGGGAGACGACCGGCGGCGGCGCGGCGTCCTGAGCGGGCGGGACTTCGATCATCAACGAGCCTTCTTGATACGCGAGGCCATTTGACGGGGCCAATGCCGGTCGCACAAGCTGCGCCGGTGACTTACAGGGGAGCGACATAGTGAACCGCCGCGAATTCGTCGCCACGACCGCCGCGTCTGCGGTACTGGCCGCCTCACCCGCCCTCGCCCGTTCCCCCGGAGCCCAGATGTCGCCTACCCCTCCCGTCGCCAAGAAAATTCCCGTCGTCATCGAACAGCTGGGGCGCACCCGGACCGACGACTATCAGTGGATGAAGGACGACAACTGGCAGGCCGTCCTGCGCGACCCGACCCTGATCAAGGCCGACGTCAAGGCGCACCTGGAGGCCGAGAACGCCTATCGCGAGGCCATGCTGGCCTCGACCCTGCCGCTACAGGCCCAGATGTTCGAGGAGATGAAGGGGCGCATCAAGGAGGACGATTCGTCCGTCCCCTCCCCTGACGGACCGTGGGAGTATTTCACCGAATACCGCACCGGCGACCAGCACCCCCGCTACATGCGCGTCGAGCGCCAGGGGACCTGGATCCAGGACGGCCAGCAGGTGACGAAGAATTTCATCGTCGCCCCGACGCCCGAGCTGCTGCTGGACTGCAACCTGCTGGCCGAGGGCAAGGCCTATTCGGAGGTCTCGTCGGTCGAGCACAGCCCGGACCACACCCTGTTCGCCTATGCCGAGGACGCGCAAGGCTCGGAGGTCCACCACATCTACACGCGCGACCTGACGACCGGCGAGGTGCTGCCGGACCCGATCCAGTCGGCGACCGGCAACTTCACCTTCTCGCCATGCTCGTCCTGGATCTTCTGGACCAACCGCGACGACAACGGCCGCCCGGACAAGATCTTCCGTCGGCCCTCGCGCGGCGGCGAGACGACCCTGGTCTACGAAGAGGCCGACGACGGCATGTTCATGGGGGTCGAACGCACCTCTGACGACGCCTTCATCGTCATCTCGATCCAGAACCAGGAGACGTCGGAGGCGCGGTATATCTCCGGCATACAGCCGACGAACCTGCCGCTGGTCCTGGCCGAGCGCGAGGTAGCCGTGCGCTATGACGTCGACCACTGGCAGGACCGCTGGATCATCCGCACCAATGCCGACGACGCCATCGACTTCAAGATCGTCCAGACGCCGACCGAAAATCCCGCGCGCGGAAACTGGGAGGACCTGGTCCCCCACACGCCGGGTCGGTTCATCGAGGGCGTCGCCCTGGTGAAGAGCTTCATCGCCCGCCAGGAACGCGCCGACGCCAATACGAAGATCGTCATCCGCAGCCGTGCCGGCGAAGAGCACGAGATCGCGGTCGACGAACCCGCCTACGCCCTGTCGTTGGCCGGGGCGTCGGAGTTCGAAACCACGACGATGCGCTACGGCTACAACTCGCCGTCGACGCCGACCTCGACCTACGACTACGACCTGCTCACGCGCGAGCGGACCCTGCGCAAGGTTCAGGAGGTGCCGTCGGGCCATGACCCGGCGGACTACGTCGTCGAGCGGCTGAACGCCCGCGCCACCGACGGGAAGATGGTGCCGGTCACGGTGCTGCGTCGCCGCACGACGCCGGTGGATGGCTCCGCGCCGCTGCTTCTGTACGGCTACGGCTCCTACGGGATCCCGATGTCGGCCAGCTTCTCGACGGGGCGTCTGTCGCTGGTCGATCGCGGCTGGATCTACGCCATCGCCCACATCCGGGGCGGCTCGGACAAGGGCTGGGGCTGGTTCCTGGATGGGCGGAAGTTCACCAAGAAGAACACCTTCACCGACTTCACCGCCGCTGCCGATCACCTGATCGCGCACGACTATGCGCGGGCCGGAAACATCGTGGCGCAAGGCGGCTCGGCCGGCGGTCTGCTGATGGGCGCGGTCGCCAACATGCGACCGGAACTCTGGGCCGGGGTCATCGGCCAGGTGCCGTTCGTGGACGTGATCAACACCATGTCCGACGTGTCTTTGCCGCTCACGCCGCCCGAATGGCCCGAGTGGGGCAATCCGATCGAGGACGTCGAGGCCTACGACTACATCGCCAGCTACAGCCCCTACGACAACGTCGAGGCCAAGGCCTATCCGGCGATCCTGGCGACCGGCGGCCTGTCCGACCCGCGCGTCACCTACTGGGAGCCGGAGAAGTGGGTGGCCAAGCTGCGGCCCGCGACCACCTCGGGCAAGCCGGTGCTCTTGAAGATCAACATGGAGGCCGGCCACGGCGGCGCCTCGGGCCGGTTCGACTATCTGAAGGAAGTCGCCCACGACTACGCTTTCGCGGTCTGGGCGATCCAACGGGGTTGGGAGACGGCGTGATCCGCGAGGCGGTTCTCGCCGACCTACCAGCCATCGCGGCCCTCTACGGCCGCGAGGTCCTGACCGGCACGGCGACGTTCGAACTGGACCCGCCGTCGCTGGCCGAGATGACCGGCCGTTTCGAGGCCGTCCGCGCCAAGGGCCTGCCCTGGTTCGTGGCAGAGATCGACGGGGTCTTCGCCGGTTATGCCTACGTCTCGCCGTTCCGTCCGCGCCCGGCCTATCGCTACGGCGTCGAGGGCTCGATCT
>Ga0247737_1000544_pt1 | contig 15144 bp, 16 predicted proteins | sample UWRJL028104C2_FD_180937 | JGI IMG/M metagenome (GOLD analysis project Ga0247737, IMG submission 180937) | Plant litter microbial communities from Arlington Agricultural Research Station in Wisconsin, United States - UWRJ-L028-104C-2 | ecosystem: Environmental > Terrestrial > Plant litter >...
TATTGCAAGCTTTCACCCCGTGCCTGGTCGCGGTGCTCTAGAATTGGTCAATCGGGCCAGCGCACAAGAGTGTAGTCAACGCATCGACCCTCCCGGGATGGCCTATTGCCGTCAAATCAGACCAAATGTGCGCGTCACCAGGGAGATGAAGCATGCGCGAACAGGCGATTCCAATGGTAGATTTTGGCAACATTCCAGGCTCCGGCTTCAAGGACGAGCTGAACATCGCAGCATCGCGCCGGCCCATCCACTTTGGAAAATTCAGAATATTTCCGGGGACCCGATCATTGGAATACAAGGGCAGATTTTTGGAGTTGGGAAGCCGCGCCTTCGATTTGCTAATGGTGCTGCTGAAATCGCGAGGACAGGTCGTCGCCAAGGAAGAGATCATGCGTTACGTATGGCCCACGACCGTAGTCGAGGAAGCGAACCTGCGCGTACAGATGACAAGTCTGCGAAGAGTCCTCGGGTGTGATAGAAATTTGATAAAGACCGTCTCGGGCCGAGGCTATATGGCGGCGGCCGACGAAGAATTCTCGGAAGCTCCCGTTACGGCCGCGCGCGCTCCGAGGCTGCGCACCAGTGCAACCTCGTCGGTGGACGGCAAGCCGTCGATCGTCATCATCGATCGAAACGCCGAAAACCGCGAGGCAATTCATAGGCTCCTCCAGCCGTTCAACGCGGATGTTCGGTCGTTCGTCTCGGTCGAGGCATTCTTCATCAGCCGCGCGACATCGGCGCAGGGTTCGGACGCGCAACAGGATTGGCGGTAACGTCGGCACGGATCAGACGGACGCAATGGGGGCCACGAGATGCAGTGGCGCGGCCTCCAACCCGCTCCCGACCACTGGCCGGCTTCTCGAGTCAGCACTCATGGTCTCGACGAGACAGGCGCGCGTCAGATGCGACACGCGGTAACACATGCCCTTTCCGTGGCGGCCGCTTTGGATCAGCGACTTGTCGACGAGCCTCTCCAACGCGTTGGCCACGGCATAATGGTCGATCAGGCAGTCGCTGGCGACTTCCTGAGCGGCCAGCAGCGTAAACGGCCCGTGGAACACGACGAGACGTCGCAAGAGACACATCTCCTGCTCCGTGAGCAAGCTGAAGCTCCAGTTCAGCGAGGCCTGAAGACTGCGGTGCCGGGCCGGCGCGCTCCGTCGGCCTGGCCACAGAATGGATGGCCGATTGCTGAGAAGATCCGACGTCGCCCGGATGCCATGGACGCCGACCCGGCCAGCAACGCATTCAATGGCGAGCGGGATGCCCTCCAACAATCGGCAAATCCCCGCCACAATCGTCGCGTCCTCGTCGACCAGCGTTGGTTGATGGCCGCTGGCCGCCGCACTTGCCATGAATAGCTGAACCGCCTCGGACTGCAGGGCCTCGGCCGCCGTCAGGTCGATCGCGTCTCTGGGAAGGGATAGAGGCCGCAACCGGTAAACATGCTCATGTTGCGCGCGCAGGGCTTCCCGGCTGGTCACCAGCAGACGGAGCGAGGTCGTCGACCGTTGAAGCTGCTCTGCGAACACGGCCGCCGCGTCGATCAGATGCTCGCAATTGTCGAGGATCAACAACAGGTGCCGACTCCCGACAGCTTCGATGAGCCTGGACACTGCGTTGTCGTCATGCCCGATATCGAGGTCCAGGGCAGACAGGACTTCGCGCGCGATTGCCGAGGGTTCGGAGACGAAGCTGAGGTCGACGGAGCAGACGCCCTCGACCTGGCCGGCGAGCTGTTGGGCAACCGAGGTGGCGCACAGGCTCTTGCCCATGCCATCGGGGCCGATGATGCTGACAAAGCGCGTTTGCGCGAGGAGACCCGCGACATCCTCGACGCAATCTTGCCGCCACCTTGCAGCTGCCGAAGGACCGGGAGAGACGATCGCCAGCGGCACGTCCGTGCGCGCGTGCCGGATCTCGGCGGCGGAGGCTTCCTTCTCGACGTCAGCGATGAAGCAATAACCGCGCGCCGGCAACGTGGAGATATAGCGCTTGCCGGATCGACCGTCATCGAGCGCCTTGCGGATTGCGGCGACCTGGACACGGAGATTGGCCTCTTCGACGAACACATCAGGCCAGGCATGGGCGAGGAGATCGCGATGCGTGACGAGCTCCCCGGGTCGCTCAGCCAGCATGATCAACAGGTCGAGTGCGCGGCTACCGAGCCTGACGACTTCGGTTCCCTTCAACAGCGATCTCCTGGCGGGGAAGAGGTGGAATGGGCCGAACGAAATTCTTTCGGTCATGGGTGCCTCGCTGCGATTGTAGAACTCTGTCAGCGAAGACGTAAACGGCGGAGAAATCCTCACCCCTGCCCCGTGTTTTATCGTTTACCCGCCCATCTTATTTCCCAATCCCGACCAGCGCGCACGAGCCGGACTGGATGGATAGCCGCGATCGCCCTGCCGAAACGGGCGGAGTCGCCGGCGCGGAACGTTCCAGTCACCCGCAACGCGCCGACACGGCCGTCACGGATGATCAGGCGCTCGCCCGAATAGCGGTTCATCGTCGCGACAACCGACGACAGTTCCTCATTCCGGAAAGTCAGCATGCCGTTTTGCCATTGCTCGGCGTTGGCCGGATCAATGGCGGTGACGCGGGGTTGCTCCCCCTTCTCCATAACCAGCCGCTGACCGGGGTCGAGGAAGAGCGAGGTCGCGCCGTCCCCGGATGCGGCAACCTTTACCCGGCCTTCAACCAGCAGGACGCTCAGGCCCGAGCTGTCGACGCTGACCTCGAAGCGCGTACCGACGGCGACGACGTCGTGCGTTCCGGCCCGCACGACGAAGGGTCTGCCCGTATCATGCTCCACATCGAAATAGGCCCGGCCTCCGATCAGCCTGAGGTCACGCCGCTGCGGCGAAAAGGCCACCGCGATCACGCTATCGGCATCGAGCGTCATATGGCTTCCATCCGGAAGGATCGTCCTTCTTATCTGGCCTTTCGCCGTTCGAAGGATCTGGCCGGGCTTCCCACCTGACTGAGCGACGCTGACATGCGGCCGCGTTCCGGCCGGCAAGACGCCGCTCCTCCAGGCCAGCGTCCCGAGGAAAAGCAGGGCCAGGACGGCGGCGACAGCGACGAGGCCGCCGCGCCACAGAGAGGTGCTCGGGCCGGCGTCGCGAGCCTCCGCTCGCAAGGCCTGCAAAACAGCATCGTCTTCGGAATCGTCGAACGCCTCGAACGCGGCTTGCGCCTTCGACCAGGCCTCTCTGTTCGCCTCGTCGCTGTCGAGCCATTCTTCCAGGACCAGCCGGTCTTCGGCACCCACGGGATCTCTCATTCGGGCAGCCATCAGCGCCGCCGCCTCTTCAGTCGTGAGAGCCTCGAGCTGGCGATGATCGATTACGCCGCGCATCACCTGTTCTCTCCACAATTCCTGGCCAGATGCAGCACGGCACGAGCCATGTGTTTTTCGACAGCGCTTACGGAAATGCCCAACTGAATAGCGATCTCGCGATATTTTCTGCCTTCGAGACGATGCAGCACGAACACGGTTCGCGTCCGGGCGGGCAAGACCAGCAGGGCGCTCGTCACTGCCCGCAGATCCTCGCGCCCACTCAGGGTTCGATGCGGGTCGATATCGGTGGCGCTATGATGGTCCGGATCGAATTCGACGTGCAGGTCGGCGCGCTTCGCCCGCATATTTCTGGCGCGGTCCGCCAGGACGCTCGACGCGGTCTGGAACAGATAGCGATCGAGATGTTCGACCTGCCCTCCCTCCTTGCGCGCGGCGACCCGCGTGAAGACCTCTTGCACAAGATCTTCCACCTCGCCGTCGTTCTTGATCCGCGCACGAAAGTATCGTTTCAACGAGGTGCGAAGCTGGCCCAGGTCTCGATCCGTGACAGGGTTCGGCGTCGGCGGAGGGGGCGGTTTTTCCACCACGGAAGGTTGCCGCAAACAGGCGGCGGAATCCATGACGGAACGTGCTTCAGCTGACATGTCGGCCGTAAGACGTTTTTCAGCGAAAAACCCTCATCACCTTTTCCGAAAAATAAAATCGGACTGTAACCGGACCATTTCGTCGATCAGGTTTTCGCGTGGTGACTATAGCCAAAAAGTGGCCCGGGATGTTGATGAACATCCCGGGCCAAGGTCACTCTGGGACAAGGGGGAGAGGTCGTCAGAGAGTGAGGGTCGCTTCCGAGGGGGAGGGGGAGGATGCCCATGGAAGCGATGCACGTCTTTTCTCCCATCGGCGGTGCCGCGGCAATCATACTAAGGTTGCATCCAGGACGATGGCCACGGGACCATTGTCCGCCGTCTGCCAGGCGACCCGAACGGCCTCCGGCGAAATGCACCCAGCCGCCGGATCGGGCCGTGGCGTTATAATGGGCCGCTTCAGTCTGAAGTCTTTCCAACGATATCGTAACGCCGTGTTCGATGCGCCTTGCACTGTATCGATCTTTGGCGCGGTGCGAACCTGATCGCGATTTTCACCGCGTATGACCGCTAAACTGCCCGAAACCACTGTATAATTATCCGCAGACATTGGCACGGCTATCCCCTCTCCAGACACATCTCGCCGGATCGCCTCACGATCCTCGCAAGGAGCCTGAGCATGAGAGAATGGGATACCCGAAAGACGGCGCGCGATGCGCGGATCGACGCCGGGTCGGCTCACGCCACCGGCAAGATCGTCGCGCCGGCGAACCTTACCGCTCTACTGCAAGCTGTCGTCCGTTCCGGCGACCGGGTCTGTCTCGAGGGCGACAACCAGAAGCAGGCCGACCTCCTCGCGCAAGGGCTGGCCTCGGTCGACCCGGCGGTCGTGCACGACCTCCACATCGTGCAATCCGGCATCGTTCTGCCCGAACATCTGGACCTGTTCGAAAAGGGCATCGCCAAGCGGCTCGACTTCTCCTTTTCCGGGCCGCAATCGGCGCGCGTGGCGTCCCTGCTGTTCGGCGGCAAGATCGAACTCGGCGCGGTACACACCTATCTGGAGCTCTTCGCGCGGTATTTCATCGATCTGACGCCCAATGTCGCCCTGATCGCCGCGGTGAGCGCCGATCGGGAGGGCAATCTCTACACAGGCCCCAATACCGAGGACACGCCAACCGTGGTCGAGGCCACCGGCTATGGCAACGGGGTGGTGATCGCTCAGGTCGGCGAGATCGTCGACAAGGTACCGCGCGTCGATATCCCCGGCGACCTGGTGCATTTCGTGGTCGATGCGGGGCGGCATTTCTATGTCGAGCCGCTGTTCACGCGCGATCCGGCGGCGATTACCGAGACACAGATCCTCACCGCGATGATCGCCATCAAGGGCCTGTACCAGCCCTATGGGGTGAAGCGCCTCAACCATGGCATCGGTTTCAACACCGCGGCGATCGAATTGCTCCTGCCGACATTCGGTGAGAAGCTTGGGCTGCGCGGCAAGATCTGTACGCATTTCGCGCTCAATCCCCACCCGACAATGATCCCGGCGATCGAGGCCGGCTGGGTCGAGCAGATTCACAGCTTCGGTTCGGAAGTCGGGATGGAGGATTATATCCGCGCCCGATCGGACGTCTTCTTCACTGGGCCGGACGGCTCGCTTCGGTCCAATAGGGCCTTCTGCCAGACCGCCGGCCTCTATGCCTGCGACATGTTCATCGGGTCCACGCTGCAGATCGACCTCAACGGCCATAGCTCGACCGTTACCGAGAGCCGCATCGCCGGCTTTGGCGGCGCCCCGAACATGGGATCGGACCCCAGGGGCCGCCGGCACCCCAGCGACCCCTGGCTCAAGGCCGGGGCGGAGGCGGACCCGGACGGCCCGGCCCTGCTGCGCCGCGGTCGCAAGCTGGTCGTCCAGATCGGCGAGACTTTCGGCGAGGGCAACGCGCCGTTGTTCGTCGAGAAACTGGCGGCGCTGGAACTGGCCGAGAAGCTGAACCTCCCGCTCGCGCCAGTGATGGTCTATGCCGACGACACCACGCACATCGTGACCGAGGAAGGCATCGCCAACCTCCTGCTGTGCCGCAACGCCGATGAGCGCGAACAGGCGATCAGGGGTGTCGCCGGTTTCACCGATGTCGGCCGCGGTCGCGACCACAAGATGGTCGAGCGTCTCCGGGCCCGCAAGATAATCCAGCGCCCGGAAGACCTTGGCATCGACCCCCTCGATGCGGACCGAAGCCTGCTGGCAGCCCGCTCGATCAAGGATCTGATGCTGGCGTCCGGCGGTCTCTACGCGCCGCCCAGCAAATTTCGCAACTGGTAGGAGGTAGCTTTCCCATGGAGATCCTTCGTTTCGATCTCGAGGCGCCTCGCCCCGCCTCTGGAACACGACAACTTGCGCTGGTGGGCGTCGTCGCTTCCGGCAATCTGGAGATTCTGCTCGAACGCGCCGGTCCCTCCAACCGTTGCTCGATCGAGATCAGCACGGCGGCGCGCGGGTTCCGGGCGTTGTGGGAAGCCGTGACCGCGGACTTCGTGGCGCATCGCGCCGCGGGGGGCCTGCACATTTCAATCAATGACGGCGGCGCGAGACCCGACACGGTAGCCCTGCGGCTCGCCCAGGGCGTGCGCCTGATCGAGGAGACAGCGCCATGACTTCGCTCGCCAACGTACAGCACAGTGTGAGCTGGTTCGAGGCCGGCGCGCGCCAGCGCATCGCCGGATTGGTGGATGCCGGATCCTTTGTCGAGTTCATCGGCCCGGAGAAGCGCGAAGTTTCACCTCACCTGGCACTGTTCGATCTTCCCGTTCAGTTCGACGATGGCATCGTCGTCGGCGCAGCCACGCTCGACGGCCGCTCCGTGCTCATCGCGGCACAGGAGGGTCGCTTCATGGGGGGCGCGTTCGGCGAAGTGCACGGGGCAAAGCTGGTCGGGCTGCTCCATGCCGCCCGTGAACTCGGCCGCGACGTGGTGATCGCCTTCGATACCGGTGGCGTTCGCCTGCAGGAAGCCAATGCCGGCGAGCTTGCCATCTCGGAGATCATGCGCGCCGTGATCGAGGCACGCCGGTCGGGTGTCCATGTCGTAGGGCTGATCGGCGGTCGCGCCGGCTGTTACGGCGGGGGCAGCATCATCGCCGAATGCTGCTCCGCGCTCGTCGCGTCCGAGCAGGGACGGCTCAGTGTTTCCGGGCCCGAGGTGATCGAGACCAACAAGGGCGTCGAGGAATTCGACTCCCGCGACCGGGCGCTCGTGTGGCGAACGATGGGCGGCAAGCATCGGTACCTGATCGGCGGCGTCGACCTGTTCGTCGACGATGAGGCCAACGCGTTTCGCCTCGCCGCCATCGCCGCCCTGGGTCGCTCATCCTGTTTTGACGAGACGGTCGTGCGCGCCGAACAGGCACGCCTCGTCCATCGCCTGCAGCGGCTCGGCGCCTGCCATGACGGAACCGACGTCTGGGCGGCGCTCGGCATTGCCGATCCAGCCCCCATCCCCGGGATGCCGACCGACCAGTTCCTCGCAATCGCCGCATCTCACAGGGAGAATGTCGATGACGCTCGATGAAATCCTGTCTTCGCTCTTCGGAACGCATTCGACCATCAGCCGCGACGGCCCGATCCTTTTCGGCCGCGCAATCCTGCCTGGCGGCCAGCCGGTTCACGTGCTCGGCTTCACCGATGGGGAAGAGCTTGGCGTGGATCATGCCGTCGACCTGGCGGCGCGCGTCATCGACATCGCGAGCGGAGCCGATGATGCGCCCATCCTCTTCCTGGTGGATTCCAGCAGCCAGAAGATGAGCCGGCGCGACGAACTGATGGGCTTGAGCGAATATCTCTCCCACCTCGCCAAATGCCTGTTCCTTGCTCAAGGTGCGGGTCACCCGACGGTAGGACTGCTCTATGGCGGCAGTGCCGCCGGCGCCTTCATCGCGACGGCGCTTTCCTGTGACACGCTCGTGGCGCTGCCCGGAGCACATCCGGCGGTCATGGACCTGCCCTCCATGTCTCGCGTGACCAAGCTGTCGCTCGAGGTGCTGAAGGAAAAGGCCGAGGCGACGCCGGTGTTCGCGCCCGGGCTCGACAATCTGGCACAGATGGGGGCCATTGCCGAAACCTGGGACCCGACCAGGCCGCTGTCGACACAGCTCGAGACCCTGCTCGGTCGGCCATTCGACGGCGATGTTCGGTCCCGGCTCGGTCTCGCCCGGGGTGGCCGGCTAAAGGCTGGTGCTATCGCGGATCGGATCGTGGCGCTGGCGGTCGCCCATGGTTGACTATTGGGAGCGCCTCCCCCGACACCAGATGCTGTGGGTGGAGCCAGGCGCCTGGGAAGCGGCGCTGGAGGGCCATCAGGCGCTGGAGGCCGGCCCGCTGGTCAGGGACTGGGCGGCCAATGGGTGGCCGCTGGTGGCCCGCAGCCGAAGTTGTGAGGAATCGGCCCATCTTCTTGCGGCGGGACTCCCCGTTCCTCCAGCTCATGGCAAGAAGCGGTACGCCTTCGGCATCGATGCGGAATTTGTCGTTCGCGCCGAAGAACCGCCCCTGGTCGCATTGGCGGCCACGGTCGCGCCACGATCATGGCAGGGCAGCATCGCCGCCGTCGCGGCACTGGACCCGGGCACAAGGTGCTTCGGTAGCCTGTGCTGGGAGTATCTGACCGGATTGCCCTACCTGACGGCCGAGTCCGATCTCGACCTTCTCTGGCAGGTCGCATCGGAGGACGAGGCGGACCGGCTCGGGCGCGAGATCGCCCGTATCGACACCCAGTCGCCGACGCGCATCGACGGCGAATTCGTCACGCCGTCCGGTGCCGGAATCCAGTGGCGGGAGTGGCACTCGTCCGCCCCCAAGCTGATGGCGAAGACGCCGGATGGTCCGCGGCTACTGGCCCGCGAACTGGCCTTCACATGATCGCGCTGCGATCTCCCGGCGAACGGCCCGACCATGGGAGAATAGCCGGCCTGGCCGTGGCCGCGCTTCACCTGGAGGTGAATACCTATCCAAAGCCAGGCCTTGTGAGCCAGATCGACAATGGCGCGCACCACGACATGGACGCTGCGCTCCTGTGTCGCAGCGCCGTGACGCTCGGGCCCTATTTCGCGCGCCTCGCCGCGGCCGGCGCCGGAGCGGCATCGATGAACCGGCTTCGGATGATCGGCATCGAGGCGGAGGAAGCGATGCTGTCCGCCACGGGTGGGGTCAATACGCATCGCGGCGCGATCTTCGGCTTGGGACTGCTCTGCGCTGCCGCCGGATTCCGCGAACGCTATCGACCCGGCATCTCGCTGGGCGACATCGTGAGAACACTCTGGGCAACCGACATCATCCGCGGCCCCATTCCGCTCCACAGCCACGGAACCGACGTAGCTCGAAAGCATGGAGCGGGCGGCGCTCGTGTCGAGGCGGCGGCGGGTTTCCCATCGCTTTACGAGAAAGCATTGCCTGCCCTGGACGAAGGCATGTCGCTGGCGGACGGGCATGAAGAAGCCGCGCGCGTTCACGCCATCATGCGCCTGATCGCCTCGGTCGAGGATACCAACCTGCTGTACCGCGGGGGCCAGGGCGGCCTTGCCTTCGCCCAGGGAGAGGCCCGGCGGTTCCTGGCTAGCGGCAGTGTCGGCATGCGCGACTGGCAATCAATGGCGGTTGCCATGCACCGCGGGTTCGTCAGCCGTCGACTGAGCCCGGGCGGTTGCGCCGACCTGCTCGCCATGGCTCTGTTCGCACGAGAGCTGGAGCGATGATCCGAGCCCTGCTTTGCTCGGGGCAGGGCCGCATCGAACAGGGTATGTTCGATCGTCTCGACGTGAACGCGGAATCGAGAGCGGTCCTGAGCTCGGCCGCCGACCTACTCGGCAGCGACCCACCCGTTTTTCTAGCGGAAGCGGGCGCGGACGTCATCACGCAGGATCGCGCAGGGCAGATCCTGTGCGTAACCCGGTCTCTCGCCGCATTCGCCGCGCTCCGCCTTCGCGCGCCGACGATGGTCGCTGGATATAGTGTCGGCGAGATGGCCGCCTGGAGCATCGCGGGCATCTGGCGCCACGATCAGGCACTGAGGCTGACCGAACGGCGGGCCGAACTCATGGACCGCGCCGACAAGGGTGCCGGCGGCCTGGGTTTCGTTCGAGGGCTCGAAAAGCCGTGCCTGGATCGCCTTCTGGTCCGGCATTCATGTGCCATCGCCATCCGCAATCCGGGCGCGTTGTACATCATCGGCGGCCTGCGTTCGGACGTCGCGGCGTGCTGCGAGGAAGCCCTGCAATGCGGTGCGCTGGCGGCACGGCCCATCGCCGTACGGGTCGCGTCCCACACGCCGCGGCTGGCAGCCGCGGTCGCGCCTTTCGAGCGACTGCTGGCGGCTGAGGCGGCCAGCCCGCCCGACGATCAATTCTTGCTGGTGGGCGCCGCCACCGCCGCTGTAATTCCGGCCGCGACCGCTGAAATCGTGTCCGGCCTGGCGCATCAGCTCGCCTCCACCGTGGACTGGTCCGGCGTGCTCACATCGCTGGTCGAGCGGGGCGCGACGCGCATGCTGGAGCTTGGGCCGGGAGACGCCCTGGCGCACATGGTCAGGGCGAGCTGGCCGGACATGGACGTCCGCGCGCTCGATGATTTCAGGACCATTGATGGCGCAAGGCAGTGGTTCGAGGCCGCGTGATGGCCATAGCCTTTGACAGCACCTGGATCGAACTTGGAGACGATCGATGATCGAGATCATTGGACACGCGCTGGTGCCGATCTTTTTTGTGATCGCCCTTGGCTATCTCGGCGGCCTGCGAGGCCGGATCGACAATCATCACGTCGGGGAACTCAACACCCTGGTGATGGACTATGCCCTGCCGGCGTCCCTCTTCGTCGCGACCGCGACCACCCCCTGGCAGCGCATGCGCGGCGAGGAAGGGATCGTTCTGTCGATCGCCCTCGGCATGATGATCCCCTATCTTTTATGGTATCTCATCGCCCGCTGGCGCCGCGTTTCGCGCCAGGAATCGGCGACCGAGGCATTGACCATCGCCCTGCCGAACTTCGCGGCGGCGGGCCTTCCGATCATCCAGGCAGTGGTTGGTACGGCCGGCACCGTGCACGTGGCCGTCGCGATCGCCGCCGGGTCGATCCTGCCCTCGCCCGTGACGCTCCTGATCCTGGAGCTCAACAAGCCGTCCGACGACAGCGTGCCGCGGTCGCGCAAGATCGCGCAGGCGGCCCTGCGCGCGTTTACGAAACGCATCGTCATTGCGCCGATCCTGGGGACGTTGCTCTCGGCTTCCGGTATCCCGCTCGGCCCATTGCTGACCTCCTCGCTTCAGCTGATCGGCGTCTCGGCCGGCGGTGTCGCGCTGTTCCTGACCGGTCTCGTCCTGTCATCGCAGCCATTCAAATTGAACGGCAACGTCGCGATCGGAACCATCACCGCCAACATCCTGCAACCAGCGCTGGTCTGGGCGATTACCCTGGTACTGATGATCCCGGCGGACCAGGCCCGGATTGCGATCCTGCTCGCGGCAATGCCGTCCGGGTTTTTCGGGATCCTGTTCGGCATCAACTACAAGAGCGTCTCGGAAAATGTCGGCTCCACCGTCATCGCCAGCACGGTCCTGAGCATGGTCACCGTGGGTTTCGTGATCTATTATTTCTTCCCCAGCTGAAGCGTTTTGCCGGTTCGGCGAGCCAGCGCACAGCCTGTGACCGCATCCCCGCCGACTGTGCGGCGTGTGATGCCACGCTGGTTCCCGCGCGTTGCGCCAGACTATCACGATCCACGCATCATCAACGTCCCGCCCGGCCGCAGGTGAGCTAGGACGCCGCCCCGGCCGCACACCAAGTGGACCACCGATTGCGCGGTACTGACATTGCCGCATCCGCCCGGGCCAATTTGCTGAAATTTTCAAGAGTCGACGGACTTTTTCCGACGGTCGATGGTAGCTCGACCGTGGCTCCTGGCTCCTGCCCGTCTGCGACGGACATATCCCGGACCACCCATTCACCAAAGGCGCACGCGCAGGCGTGCCGAAAGGATGGACCATGTTCGTCGCGACTTTGCCCCCAGCCGCCGGTACGTGCGGATCGCGCTGGTTTTGCAGGAAGCGCCCCCTCCGCAGCGACTCCGTTGCCGCTGGCGTGATCGGGTCGATCGCCGCGTTTGCATGGTCTCGCGAAAGCCTGGGGTCCAGTCGCCTCGCCCGGCATCTGGCGCCCGCGATGCGAACCGGTTCCGTCCTCCTGGCGCTGACGCTGATCAGTCTCGCGTTCGTGACGGATCCGATCAACCCGATAGGGACGCTGCTCATGCTGGGTGCGTTGACGGCTCTGGCAATAAACGACCTGCGGTCACGCCTCGCCATCCATGCCCAGCGCCTGCTGCTCGATGACGTGCATGCGGAACTGGCGCACGCGTCCCGGATCCTCACCCTTGGCGAACTCGCTGCCTCGATCGCGCACGAGGTCAATCAGCCGCTTTGCGCCATCGCCGCCAATGGACAGGCCTGCCTTCGGTGGTTCGACCGCGACGTGCCCGACGTCGCCGCGGCCCGCCAGTCGGTCGAAAGGATGATCGATACCGCCAACAGAGCGGCCGACGTCGTCTCCGGCCTGAATGCACTGGCGCGGAAATCGACACGATCCCCGGACCGCCTTGAAATCAACGACGTCCTTCATTCCGTCCTGGCGCTCGCCGGCAGCGAGATCGACGCGCAGGAAATCACCTTGTCGCTTGATCTCGAGGCGGGGCCGGCGACTGTCCTGGCGGGGCGCGTAGAGCTCGAGCAGGTGATCCTGAACCTTGTCATGAACGCCGTGCAGGCTCTGGCGCACATCGACCGGCCGCGCCGGCTGACCATCGTTTCGCGGACCGTGCGAACAGACCGGCAGGTCATCGTCGAGGTGCGCGACAATGGCCCGGGGTTCACCGCGAGCCAGGCGGACAGGTTGTTCGAACCCTTTTACACGACCAAGGCTCAGGGCCTCGGGATGGGCCTCGCAATCTGCCGATCGATCATTGCCGGCCTCGGCGGTCGCATTGACGCCCACGAGAATGAAGACGGCAACGGCGCGCGTCTCAGCGTCCGTCTCGACCATGCCGACACGGGGGCCGTGATATGATCGTCTCCGCGCCCACCGCGGCCAGCGGCTATGGTGTCGAAGCCCCCAAGAGCCTGGCGATCGTGGTCGACGACGATCGGGATTTACGGGAAGCGCTCGGGAACCTCTTTCGCTCGGTCGGCCAGGCGAACCTGCTGTTCAGCTCGGCGGGCGACTTCCTAGACGGGACGCTCCCGAACGTTCCCTGCTGCATGTTGCTGGATATCCGGTTGCCCGGACGGAGCGGGTTCGAACTGCAAGCGCATCTGGAGCGCATCGGCGCGCCCATCCCGATCATCTTCATGACCGGCCATGGCGACATCGCCATGACGGTGCGCGCGATGAAAGCCGGTGCGGTCGACTTCCTCACCAAGCCGTTCCGCGATCAGGACTTGCTTGACGTGGTGGCCGAGGCGATCGACCGGGATCGCCGCCGGCGGGCCGCCGACGAAGCGCTGGGTACCGTCCGGCGCCTTTACGAAGCGCTCACGCCACGCGAGAAAGAGGTCATGGCCTATGTCGTGCGCGGTCTGCTCAACAAGCAGATCGCCGGCGAAATGGGCCTCCAGGAGATTACGGTGAAGATCCATCGCGGCCACATGATGCGAAAGATGAGCGTTCGCTCCGTGGCCGATCTCGTGCGCATTGCCGAGAGCATGCGGCTCTACAAAATCACCTAGAGCAGGCTGCGGCCCGGGCCGCCAACGGCTTTCCGCGAAGCCCTCGCCGGATGTTTCGAGCCTGCGCGTTCGGCAATGTTCCCGCGATCCCTGTGATCGCGGGAACATGCTCGATACGTCAGCGGCGGCCGGCGGCTTCCAGGATGAGGCCCGCGATATCGTGCGGATGCGAGACCAGCGACAGGTGCCCGGATTCGAGTTCGATCGTCTTTGCCTTCATGCGCTTGGCCATGAAGCGTTCGAGATCGGGGTTGATCGTCCGATCCTCTTTCGACACGGCATAGAAGCTTGGCTTTGACCGCCACGCCGCCTCGGTTGTCTTGGCGGTCGTAAGCACCCGGTTGAAGGGTTCCTGCACGGCGAAGAGAACCTTCGCCTTGGCCTCAGGCACGCCATTCGCAAAATCCTGCAGGAACGCAGCTTCCGTCAGGCTGCCCCAGTCGCCATCGAACACCACGCCCGCCGATGCCGGCGGTGTGGGAAAGCGCTTGGCCAACGCGGTATAGTCTTCCCCGGCGTCGGGCGCGCGCGCCGCGACGTAGACGACCGCGGAAACGCGAGGATGGACGCCGGCCTGGGTCACCAGCATGCCGGAAAAGCTGTGGCCGGCCAGAACGGTCGGCCCGTCCTGACGGTCGAGCACGCGCTGAACCGACGACACCGCATCCTCGAACGAGTCGAGAGGATTCTGGACCGAGGTCACGTTCATCCCCTCGGCCTGAAGTCGCGCAATCACTTCCGACCACGAAGATCCGTCGGCGAACAAGCCGTGAACCAGAACGACATTCTTTGCCTTGGGCACGACGTCGGCGGCCGCGGCTGCTCCCCCCGCCACCAATGCTGTCGCTGCGCCGGCAAGAAGCCCGGCGGAGAAAGTGCGTCGATCTATGATCATGTCTGAACCTCCGTGTACCAATGGAGATGCAGGCATATTCTCCCTGGGGGGGTGAATGTAATCAGCCTTTGGTTTGGAGTTGCGTGTCCTTGTTGAAGCATTGCCTCAGAGGAGCGGCGGGCGCGGCAGAAGAATCGCCGCCTTCGCGTGAAAAACGCGCGCTAGTCCGCGGCGATCGGCCGAAAAACCTCGTTGAGAACGCTATCGCGACGACGACCTATACCACGTGAAACGATCGTATAATGTCGACGGAAGGGGTTTCCGTTCAAATTTCTCGCTGACGAAAGAACGACTTCGACCGCGGGGCCACCGCGGCAGTCGGTCCATCGCGAGCACGAGGAAAAAATGGAAGGGCCCACACTCACACCAGCGAGGTCGAACGTCGCGTCCGACGCAGGGGCGAGCGTTAACCGGGTGCCCGCCACGGACTGGCTGAAGGCCGCTGTCCTGTGACCGCCGCGACGTCCCTTGCGCGGCCCTTCCTCCCGGAAGAGCGGCCGCTGTTTCCGGGATCCCCCTATTCGCCAGCGCACGCGCCGGCGAGACGCGTCGCGTTCGCGGTCGCTGGCGTATCGGTGGGCTTGATGGTCAAT
>Ga0247737_1000550_pt1 | contig 15101 bp, 22 predicted proteins | sample UWRJL028104C2_FD_180937 | JGI IMG/M metagenome (GOLD analysis project Ga0247737, IMG submission 180937) | Plant litter microbial communities from Arlington Agricultural Research Station in Wisconsin, United States - UWRJ-L028-104C-2 | ecosystem: Environmental > Terrestrial > Plant litter >...
ATGTTGTATATTGTATTGAAAACCACTCGTTTACAGACTTCCCTAAATCATTATTAATTACACATGGGCAGGTTTGAACACCCGTTACCCCTCTCTTTTGGTTTTTCCAACCCCTGCTGACACGGCTCGCGCTGAAGTACTTACGATGAACGCGGGCGCCTATTTGCGCGTCGCGTTCCCGGGCTCGCGCTGCGCGCTCGCAGATTTCAAACCCCGCTTATCATGTAAGCCATTCCCAGGCATTCTCTCTTAAAGTATTAGATTACTCACAAAAACAAAGAACTTTCCCAGAGATGAGACTCTGAGCTCGTTTGTCTGCAGCGTTGTCCAAACAACGATTCCCACGCCCACTCCGGACCAGAAACTCTACGTCACGTGTAATTTTTTTTGTAGATCACCGCTTGCTCAAGCATTCAGCGTTTGGCTTGATCTTCTTCTGTGTTACCTCTGTTCTCCTCATCTTAATGTCAAGCCTAGCTGCTCAGCTAGCAAAAAATGCGTCTCTAAACACTTCATTATTGGTTGACCGATCTCGGCGAAAACCTACTGCCTCATATCTTTTCACAGGAAAAGACGCGGATCAGCATGACCTCGAAGCTATCCATGCACTAGGAGTCAACTCGCTGCTAGAATTGTGCTCAGTAAACCCTAAACTCAGGAAGTTTGAAGATTCCTTGTTCTCAGAGCATGCCAAGGAGACGGATCGAACACTGTTGACCAGTGAAGCGGTGGAGGAGTTAGACGAGGCCATCGAAGAATTCCTGTTCTTTCTAGGGCCATATCTGATGGAACCTCCCACGTCAAAGATTCTTGAATGGCTAGTGAGGAGGTTTAGGTGAGTTTTGAGATGATTTGTTATGACTCGTGAGCTCACGAGAATGCCCAGAATACACGAGTTCAACATCGAACCTGTCATGTCGCTGTTCCTTCCATACCACGAATCTCCTCACTTTGCCAAAATGGTCACTCTTCTCCAGCTCAAGTTTGTCTGACTTCCATTCACTCTTCACCAAGCTTGAGCTGATTCTTTCTGAAGGCCAAATACTACATGGAGTTTCTTGACGCCATACAAATCTGCTGCCCAACGGCTTCCTCGAGTATCGTTGGTCACCGAAATGCTGAAGAATTCGGACCTTGCGCGCTTCGTAACGTCTCTTCTTCCTAAATATGTTAGGAAGGGCCTAGCGTATCATGTTCTCATTTCTTTCAACGCCGCCACTCTACATGAATTCATAAAGCGGAGCAAGTCGTTGGATGAAGGCACGATTACTTATCTCTTGTCGGCGTTGCTTGAGTCCCTGCAACAAAAACCCAAGTCCACTTCGAGGGATGCCGTGGTACGTGTTTACTTACTTTAGCTTTATCACGCAACTGAACTTGGTAAAGCTCGGAAGCTACATCCTTCTCGCATCGCTGTCTCAGAAGTGCAAATTCTCATCCAGTGCTCTGAAGGCGATTGTAGGCGCCATGGCATCCGCTGCCCATACCGTCCGTGGAGACCAATTCGTAAACTCTTTGGTTGCGGTCTGCGAACCCCAAGAGGCACTGGATGCTTTCAGTAGTGAGACTTTGAAGGCAATAGTGCGAACACCGTATGTCAATGCCTTCGTTTGCTATGACCTTCATTGATGTCCCCCTCAAAGAGGCCTTCATGATGCCTTTGCATCGTGTTCATCATGGGCAGGCTGCGAGAAGGCTCTGTCTCCGTTGACGAACGGCCTTTGCTCAATGTATGTATCTCGGGAACTTGAAAATGAATAAATTAACAACTAATTTTATTCAGGTTGATGGACGAAGCTTCTCAGTCAATACTTGAAAGCCTCATAGCGACTCAGACCGTTCCTACGACTGTTATCAATACTCTGACGATGACGCTTGTGCAAGTTGCGGTTGAATCTAGCACTGATACCCAATCCGTATTGATTGCTCGCAAAATGGTGTCCTTGATCCACCAGCGGTCCCCAACAGCGCTGAGGAAGGCTGTCGACGTATTATCTGAGGCTAATCTTGGACTAGAAGAGGCTCTGGAACAGCTGTATATTTCACTCTCCACGGTGAGTTCTCTTTGCAGGCATATAGGCACGGACTCATGCTTGGAGAAGGTGACGATATCGAATGGCGTCGGCCATCGAAAAGAATCTGACTTGATCCTGTCTGCTTCCAACGCTGACGCCAAAGTTCGAGCAGCAGCTGTCAAACAGTTGGTTCAGTCAATCGACGGAAAGGAGTTCTCAGCCATTGAAGATTTTGTATGTGTCCGATCTCATAATTCTGCGATTGTACTCACATAGTTATTAGGAAACCATTCGAGGTGTGCTTATTTCCAGGCTTCAGGACCCCAGTGCCATAGTCTTGGAAGCTTTGTACTCGAAGCCCTCAGCTATTACGCCGATCATGTTGTCGGACTCCACGACTTACATATCATCGTTGTGCGCATCTGTATCCTCTCAGGCCAAACACAAGCGGGCCATTCTACGACTCCATCTTTCACATCTGGCCTCCCACCTCTGGACAATCGCCGATCCATCCATTCAAGACGACATTTTCCACCGAATCCTCTTCCCTTTCTTGCTCTTCACCAAGCCCAGACAAAAGACTGCTGAATTGGTCTGGGACATTATTACCGAACATCTCTCAGGGACATCTTCCTCGAACACCTTAACTTGGCTTTCGGATTGTGCAACGCTGGTGAAGACGCAAACGATAGCGTCCGATGGGACCGAATCTGCAGACTTGATGAATCAAGTCAATTTTGATGTCTCAGCCAAAATTGCTGGTGTGTAACATGTCTATCTGTTGTTGACTAGTTCCTGACGTTGTGTGCTCCAGACAACTTACTCAAATCAGAGCACTTTGCTGCCGATCTTACTAAGCTATTGGCTAAATTACGACAAGATGACGCCCACACCAAGCTTCTGGGGTACATTATTGTGATTTCTCTCATTAAAAAATCAACTGAGGAGCGCCGGGCACATGTTGCCTATATGCTTATGGAAGCAATGTCCTTGAGCCAGCTCCCAGGCGTTGACGACCTATCCCAAGAACATCTCGCTCTAGGGGTGAGTTGGGACTTATCCCTTCGTGTTGCTTGTGCTGACAATGAAATTAGAGTTTCGGTGATATCTCCTATGGAAAATACATTGTCACTAAACCGAATGGCAGGACGGCACTGCATTGGGTGCAAATCTCCGCCGTGGCAACTATAGCACAACTTCCGAGCCCAAGCGGCGTAACTCTTGACTGGCTGTCTCAAAAAACCTATGTAAGTCAGTTTGCTTAGTACACTTTCATTGCTTACTCCCTTGATAGAATGATACGGGCAGATCTCAGGGGCATGTACGCCTCATGAGATCGGTTTATCATCTTGCTAATGCGTCCACGAGTCTTCCGATCCTCACGACGGCTATCCTTCAGCTGCTCTTCCTCAACTTGAAGGACGATGCACTAGCTTTCCTGGCAGGAATCTGGATAGCTGACTCTTCAGATCCATTCCCAGAGTCAAGGGGTATCTCTCTACTGCATGCGGCAGCGTTCTTGCAAGCACACGATCTCGAGGATGACGGCAAAGATTTCCAAACCATCTTGCCAGCTCTTCTAGTGGCACTCCAAAGCCCTGATCCTCGAGTACTACGAGGTGCTTTAGAATCCATTTCACGAATCCGTGTTTTAGCTGAGCGGAAGCTTACTTCCGTTTACCAATTCGACGCGATATATGGCCAAAATAATCGTGCGTCATGCTGCAATCTTCAAGTAATACCACACATCTCATTTTTTCATAGAGACACTTCAATACCTGGATTCAGAAGATCTCAGGCGATATATTGACGGTCTCATGGAGCACGCTGATCACTTTGTTAACGATCCCACGTATCTGAAAATCTTTCATCAACAACACTTAGCGCGAGTAAAAGGCGAGAGAAAACGCGATATCGAGTAAGTCTTCCTCCCTTTCTTTACTATTACTGGTGACACTGAACACTGAAATATAGATATAAGCATAGAGTGATGTGCTATCTACTCTCTCATATCAATGGGTTGACGTCGGAGTCAGCTCAAATCATACTCCTCAAAACCATCGCAACGATCACCAACAAAGCGAAATACCAAATGATTCTTCCCACTGTGCAGTCAATTGTTGAGAAGGCGTCAGCAGTGCCGCCTGCAGTTGGACACGAACCCACATCTGAAGGCCTCGTCATCAACATTCTGGCGTGCTTTGACACCTCAGCGGCCGAATATCTAAACGAGACGGCGACGGGCTGGGATGTTTTCTTGCAGCTGATTCGGACCTATTTGCGCTCAGGTAAGGACTTGAACTACTTGAGATGGTCTCATTACCAACGGAAACCAGGAACATCACTGTCACTGCAACAAAGTATTGCACACGCTCTTGAAGGTGGCTTATTTTCCGCTTTGAATCAACCACGAAAAGTTTCCATATGCGAGAATTTGTTGGAAGTGGGCTCAAAGGATACATCTGCTGTTTGTGTTCATGATCTACACTTCTTTGACCAAAATACTAACAGCAGTGCTAGCAATCCATGGCCCGGACCATTCTCTCCAACTTGCTGGCAGAGGTGCCTCTTATCACTCACTTGTTGGACACGCTAGCTCCGGCAGCGCTTACAACAAGTCCACGAGCTCCAAAACGTGTTAAAACGACAGAGTCCGCCTTTCATTAGATTTTTCCAAAATGCTTTCTCATTCATCATCTTGATAGTTCATTTGAGGACACCCTTCCTCGTCTCAACCTTCTGGTCGAGATCCTGGGGACGAAGTCCTTACCTGGATCTCTAGACCTTATTTCCCGCCTTCTTGACGTTATGAACAGAGTTGTGCATGATCTATCATCTGCTCAGGCTGATGTTAACTATCTTGAACAACTTCTTATGTCAGCGATAGAGAGCACTGCTTCGAAGATTACGGTTTGCGCTCCTTTTTTCATCTCGGCTAACTCTGATATCTTGCTATAGGAAGTTCCAAACATCTCTCCAAGTATAATCAGATTGGACGTTCTGGTGGAAGTTATCAGAGGTTTGTCTTCGCTGAACATCCGCGGTTCTCAATGCTCAGCTTTAGCAGTTTCCAGAAACCCACAAACGTTCAATCAGGCCCTCCTTCTCATTTCAAATATGGCCCGTTTGGCTCCGGATTCTGTGCTTTTCAACGTCATGCCTGTTTTCACCTTCATGGGATCAAATATCTTCCACAGAGACGACTCTCATAGCTTTAAGATCGTGCAGCAGGTATGTGTCGATACATACACATCTATTCTAACCCTTATCTCCCCTTTTAGACGATTGACGGTGTTGTCCCAGTTATGGCATCGTCACTTAAGCAGGCACACCCAGAATCACTTGACCTTTACCTTGCATCGAAGGAGTTCTTGCGTGTCTTCACGGACGCGGCGACGCACATCCCGCGGCATAGGCGAAACAAGTACGTGTATTTTCGTTCACCGTTAATTTTGACGTTCCATTGAAAAAACACAGCTTTTTTTCACACTTGGTCGATGTCCTCGGGGCACGCGAATTTTCTGCCCCAATATGCTTGCTCTTACTGGAGAAGACGGCGAATCGCATTGCGCGTCAATCAGTTGAAGACATACAGGGTACTCTCAACTTGCCCATGTCTGTATTCCAGCACAGCAGCTTTGCTGTTCAGATCCATGTGTGTGCCAAGACTATATTTGCTTGATGCGGATTTAAACTTCAGACACTAGACCTCCATGGAGGTGTTGAAGGAAGCGCAGCGGCTGATAGTGCATATCAATGACTCCAAATCAACCCAACCTGTCTTTCTAGAGGGGACACTGTGGGTCACTTCCATGTTCACCTTTACACAATTCCTAGCTGACGACATACCAAGCGACGGAGACCATTCCGCGTCATCAGGGACAATACTGAAAAGACGGGCTCAGGCCCTAATCATCTTCGTTGGGTTTGCACTCAAAGTCAAGGGTTCTGCATCCGAACTCGAGGACGAGCATTCCATTAGTCCAGTGATAGCAGAACTCATCGCCATAACCAGTTTCAGTCGAGACACTCCTGAAGGCAGACTGGAAGACATTTCAGAAGCTGCTCGGACATCGTTAGCCAAGCTGCTGAGTTCCATGTCGGTCACTGATTTCATCGACTCGATTCAGTCTATGCTCCTTCATAGCGATGTTAAAGTGAGTTTAGTGTGCTTTCAGTTTTTAACCCTCTGATGAAATGTACAGGTCCAGTCAGGAGCGCTTGAGCTGCTTGCACTCCGCCTTTTGGACGTATCTCCACGAATGCGTCCAGGCATTAGCGATGGCATCACCAAAATAATGGTTTCGATCAAAAACCTGCTTAATGTCCACAGAAAGGGAGAGGTCACGATAGGAGCTTTACAGGCTATAAAGTCCATTGCTGTTGCCATTTGCCCGGGAGAAGAGGCCTTGATGACTGAACTCGTTCCCTCCGTCTTATACTCTACGAAGGATACAGGTCTCGCAAGCCACGCCTTGGCAGCGCTATCTTCCATGTCGTCAGTTTTTTTTGCAAAACTTCATGGCATCCTTTTCACGTTTTTCTAGCGTCAAACTGGGCCCTCGAATAATCCCATATTTCCGGGCAATAATCTCGCAGAGTATTGCATTCCTCCGTGGAAATAACCCAGGTAAAACGTTAGAATTGTTTTTAGTGCTATGCAAACTCAACACATTCGCAGCGTTATTCGAAGATGCTTTCAACATTTTACATGGTTTGCTGACCACAATTCCGACTTTTTGGGGAAGCGGCGAAGTGACCCTGATTATTTTTTTGTTCATGGATCACTTCACATTTACGCCAACTGCTCTTTCGTCAAGGTTTGATCACCTGACTAAGGCATTAGCTAAACTAGCCCCGGCCAAAGTCGTTCTTTCTGCCTTGCTTGAAATCTGGGGTCAAACACAAGGATCAAAAAATCTGGTGAAATTTTTCCCACTGTCTTTTATTTGCCTTGCTTATAGGCCACAGACGCGCATCTCTGCATTTTTTGAAGTTTTGGGCCGCGTGCTTCAGCGCACCGACCGTCCCACCGTGTTGGACACCCTTCGTAATACGTTTTCGATATTTTTAGAGGCACTAGATATCGTCAAACTTCACGAGGAAGTAAGCACCGTTTCTAGCACCGTCTTGGCGCTTGCTAAGTCCATTGAACAGGCCGAGAGTCGGGTCGTCTCATCTTTTAGAGAACTTGTCGTAAAGTTGAACGAGTCCGCTTTCAAGCCACTATTTAGGCGACTGTATGACTGGGCCTTCGCTGGCGAGACTGGTATGTGTCTCCCTTCTGCAACCATCCTCCCATTGAACTCGTCACAGCGGATGAAGCTCGAAAAATCGCTTTTGGTCATCTTTATATCAATCTCTTGGAATTCTTCAAGGTAATGCGCCTGCTTAAATTATATGCACACTCATATTGACGTTCGAAGGGTTTGATGGTGCCCTATATTTCCTTCCTCCTCCAACCTTTGAGCGAGATACTTCAACTCTTCGCGACATCAGGATCATCCAATTTTTCGCTGTGGGCATGTGTTATTGAGATATTCACCAAAGCGATGACTTATGACGACAATGGTACGCCTGGGTTCTTTATTTTTCTTCGTTCTTTTCCAACTTATAATCTATAATCCAGGTTTCTGGCGTAGTGACAAACTGCGACAAGTTTCATCTGCTGTAACTCGCCAGATCGATGTCTCGGTCAGGTTAAATTTCGTAGAGGGCAAAGCCCATCTACAAGAGTGCATACGTGCATTGTTGGAGAGCATCGCAGACGACACAATGGTGAAGTCAGTTAATCTAGACATTTTGATGCATACACGCTCGGAGGACTCCCGAGTCCGAATGTTCGCATTATCATGCTCTGAAGCGCTCTGGAGGTCGCATGGTGGCAAGCTGCTTGGTATGTTCTTCGAAGCATAAAATACAGGTAGGCTGACCATGAACCTTTGTATAGGATTCGTGGCGGAGACTGCAACATTCATCGCAGAGTGCGGGGAAGACGACAATGATTTAGTCGTGAAAGAGTCATTTAGATTGAAAGATGCAGTGGAGGCTGTAGCGGGAAAGATAGATAGACTATGACAATGTGATGAGAGTATGTTGTATGAGATGGCAAAAGACATGTAATGAAATAGAAAATAGATACGAAACCGTGACTTCCAGGACCATTAATGGATATACATATGTACGTTATTTAAAGTGTCATGATGATGTGTTTTGCTCCTGGAGTAACTTTTCGATAGCCATGCACTGGGAAAGCAATTGGACAATGACCGCTCGGCCACAAGCATTGTTGATGAAAGAAGACTAGAAAGGTGTTGGTATTGAAATATTTTGCCATAGGCAGTGTAGTACGTACCTTCAACAAGTCCGCTGGACTTGAGCGAGAGGTAGCCGGTTCGGAACACTTTCGCAAAAATTCGTGGAAGGCTGGTGAGTACAACTCCGGCTGGCGAAGCGGTGGCCAACGATCACCGAGTTGCTGAGTGTCAGCGAAAGGAGGTTCCGTTTGCGCCATCTCCCAAACGGTGGCGCCTAATGACCAAACATCCACTCTAAGAGCATTGTATGGGGGTCTGGTTGAAGAACATTAGAATCAACACAAAGCGCTAGAAAATCACATAATCACCTTCGTACTTCTGGAGCCTTGAAAAAGAACTGTACTTAGAAGGGAATAGAAACGGTGATTTCAACATGACTTACCTGCCAGAAAGCAACCCCAACTATGTCAGAGCGCGTGGGGTCTTCGCTTGTCACTTGGACGGCGTTTGAGAAGTCGGCTGAATAAATTTAGTAGATGATCGACCAAGAGCATGTCGACGCCCTTACCTAGCTTGAGTACTCCGTGCTTGTTGAGGAGAAGGTTGTCAGATCGTACATCACGATGAGCGATATTATGTTTCTGCAGATACTCGAGAGCCAAAAGAACCTGGAAAAAAGACGTTAGAAATTTTGGGTCACCATGAACAAATGGGTACAATGCTCACGTCGCTCGCAAACCTAGCGATCATCCTATCCTGTAGCATCAATCCATCGCCCACAAGGCCAATAATATCCGCCAGACTCCTCTCCATAAGCTCCATCCGCACCCAGAGCGAGTCTTCCCCAAGGTCAACGTATACACCATCCATGCCGAGGACGTTCTCGTGCCACAAGCCTCTCATCAAGGACAACTCGCGTTGCAGGTCCACGAGTTTGGGCGAGCCTGAGGGCACGATTGCGATACTCTTGATAGCAATAAGTCTTACTCGTCCATGAACAATCTCGTCACTATCCTGGGCCTTGATAAGTGGGGGCAACCTAAGTTTAGTCGCGTTCTCTGCATTGAGCCTTGCGGCGAAGACAGAGCCGCTCTCTCCTTCTGCGATCTCGTTGAGGTCGAGATAGTGCTCACGAGGATCCACAGCCTCGTCAATGAACTCCTCCAAGGGTGCAACGACATCAGATAGCCAGCCTCTGTATTTCTGGAAAGGCGAAAGTGGTGTTGCTGTTCCAGATGTCCCAGCTGTCGTCAACGGTTTCGAGGATGGTGGAGCGTCGCTGATAACGATCGTTGGTCTTGAAGGGGTCGGGCTACCACCTGCAGCAGCAACGGCTTGCATATAGTCCTCGTCCGTGTATGCGACACTTTGGTCGTCATATTCGGACTCGTATTCCAAAGGTGACTTCCCGTCAGGTCCAGGTAGTCTCCTAGGTGCTATTGCAGCCTGGTCGAATGACATCTTGTCAGGTGTCGGTGAGGGAGTCTGGGCTCCATCCAGGTAGTAAAACAACGGTGAGGATAACCCTGCATCCGTCGTCGGCGTCGGGTTTTCAATAGATTGTGAGCCAGACGACCCAGAGCCAGAGCCGGATCCCGAACCTGAGCCACCAGACTCTTCGCTGCCCTCTCCCTCTCCAAAATGCGAACTGAGTGGTGAGGGAGGGTACTTGATCTCGCTCGTCTTTTCCCGTGGCCTTTCTGCAGAGGACACACTACTTGGACTTCCACTGCCGCTGGCCTGGCTATTGTCGATGACGTACGCACCTACCCTTCTGACGACGGACACCTTTCGAACTATGGTGGCAGCAGTCATGGTAAGCGTCGATGAGCTACTCCTGCTCGAGTCACGGTTGGTGTCTCGTCCATGGACTGTTAAATCTTCCCTCTCCAGCGACACGCTCAGCAATCGCCTGTTCACACCTGAGTTAGTATTGTCCTCCTCGCGAGACGCCACACGACTCATTCTCAGCGGTTCAGTGGACTGTTGGTGAGGCTCTTCAGCGATGCCTTCGTATGCATAATCGTCCTCGTCGTAGTCGCTTCCGTAGTCTTCATCGTCTTCCTCAAGTTCCTCTCCCTTCTCATTCTCCCTCGTCGGGGATGCTCCAACAAGGTCCCCAACGGTCATCACTTCTGCGTTCTCCTTCTCGGTCTCCGGAAGTGCGGGTAGAGGCGCCGCGGCCTTCACCTGTTGTCCAACGAAACCGGGGCCATTGAGACCTGCACTCTTCAAAACCTCTTTTGCTCCAGGAGGTAGCGCAACGCTCAAATGTAGGCCAGGAATTGCGCTCATCATCCCAGGATCCATCATCTGCTCGATTTCGTTCCATAACTGCGCCGAATCTGGACCAACGGAGGAGCCGGCAGGGGATGTAACACCAGCAACGCCTGGAGAGGTGACACCGGCCCAAGCGGAAGGTGGGGGGCTGAGAAGACCTCCGGTTGGTGATGAGATGTCGTTCGGGTTGGGGTGGGATGAAGAAGTTGAAGAGTCTTTGGTTTGAGGTACTGGTGAGGGTAAAGGCTTGTTGATGGATGGCGACACTGCTCCAAACGGTGAGAAGGGTGTGGGCGTAGTAGGCATCAAGCGAGCCGTATTAGCAGCCTCTGCGACACCTGTTGGAGGTGCAGGCGAATCCCATTCCGAACGTGAGTTTGATCGCGAGCGGTTGCTGGTATTAATCTTCCCGGCGATAGTCAGGACCTTTCCAAGTGGTTGGGCAGGTAATGGCGACGACGACGAAGAGACTCCATTTGGGTTTGCGATGGCAATAGGAGGAACAGGTCTTGAAGGAGCTGGAAGCCGAGGTGGTGGCTTGGATGACGGAAGAACCTTACGTCCTGTCCGAGATGGACTGGTCCCGTTTGTCGAAGTAGTGCTGACTGTTGAGACCAACGATGATGTCGACGTGGATGCCGAGAGAGCTAGAGCAGGAGTCGAGCCCGGACCCAACCCTCCTACCGTCGCCACCGAAGGCTGGCTCTTCGAGTGTCCAGGGAACTGTGCACTACGACCCAACATGGATGGTGCCTTCGGCTGGTGACTCTGTTTCTGTTGGTGGTGGAACAACTTATTCGCACCCGCCCCGCTCGCTGGTGCGCTGACCGGCACATCCGACGCAGCTCCAAGTCCTGATTCGTTACCAAACGTCCCAAAGTCCAGCCCAAGCCCTTTTCCGAGACCCAAGTCCAGCTCATCACTAAACCCGCTGCCTGTCAAAGATATCCCACTCAGTAGTGCCTCTGACCAGGAAGACAGATCAGAGCTATCCGCGGCTTGGTGTAGCGAGAGGCGTGGAGGGAGTGTGTGGGCCGGTCTGGGAGGTTTTTGAGGCGATGATGAAGGGGTAGAAATTGCGGATGCCGATATTGAAGTGTTAGTTGTGTTGACTAGCGATGACATCGAAGTAGATGCCGATAGTGTTGGCGGGTTCTGCGCTGTTGATGACGAGGCCAACCCAGACGCGATTGGCACAGCAGGTGGCTTTGCGTTCCCCGGTCCTGCCCTCGTCCTCGACCCTGACCTTGCTCTGCCCCTTGAGGATGATGCTCTCCTCATGAGTACTGCCCCTGGTGCTGGACTGGCTTCTGGTATGCTCTCTAGCGACGCCGTAGACCCCGAACGCTTATGTTGTCCGAGATGTGTAAGGCTCGGTGCTTGCCTCAGTGAGCCCTGCGAGCGTTGAGAGTGTAAGGAGGTCTGTGATTTGGATTTGTTGGTCGACAATTGACGCTGTAGTGCAGGTCGTGATCCTGACGCTATTGCATTCTGTGAAGACGTGGTAGGTAATGGCGGAGCTTGCGATGTCGAATTCGATCGTCCTCGCCCATGATCCCGTGACGACGCGATAGAAGAAGCCAATGAGTTCGTTGATGTGTTTGGGTGCCTCGTCTTGTAGTTCGGGCCGTTTGGATAACTCGATCCCGGACCAGAGATCTCCAGAACGTCTTCACCTCTACTTCTCCCAGCACCAGCATCCATCGACGCATCACTCCCTGCCCTTGGCCGTGTATACAACTCCCATACAGCTGGCCCACCCCTGCTGCTCTTCCCTCCTCTCAAACTCTCCGCTCCATCCAAAGCCAGGAACTCCTCATCCGATGTGGGGCTCTTGATACCATTCAGTTCGCCCATGTCATTTGCGCCAACATTAGCAGCTCCTTTACCCTTGTCCTTTATACTCCCGCCCCTCATCTTTGACACGCCCCGACCGGCTGAGCTCCGCATAGCACCAACGAATGAACTGCCTTTGGACACCACGCCACCTGCTGCTGCAGCAAAATTGGATGCGGATGCCTTCCATGAGGGCATGGGTGCAGAGGGTGACAGTGGATTGGATGATTGTGAGCCGTTGCGGTTGTGACCATGGGAGGAGGTAGACAACGAAGCTGCTACAGAAGGATCTCTTGTATGTGTGTGCGATGAAGGCGAGGCGGCTCCAGGAGACGATTTACTGGATGAAGAGGTGAAGAAATTGAGATTCGGTGTTGATGCTGAGGCGGAGTTTGCTGCCGCTGCTAGGTCCTTGGTTGATTTGGACTTAACAATGCCCCATATGCTCTTTTTCTCCTTCACGGTCCCAGAGCCAGAACCATTGACCTCTCTGCTCGCACCTTCGACCCCATTACCATACACCTTTCCATTTGCCGGGGTCCGATCGTCGTCTATCTCCGTCCTGCCCCTGGTCGTTGTTGAGAGGTTTGATGTGCTCGCGCTCCCATTGGAATTATACGCCGCAGAGTTGTTCGTGTTGGAGGACGTTGTCGTCTGATTGTGGTACGATCTACAGAAAAGGTGATGTTAGTGTAAATGAAACATATGCAGAATGTAGATAACATACGAGCTGGTCATAGCATGAGAGTCAGTGCTGTATGCCATTGTCGAACTCGATGCTTGGTTTGGCTTGTGTCCCTTCTGGCTATGACCAGAGGACTGAGCATCATCCTCCGCCGTCGAAGGCGACATTGGTGGCTTCCTCTTCGGTGGGGGCGCACGACTCACGGTGGCCGATGTAGACGCATTAATAATCGGCACAGGTGGGCGACCCGTGGCCGCAGCCGCAAACGACCCATTCTGAGCCGAAGCGGTCGAATCGGGCGCGAGACGCGGAAGGGAGGTTGAACGGGGCATCGGATGTGTAAGAATGGGCACACCCGTAGATTGAGACGGAGGAGGGGAGAAAACGGCCGCTGACGGATTGCTGTAGGGGTGTGCGGAGGTGTATGCTGGTTGGGACTGGGATTGTTGTATAGGCGCAGGTGATTGACCAGGGAAGGGGAAGTTAGTGGTCACTGCTGGGCTATTAGGCCGGTCGGTGTAAAGATATCGGAGGTCGGGAGGTGATCGTGCGCCTGGTAAGCGTCTTGCTTGAATAGCAGCAATTTCCTCCTCTGTGAAACCTGCAGATGCGAGCGACGTTGACCAAGATGGAGGAATGCCGCCATATCTAACGAGTGGTAAGACGAGTGACATATACAACACAATAAAGTGATATTTACCCTTCATCAACGTGGATGTTATGCTGAAAGAGGTTCGTAAGAGGTCAAGTAGACATGAGCGAACCGACACACCTGAAAGTTCCATGGCATCGAAATCCCATCGTCCTCCTGCGGTGGTGGCGGCTCAGTATCTTCGGTCCCGGGTACGGGTGGTGTCCTAGGACTGCGTTTGGGGAACTTGAGAAATGACATGGCCTTCTTCGATGCCGTTGACATCTGTGTCTGTCTGTTCATGCTGCCGGGAACGCTACTGCTGCTTGGTGGTGTCGACGACGTGGTGCCATCGATGCCCTGCGTTTGCTGCTGCTGCTGCTGCTGCTGCTGAGGCGAGTGCAGCGACGAGGACGAGTAGTTCATGTGGTTGTTCTCGGCTGACGAGAAAGGTGACGGTGACGGAGAATTAGCACGGCGAATGGCGTACTGTATGCTGGGCGAAAGAGGGGAAGCAGGGGGTAACTCGGGCGAGAAGAGGGACGCCTGGGAACGGTTCTGCTGCCGCTGGAGGTATACTGGATCCTTTGGTGGTAAAGGAGGCGGCTTTGAGCCCAGAGCGTTGAACTTGAAGCCCTTGAAACGGGAAGATGACTCTGTGCTCGCCATCGCTCAGTCAAACATCCACGGTGGTCCGGGTCAACAACAAAGTTTGGCTCTGTTGAATGCACTGCTTTTCTCTTTCGTCCTTGCTCTATCTAAAGCTTCAACTATGGCTATCCACCATGGCTCAAGCAGTTCGTGCGTCGATATATATACGCCTCATATTGATTCCGCGTTCGTGGCGACCAGCAACAGCAACCAAGAATCATGGGTAGATATCCACTGGCTAATCCTACCACGCATCGGAATGACCAAGGATGAAAATTTCTGAACTCTACATATTTTTCCTTGAGTTCCGGCCACTGCGCACCGTGACTGGCTGAAACAAGATCACGATGTGGAGGACTCCAGCCGCGATTGTCTCCTATGTCCCTCTTACGCGGCTTGGCGACAAACTTGCCAGGTGTATTTTTGGCTACAAGACACTGACCTACGAGCTGGAAACACTCTTTCTGCGTGGATTGCTTTGCGAAAGTCGACTGTCGAATGCCTTCAGAATCCACCCAAGCGAATGAGAAATTTAGATGGCTGGTAGGTTCGCTAACAGGTTGGGCGAACCCGATCCCGAGCTCAACTGGAAATAACGAATTGGCCACAATGATGCGTCCCCATTGTTCACCATCCCAGGCACCTAGTCCAGTCGTCGTACTAATATTGCTTTAGCCGTCAATATTCAAAAAGCATCACCATTGTTAGCGCTTTTCGAGTAGAGCGATGAAATTTCCAAGCAGGTT
>Ga0247737_1000553_pt1 | contig 15055 bp, 23 predicted proteins | sample UWRJL028104C2_FD_180937 | JGI IMG/M metagenome (GOLD analysis project Ga0247737, IMG submission 180937) | Plant litter microbial communities from Arlington Agricultural Research Station in Wisconsin, United States - UWRJ-L028-104C-2 | ecosystem: Environmental > Terrestrial > Plant litter >...
TGTGTGCCTTTACCCCCAATATTCTTTGCTATACTCATTAAGGCAGAATATCGGCGATGCATTGAAACAGACACTCTTCGAAGATTTCACAGCGGGAAGGTCGAAATATGTATCATGTAAGTTTGACAAGTAAACATCCAACCTCTAATTGCATAGATATCTAATAAAACTATCGGACTATCCATCTCTAGACGCTGATGTCCTGGCAATGGGCGTGGTATGGGGTGTTGCCGCCTGCGGTGGCGATCCGATCTCCTTCCGAGGAGGCCGTATCGACGCACTATCTGCAGGTCCGCCAGGAGTTCCAGTCCCGGAACAAGATATCGAGACCTTCGCCGAGAAGTTCCGTCTGCAGGGATTCAATAAGGCAGAGATGATAGGTTTAGTGGCGTGCGGACATACATTGGGAGGGGTAAAGAGCTCCGATTTCCCTGACATTGTCCAACCCCCACCGGATCACCCCGATGAGGAAGAAGAGTTTGTCGGGTTTTTCGATGGCACGCATGCATTTGATCATGCCGTGTGAGTTAATTGTGTGTTAATTGCCAGAGTTTTGTGGGCTAATGATCTTGGGTAGTGTCTCTCAGTATTTGGACGGCACAACAAAGAATCCGCTAGTGAATGGACTCAATAAGACGCGTGTGTCTGATCTCCGCATTTTTGAGAGTGATGGGAACGCCACCATGAGAAGGCACGTCAGTATTCTTGGTGTACTCGCCGATTTCTTACTGGAAATCCTTTTTTATCTAGCCTAAATTCAGAGAAGACCTTTGCCAAAACTTGCAACAAGCTTTTGACGAGAATGATTGACACTGTGCCGAGGAACGTACGTTTAACAGAAGAGATCAAACATATACCCGCCAAAGTCCAATATGCAAACATCATCATCGAGGAACAACTTCTCTTCAACGTTTACTTCCGTGTAGGTTCATACCAGCTTCGTTTATCACTCTTTCTTACTCTATTTCAGCTCACACTTCCTTCTGGGTGGGACCCTACAAAACCCATGTCGGTCAAGCTCTACTGGTGTGACAAGAGAGGCGAGTTTGCCAACTGTGCACACAACACGGCTACGGTAGCCACCGAGTACAGGTTTTGGCAGCCTGGGTCATCGGGCCCGCCGAATCCTCTTGCTCAGAGAATGTCATTGGTCATGCAAGGCTACGAGTTTGCCGTTCCAATCCATGCGAACCAGTCCGTATCAAAGTTCTGGTTTGAGGTAAATGGAAATGGAAATGGCGCGCATACTGCCAAGTACGATAATGGGGGTAAAGGATATGTGCTACCCCAGGATGTGGTTATTTTTACCCCCTTTCTAAGTAACCAGACGTCTACCTCCACGGAGTTCTTCCTCGTCGCTGGTGTAAGTGCGAGTCGTTCAGATTCTTGATTTCTGCTGATTCAAGACCCTAATTCCAGGTTCGAAAGGAGAAGAACCCCGAATCAGTGAAAATAATTATGGATGGAAATATTAATTCGACTGCAACGCCATGGAGCGCTACTCTCCAGCTGAAGGCCGACCCATCTCTCAAGAACCCCGACGACGGATACATTCTCTACTCTGCGGGGTTGACGGATGTACCCAGTCCGAATTTTCTTCATGTCGATGCTGAAGCCGTTCTTGATGGCGTCACCTATAGAGATGATTTTAGGGATGCTTTGGGTCTGGGTATCCAAGGCCCTAAGAAAGTTTCTAGTATTCAGAGAGTTAAATTGATGTAGTTTGTAAAATCCCAATGGTAGAAAAATGCTGGTCAGTACCGAAGAAATATGTAGTGTCGATGACGCATTGTTGTCAATGTTGATGTTGATGAGTGCCAAATCACATCTTCCCACGTGATAGGTAATCTCATGCGTTTGTTACGCGACGCGCTACTCTGTCACACCTGAGTGTTGAACCAGGACCACTATCTTCCGACCCCTCATTATTCAGATTTTCAAGGCTTTGACGCAGAGGAAATGGATTCAAGGAGACGGTCTGTTATGCAACCTCCGCCAGATCCCCTCGGAAATGCCAGGTCGGGGATTCCACTTCCGTCGACAGCGAAGAAGCCAGCGCCAAATTCTCGATTATCACTCGCCGGACCTGCGTTAAGACCCACCAACTTAAATGTGCCTGGTACCAATCCTCGACAGTCTATGATGCGGTCACAGAATGTCAACCCTCTCCTTCAGAGCACCAGCAAACCGGGCTATGGGAGGACACCTTTAGCTAAGTACGCTGTTAGCCCCTACTTGTCGTATGAATACTCATGCTTTACATAGCTCCGTAAGACGTGGATCAGTATGGGGAGGAGGTGCTATGATGGCTGCACCCTCTGGAAGTCAAGTAATGAAGGATAATCGACCACTTCGTGAGCGACCATTCCAAGCCAAGATGCGTCAGGACGTCCACACCTATCTCAACGAATCTGGGTTCGAAATCTCAATGCAAGCATTAACGAGCATGCAAGGGAAAGACTATAGAGCGATTTTCGACACTCTTGTCCTCACTCTTGATCCAAATTATCCCCTAAGGGAAGGTGCGCGGTTCGAGGAAGAATTTATTCCCGCTCTGAAGGCTTTGCGGTACCCCTTTGCACATCAACTTGACCCAAAGTGGCTGGCTGCTGTTGCCAGTCCACATTCATGGCCATATCTATTGGGCGTTCTCCATTGGCTTGTAGAGTCTTGTCGGGTGAGTGAGCTATCGACTGCTCCCAGCTATAACTTAAGTGCACTAGATGCGCAATGAATACATGTGCAGTGGTCACCCTACCATTCAGGATCCTGCACATGTGCCAGAAGAGTTCGATGACCCATTCGACCACAAGGCCCTAGCTTTCCAATATCTTGAAGAGACGTATACACTGTGGCTAGATCTGCAAGACGATTTTACAGAGTGGAACCAAATTATGGAAGAACGTTACCGTAGGCACTTCTACTGCGAGCCACGGATTGTATTGATATTTCTCAGAGAGGAGAAACGAAAGAGTACAAACCGAGTTGGATGGACAGGCAGACCAGCTGGGTAAAGTCAAAGCAGAGTACAGCAAGTTGAAAACGTCAGCTGTAAGTTTCGTTAATCGTATCCACGAGGAACCATACTCATGCTTTTCGTAGCCTTCAATTAGCGAACAGAAGAAAGATAGTGAACTCCTGCACAAAGACCTCGAAAAACTGAAGATCATTCTCGAACGATACGAGGCGAGGCGAGACAAGCTCGTTGATCAGATTGCCATTGAGAAAGTGGAACTGATCAAGGGAGGTGAACCCCCGGTGATTTCCACATGCTTGCACCTTTACTTATAATTTGTAGGTGAACTTTTGGAGGAGATGAAAGCCCAGCTTGAAAAACTCAACATTACTATCAAGGACCAAAATCTGACTCCTGACGAGGTCATCAAGATGAATACCGACCGAGAGACTCTGAACCGTAGTCTGGAAGATCTGAGGCAAAAGATAGATGAGACGAAGAAGGTTGTTCTGGCTCTAGAGGTGAACGTGGCAAACCGGGTTACAGCCGTGGAAGAAGCCCTGGACATGTACACTGGCATGCTAACGACATTGGGCCTCTACCCCACACCTCCCGAACCATGGCAAGATGTGGACCTTACGTTGGAGCTCAATTCGGCTTCCTCCAATCCTCAACAACTTCTGGCAGGATCCGATATCCGGAAAGTGATCAGGCCAGCACTCAGTAGTGTTGCGGAGGCCAAGCGTTTGGAAAGGGCAGCATCGGAAAACGAGTCTGTAAAGGTCAACAATGAGCTTGACCAATTGACCACCGAATGCAAGAATCTCGACTACGACATTGGAGAAGTGGAGAAGCAGGCCACACGGCTCAACGAGCAAGCTGACGACTTGCGAGATGTACGTTTAAGTTGGCATCATAATGATATCACTCCCTGATCGTCTATGTTTAGGCCGCTCAACAAGAGGCTCAAGTCGCCAGTGCAGAAGCCTCAAGACTCGAACGCGACCTTGCACATGCACGAACTGCTGCCATCGCCAACGGTCTGGGTGTCAAGTCTCGTCTACAATCTCTTCAATTCAGGTACCAATTTTTACGGGATGGTCGCCTTGCATGTTATAACCGTTTCCATCATTTTACAGTTACAAGGAACAAGTCGAGAAAGTATCCCGGCTGAAAGAAGATACCGTCCGTGCTATTCTGAAGAATAGTCAGGAGATTGCTACGTTCAAGCAAGAGATATCACGACATCTGCAGGAACTACGGGACTTCGCTGAAGCCGATTAACCATTGCGTCCTTCCTTCTACACTTTTGCGAAGCGTCTCATCTTACCATATTTTATTTTTCATGTATGAGCCTGTATTATTGTGGCACTGAATGCAGACATTGCTAGACCTCGATTCGTTGGCTGTGCATCTATCGCCCAGTTCGTCGATGAATTATCGGGGGGTTGGTATCAAGTCTCGTGCACTGGGAAGCGTGCCGAATCGAAGTCATCTCTCAGGATTCTCAATGCGATCTTTGAGCGGCCGTTCACCAGGCACTCGAATGACTTGGCTTGGCTTGTCCGCTGGCTGTCGACAGCTGTTTCGCAAAACACTTGCCGTAAAACTGCCGTACGCCATTGTAACCCAGATAGGTAATCTACTCGACGTCGGAGCGTCAGATGGTTTCCTTCCGACCCGAGACTGACACGGATAGTCAACAAGCTTTCCGCGTCAGCCTCCATCAGGCGAATTTGGAGAAGCCGCAGTATGAGGTCATCTTCCCATCAAGCGCCAAAGCTCATATTTTCTGTATACTGTGAGTAGCATCTTCTATTACGTTGTTTCCCACAAAGCGGCATTTCAGAAAGCAGTCAGCCTTGGGAACGTCATGGACTTTGACTTAGCTTTCGAGTGCTCCGTTTTCGACCTGAGCGCTCCTTCGAAAAATTGCACAATCAATTAAGATTTGAGCGCATATTTCGTGATGGGTCAAAAATCGAGTCACGACGAGACCTGTGTACGTTGTCTTGCATTGCTTTTCTTCAGTATCTGACTTTGCATTTGATCTCTCAAGCTTTCCGTTCCGTTCTCAATTTCCATGCCGTAAGTCGGGCTCAAATGAAAAGTTTTCTACCTCAGGTGTATCTTACAATATGAGAATGGTCGGCGGTGACTTCCGTACGGAGTGGAGACCTTGCACCAGAGTCACATACGCATACCTTGGGCCCGAGTTACGGTGCCTCGCTCTGGCATTCCTTGTGTCACACTGAACGGCCCCGATGTGCCGGAAACTATGTTTCAAAGCCAACCAACCAAACTGCGGTACAGCTGCGATTCCACTGTTCTCTGAAGTCTAGGCTGTCTAGCACCGCAGATCCCATCTGAAAGCTCTCCCATGGATCGTCCATTATCTCATCTGTGGCTGAGTCAACGCTATAAAGCTTGTGGTATTTATGCAAGGTCGGAATTGCTGTTCTTCTCAACAACACCAGCTCGTCCTCTCCCAGAGCTAGACGCCATCTCCGCTAAAAATGACTGAAGCCCTCAATACCTCGTCCCAAACAACACTCAGTGCTGAGGAAGGGACGCTAGACGCGTCTCTGCCAAGGGTGTATAAACTCGACAATGCATCTGCTCTCACCCGCTCAGAACAACTTCCTGTGGAGAACGAGAAACAGTCCACAGTTACAATGAAGGAGGTTGAGGTCGTTGTAGAAAAACCGAAACCAGCACCAAAGCCGAAGAAAAAGGTGTCAAAATCCATCCTATGGTCTTTGTGGTTCAATATGTACAGGTATGGGTTCTTCCCTTAGAAATCTACAATCTAACAACAATTCTTGTAGAAAATTCTTCACATTCACATTGACTCTGAATATGGTTGGCCTTGTGTTGGCGGCTTCTGGGCATTGGCCTTATGGCGTCAAATACTCTGGTGCCATAGTCGTTGCCAACCTTAATGTTGCGGTCTTAGTGCGAAACGAGGTTTTCGGTCGACTGTTGTACCTCTTCGTCAATACTTTCTTCGCCAAAGTCGGTACCATCACCTTATCGTTCTTGATGACTACTGACAGCGACTTCAGTGGACTCCTCTTTGGTTCCGTCTTGGTTGTACATCTGTTCTGCAGGTAAGCCCAGTGATACTATGGGTTTGTCTCGCCACTGAACTCGTTTCCTTGCAGCATCTGGGGGGCATTCACAGCGGTTGTGCAGTGTCGGCGATTATATGGCTACTTTATAGAGTAGTCCTGAACTTCCTTGCACTTTCTACAACTCACAAAGCCGTCGTGGTCATGGGCGTCGTTACACTCTTCACTATCATGGTTAGCGCCCTTAGTGCTTTCCCTTGGATTCGTAACACCCACCATAAGTATGTTTCCCTTTCCTCGAAAGAAAGTAGGGATGACTGATCGACAATTGGTTGTCAGCGTTTTCGAACGTCACCACCGTTTCGCTGGGTGGCTCGGTCTCCTGTTCACTTGGGTATTTGTCATTCTGGGCGACTCATATAACTCGGAAACTCGTTCGTGGAATTTCGATGGCGCAGCCATCATTCGTCATCAAGACTTCTGGTTCACACTGTTTATGTCCATTTTGTGAGTTCGGCCCTAACACCTTTCCGAAGCTCGCTTCTAAATCTACATGTCAGCATCGCCCTTCCATGGTGCTTCGTTCGCGAAGTTCCTGTTGACATCGAACTGGTTAGTAATTCCATAGACTATTGATTCTTGTACCAATAGACTCCCTCAGCCCTCGCCCAAAGTCGCTATCATCCGCTTCAAACGTGGTATGCAACAAGGACTGTTGGGACGCATAAGCCGTTCCGCTGTCATGGAATATCATGCCTTTGGAATTATCTCGTGGGTGATCCCTACCCCTGACTCTCACTTCAAGAAGCTGATATTTTGACAGAGAGAGCCCTAATGCTGAATACCATTACATGATTGCTGGCGTTCAAGGTAAGCTCACCTCCAGTATCAAATGTACACGACCAGTAAACCAAATCACAGGTGACTTTACTCGGAGCCTGGTGACAAACCCACCAAAGACCCTTTGGACGCGTGAGCTCAAGGCAAGAGCTATCTAGTCTATTTTCTTCAGGCGCTCACGTCGCCTTTAGTTTGCCGGTGTCTCGAACACATCGACACTCTACAAGCGCGGTATCCGCATTTGCACTGGCACTGGTATCGGCGCTGCTTTGTCCACATGTCTGCAATCGCCTAATTGGTAAGAAGAATCCCTTAACCGCAGTCCAGCTTGTGCTTACTACCATTGATAGGTATCTCATCTGGATTGGTATGCATTACACGCTTAGTCAACGGCCCGATACTAATACTCCTTTGAAAGGTTCTGAGCAAGAGAAGACGTTCGGACCCACAATCAGTAATTTGATCCACAAGAATATTGGTCCCGAGAGACTGCTTCTCTGGGACAGTAAAGCGAGAGGCGGGCGCCCAGACACCATGAAGATTGTAAAGGAGGCTTACACATACTGGAATGCGGAAGGTAATTATCCACTCATCCACAAGATGCTCACACTCTGACCACCCAAACATCCAGTCGTCTTCATTACCTCCAACTACACCGGAAACTCTGAGATCATGCAAGGCTGCAAGGAGGCAGACATTCCAGTATTTGGGACTTTATGGGACTTTGTGCGTATGCTTCTTCACCGGACCTTCAAGAGAGCTGACCAGTCCCATAGTAAAAGGCTGTGCGCCAACTCCATATACATACATAATATATACGTGCGCCTAATTATAGAGAGCGGACCTTTCACCGATTCCCGGAAGATATTGCATCGCGGACCTTAGATTATAGTTGTAGTACCCATTGTATCCATACCACTTTAGAGACGCGCGTCGTATACTTGAGCTATATATAATTCAACAGCTTCCACTAAATTTCGTTGTTGAGTTTGACAAGTGGCTGTAAGGTGTTATTTACCACCCAGTGTCCACTGCTCAAGGACATCGGTACCGACGAAGGAGAGTCTTGTCTTGTTTATCCTTTGGAGCAATTTGCATGGTGATCCATTGAGCTCAGCGGGCTGGAATGTATTTCGGAATTTAACTTCTTTCCGTTCATTAAACCTGGACTGTGATGTGCCTATCGTCTAGAGGGCTGTGTTGCCTTTCGTAATGCTTGTATTACATGATAAACGGCTACACCTAAATTATGATACACAAGAAGTCTCCGTACTTATATCAACAGGTCAATCGCTCTTCGAGAACCTGGCCACGTTTGCCCATCCAACCCCATCTCCGTCCAGGGTGTATTGTTGTATTCGGTAGTAAACACAATCCCCGCCGGGCTAGCTCAGTCACAACCTTGGCAACATTACGAGTATCCTGTATACAACAAGATTAGTCAACCTAAACTATGCGTGAAACCGCGAAGAAGCCGAAGGGTGATAACGCACATCAATGCCACTATGCTGCCGTCCTTCGAATTCGGGAAGCTCGAGTACCCTTAACTGCGCAGATATGTTTAGAGAGCGGCGTGTTATGCTAGCTGCAATCTATAGGGGGTTATGAACATCGAGGCTTCTATAAGGCAGATTGACAGGGACATACATGTGACACCTGTGCTGCTGGAGTAATGGCAAGGTATTGTAGCACTGCAGAACGCACGTCGAGCACGTCGCCTTGAACCCACGATGGCATGTCGATCTGAGTAGAAACGGTTTACACGAGTCTCCTTCTCTGAGAATTTGGAGCTAACCTTGGAGATAAAACACTGTTTGACGACGAAATCGCGTATATCAAAAGGTCCGTCGCTGCACCAGCAGAATCTCTTTAGGCGATGTCCTGTTCCTTTCTCTATCAGGTTATTTCTAACGAGAAAATTCTCTAGCTGCACCAAAACGTCCGGGAATGATGGGGCGGTATCGACTTGGTCCTACACAGCGGTTGGATGATAAGAGAGAAGCGAACACTTGGCAACGCAGACGTACCTGCGTGATACCAGTCAGCTCTCTGCAGAAGTCTGACAGTATAGGCCTCCATGTTGGTTTGACAAATGTCCTAAATTCATCGACGACTTTGAGCACGCTTGACCTTCCGTCTTCTGTCCTATCCCCCCATTCCAATATACACACAGGGAATTCCTGCAATAGTCAGAAGGGGTTAATGAGCTGGAAAGGTTCATGTCAATGGCTTGTCACGTACAATAATCTCGTTAGGGTAATTAAAATCTGTGCCCAAATTACAAGTGCCCTCGATGTCCAGAACCAGAAAGGCGTCGTATGGCTGCTTTGGCCTGGTATCGACTGGGGAAATAGGTACGGGTAAGAATGGTTTCTTTGTCCGTGATCGACGCGACCTGTTCTGATAACGCATCTCCGCCTTAACTGGTGGGGGTAGTGGTATGGATATCGCCGGCGGGCCAGTGGTAACCTCGATAGTAGGAGTTCGGCGATGCCTCACCTTGGAGAAGATGGAGGGAAGAGAGAAAGGGCGGGTAGATTCCTGACACAAAGATGATTTGGGAGATGCCTTGCGATCGTACTGCCCCCCTTTGTTCGTGATACGTTTATAAAATGCGCGTACTAGGCATGTTACAAGCATGAACAACATGCAAGTAACCCAGTTATCCACCAGCATCTTGAAAGTCCCAGAGTGGCTGACAGACGAATAGAGACCAAGGAGCCGTGAAGCCATGGCCGCGTTGCAGCACGCCTACTTGAGCGTGCAGAGACAGGAGTTTGCAGCTTGTCCAAGCCGCCGAGGTTAATTTAGATATCACGTGCTGATATATCACAATTTTCGACGAAGGGCGCAATCTAAAACCCAGTCTCATCTGGGACAAATGCAATCACAGTCTATAAAACAAGGAGGCGACGACCTCGACGACGATTTTGTGTTGGATGAATTAGTTGCTCTCTCCGACAACGAGGGCCCCGGAGATGCACGACTGGACGACGAGGACGTCTTTGTTAACGCAGACGACGACGTTCAGGACGGCGACGAAAACGAAGAGAGTGGGGAGACGGCGGTCAACGCAAACTCTGCACTAGCGAAGAAACGAAAGAGAAGAGAGAAAGAGAAAGAACGCAAGGCTAAGGTGCGTTGCTTTACGTTTTACCTCGTTTCCTACTCAAATTAATTTATGACTCCCAGAAACGAAAATTAGTCGAGAGCATTGAAGTTGTCGAGGGGTCAATAACAGCTCAAGCGCCCACAGAGCTGGCTAATTATCTGGCGTCGATGCAATCAAAAACCTTCACGAAGTTGTCCGCCATTGAGATGGATGACCTACGGATACCAGGTATGAAGTGCGTCTCTCTCTAGCAAGTTCAATGGCAAATTAACATGCAGATAGAATCATCCATCGCGGACACGACAGTATGGACTGGTCCCCGGACGCTGGATCATCTGGTGGAATTTATCATGAAGAGTATGTTATCCCGTTGCGTGCCGCCCATCGCTTTCACTGACATCACCACAGCGCTTCCTAACCTTCGCCTACGCTTATCCCAGAGATCAAAATCCAGCGGTGCACCAACATTATTGTATATCGCAGGAGCAGCTCTCAGAGTAGCGGATGTAACACGAGTACTCAAGGACAAAAGACTTCGTGGAGACAAGGGAGGGGACGTCGCGAAGTTATTTGCTAAACACTTCAAACTTTCTCAACATGTCACATACCTCAAGCAGACAAAGGTTGGGACAGCAGTGGGCACCCCTGGGCGACTGGGAAAGCTGATCAACGAAACTGGTAAGTGAGGTAGCCCTCCAACACCGTAGTCTTTGTCCTGAAGTTAGTTTTCGCAGACGCGCTGAACCTATCGGCGCTAACACATATCATCCTTGATATCACATACAAGGATGCCAAGAACCGAAATTTGCTCGAGATTTCGGAGACGAGGGACGAGGTTTTCCGCACGGTTTTGAATAATGAGCAACTTTTGAAGAGCATTAAGGAAGGCAAAGTTCAGGTCGTCCTGTTCTGAGTATTATGTCTAGTTGGCGGTAGTATACATGGTATATCAGGGCATAATGCGGTGATATTAGAAACCTTTTGGGTTTGTCCTCAGCGTCAGCTGTATCGTAAAAATAAATGAGTATGTTAAATCTTGCGGCTGAGAGCTGGAGGGAACACACCCTTGTCCACTTGGGAACTTTATGAATGCCCTTCCTGTAGCCTTTCACGTGTGGGCTAAAAACTGTGTACTTGTCCCTTGCAGGCATTTCGTGCTCTTTGGGGAGTTCAAGAGCACGATTCTGCCACAAGATTCGAAGTTAGTGACAAGACATCCACGGGATATTGCTGGGAGACGTACCAGAGCACCGCATTCAATCCCACTAGCTCTCACAGCCTCTATGACGGCGTCAACCTTCTTTAGCCTCGACCTTGCATTTGCTTTACGCGTCACAGACAATTTCCAGGGGGTTTTCCTGTGGGTAGAACGATTGTCAACGAAAGCTGTTGAAGCATGAAGGTACACGTACCACAGAAGTCCTCCAAGGTTGACATTAGTCGGTCTAAATGCACCAAACATCTCTGCTTGAAGAGACGTCTATAGGAAGAGAGCAAAGAAAGCAGGTCAAATATCGGAAAGACTGAGGAGGTCGGCTCCGGATGCGAGTGAACGAGAGAAACGCGATCGTGGGAAAGCATCTGTTCCTCTCAGCTTCGCCAGCCAGCTACACCCCTTCTTTTGTGAAAACGACGACGGCCATGACTGAGGTAGCCCATATCAACGGAAACCATCTCAATGGTCACGCAGACTACGAGATGGGAAACCCCTCTCAGACGGGTGGCTTGCGATTTAGCAGCGGAATCATTCTCCCTCCTCCTGAAATAAAGGGTGAGCGCCTCATTGGATTGTAACATCCATCCTTCTAACAGATATGCTCTTATTCATAGCTGTTATCGACAGAACGGCAGGCTATGTTGCAAGGTCTGCCAACCCGCCTCAATTCGAGGAGCGAGTGCGCGAAGGACAGCGGTCAGACCCAAAATTCTCGTTTTTGAACCCTGCCGACCCATACCATGCATATTATCGGCACAAAATGGAGCGTGTTGCTCAAGGAGAGGTGGACGAGGAAGCAGCACCGAAAGATAAACAAGCAGAGGTAGCTGAAACACAGGAACCCGTTGATATTGGCGTTGAGCCTCCTCCCGCAGAATTCATCCTGGACCTACCAAACATCAGCTCGATTGACCTGTGCGTGGCTACAAATCGTTTTCCTGGGTGAAATACTAACATCTGTTCTGTTAGGGATATCATGAAGCTCACTGCTCTCTTTACTGCTCGTCGGGGTCGCAACTTTCTTGCCAATCTTTCAGCTCGAGAAGGACGAAACTACCAGTTTGACTTCCTACGACCAACCCACTCCCTGTTTAGCTACTTCAACCGGATGGTCGAGCAATACATGAAGATTGTTCAGCCCAACCCAGAAATGTTGGAAACGCTGAAGGAGCGGACGCAGGATGGATCAAAATGGGCCATGCTCGAAACTGCACGCAAACACGCGAAGTGGGAGAAGAACAAACGTGAAAGGGAGCAAAGGCGGCAAGACGATCAAGAGGCTGAACGACGTAAGTCGTTGATGTTTCAGAGATTATGACAGAAGTAACAGCATTGTGTTTAGGCGCATTTGCCGAGATTGACTGGAGCGACTATGCCATCGTCCAGACGATCGAATTCACTGCTGTTGATGCAAATTCAGAACTTCCACCACCAATGAGCGTCCAAGAAGTGGAGAGCATGACTCTTGCTCAGAAGCGCATGGCCGCTATGATCATGGAAACAACTGCGGACGATGTTGAAGCACATCGCGCAAAGCAAGCGGCAGCGGAAGCAGAGGCTGCAGCGGCTGTTGGTGGCGCAGGTATTGGTGGGGACGGAGATGCTGAGATGGACCAAAGCGATGATGAGGAGGATGTTGCCGCCAGGCAAAGGAAGGAGGAAGAAGAACGTCAACGTGCAATTGCCCATGCTCACGCAATGCAAGCAAGCGTATCGAACTCGTCAGGACCTATGAAGATCAGGACGGATTATGTGCCGAAGTGTAAGCATTCAGAACTGCCGTCTCTGATAGGTTATTAACCATACATCTTTCTAGTGGGTGACAAGAAGAACAAAGTCATTATGACAACTTGCTCAGTCTGCGGGCAGCAAATCGCAGCACACGAGCTCGACGAGCATATGCGTATCGAGCTTCTCGATCCGAAATGGAAAGAGCAGCGAGATATTCTCGAGTCTCGCAAAGCCCAGGCTTCCGAACTACAACGAGGAGCCAACGTCGTTACTTCCTTGCAAAACCTTGCCCGAACCCGTGTGGATATCTTTGGTACGGAGACCGACGAAGAGAAGCGAAAACGCGAGGAGGCGCTCGAGAGAGAGAAGCGCAAGGAAAGAGAGAAGGTTGTCTGGGACGGTCACACAGCAAGCAAGGCAAATACACTGGACAAATTCTCTACCAACGTCAATTTCGACGAACAAATCGCTGCGATTCATAGGGCGAAAGGTCTTGGCCCGTAAGTTGTCTTTTCCTACTTGACTCATTACATTTGACGATGACCCTCGTTTTCCTAGGCAAGAAACCAACGCTATCGGTCCAGGTATTGGTCCTGCAGCAGTCCCACCACCCCTTACCTCCCTTCCTCCTGCTCCTGCATCCCTCCCCGCCCCACCTGCTGCTGCCTCAGGAGCGTATTCTGCAGCCACCGTCTCGTCAGGGCCACAGCCTGCGTCTATGTATAGCGCTCAGCCTCCGGTAATGCTGCCGCCACTGCACTATCAGGGCATGGATGCTGCTCAGCCATTCGGATACCAACCAGCGCCTACCGCGGCTCCGGGAATGCACCCGACCCGAATGGCCGCGCTCGCTGCAGCAAATAGCGTTATCCAGAGTGTCCAGGCGGGCATGGTTAGATCGGCGGAGGAGATGGAAGGTGGTGCTCCCGATGAATTGCCACCTGCCAAACGACAGAAAGTGCAGAAACTTCCTGGTGGCGCTCTGTATCCTGAAGAGGACTGGATCGCTATGCATCCAGTGAGTACTTTATGCCGATATACACCGGAGTCCTGTGATGGATATGACAACTGACCATCTATTCTATTTTCAGCATCCAATTTCATTGCAGGTTCAGATGCCGAACGATCCTTCCAAACCTGAATGGAAGCTTCAAGGTCAGGTTGTCACGATTCCCGACCTACCGCTCAACCTCCTTGTATCGACGTTGCGGGACCGTATACTTCAGCACACAGGAAGCACAGTTCCTGCGTCTCGGATCCGCCTATCCTACCTTGGTAAAATGCTCACAAACTCTACTTCAATTGCGACTTCGAATCTTGAGGACGAAGACCTCTTGGTTTTCAGCGTTCGGGATCCGAAGAAAAAGTAGTCAGCTGATTTACTGCATTAGCTTCCTTTCGTAGCTTTCGCGTGTCGAAAGTCTTGTATTGTTAACTTAGCATATCTCCAAGTCAGGATTTGCTTTGATGTTACTCGCGATTCAGCGCCGTCCCCGGCTCAGATGTCTCTCCTCGGAGATGTCTGGCATTGCTTGAGTGACCCATCCGCGAAGCACGTTCGAAGAGTCATGAGAAAGACCTCGGACAACCTTGTGGGGTCATGAATTCAGACATGTCGATAGTGTACCGACCTAAAATGCTACATGCAAGTACAATACTGATACAACATGCAGACGAGAAAAGGCGATTATACTGCTAACCGCAGCTATCTATGTTATCGTATGACTGTATAATTGCGAGACTAGAGTATGCTATGCGTATGCGACCATGCTGGTGATTGTTCAATGTTCGATGGACCACCCAAGCAGGTAAATATCGAGAGAAAACCTGAAACCTAAAACCCGAAAGAAGATGGGGACTGCTGGGAAATGCCATAATATGGGGGCGAATCGAGGGACTCGGATGAATGTGGAAGGTTCGCAAGCCTGCGCGGTGATTGTTGGGTCTTTCTCCCCTGGAAACCAAAGATATTGATAAAAAAGGACGTTGAAAGCAGTGTCAATGCAGTAGGGGCGAATAGAATGAGTTTTGGTGGGGCGTGGTCGGCTTGAGGAAGGAATCGACTCGTGCCGCTGGAGGCACGATTGGGGAATATGGAGATGGGGTTCTAATCGCTCCAGTCGTGGGCC
>Ga0247737_1000556_pt1 | contig 15039 bp, 14 predicted proteins | sample UWRJL028104C2_FD_180937 | JGI IMG/M metagenome (GOLD analysis project Ga0247737, IMG submission 180937) | Plant litter microbial communities from Arlington Agricultural Research Station in Wisconsin, United States - UWRJ-L028-104C-2 | ecosystem: Environmental > Terrestrial > Plant litter >...
TCTCGGTCCCAAACCGAGCGCTCTGACCAAGCTGAGCTACACCCGTAAGTATTAAATTGGAGGCTGAGGTCGGAGTTGAACCGACACCGCAATCCAGCTTATGAGGCTGGCCCAGCACCGCTACTGGCTGCTCAGACACACTTATTTAGGCATCTTTACCATCAGTTTGATTACGAGCCTTACGCAAGGTGCGGACTAAGCGATTTACAGCTGATCTATCCATTAGAACGCCGTTCAAATACACGCCCGGTACATCACCTTGCCATGTAACCGTGAGAACGGGTATAGACCCATCACCCTCAACTGATGTTTGATTCCAAAATGTTTCTTTAGGCATCGCGCCCTCGCTAACTACTCAACTGCGTCACGCAGCTGTATACCATTAGGCATACGTGGACCTAGGGAATATCGAAATCCCGACTTCCGCCTTGCAAAAGCGGCACTCTACCTCTGAGTTATAGGCCCATATTAAATTATATCGCACGGCTTGTAGGTAACGCTCCCACGCCCCTCGGGTTGGAGCCGAGTGCCCTACTATTAGACTAAAGCCGCACTAACGATTATAACACACTAGCCCTTGGCTTTGTCAAGCTGAGCCATGCATTTCTTACATTTGACTAGACCACCAGGCATTTCAACCTTCACCAGCTGTGAACATGTTTGATCACAATGCGGGCAAGTGCGGGCTTTGTCGTATAGATCATACACCAAATCTTCACCACAACGGCATTTAGTCTGCATAAATATCTTTCCCCTGATACACAGTGTGCCCATCCTCAATCTGCACAAGGTCCACGAAAAACTCGCCGGAGTCTTTATACTTGATCACGGCTACGCCCTGCTGCCAGTCCTCAGTGTGATCGACCGGACGACCATCGATCCCGATAGCACCATTCACTGACGGCACAGCCCCATCAACTCTGCACAGGGCGCCAGGGCTGATGTTCATGGTGCGAATTTTGCCTAGTCGGTCGAACGTAGTACGCGACTGAATCTCTAGTCGGTGGATGTGCCCGAAGACCGTACTGATATGTGGGGTAGAGTTGGCGTAGCTTGCCGCTGTGCTACCCCCGGAGCGGACCTTGTTACCATGAATGGCGCGTAGATTATGCGTAATCCAATGGACACCGGCAGGGTAAGCATCGATATAGTCAATGCCAAGATCGTCAAGGCGTAGAAGGTAAGGTATGGACATAACCGGCCACGAGTCAGGGTAACCCGCTCGTTTAAGTCCGAACGCAGAGAGCGCATTGAACTGAACAAACTTCTGCATACGGCGGTCGTGGTTACCCTCCACAAGAATAATCTTCGCCTTGGGTGCTGCATTGCGCTGCTTAGCCAAAAACTCATAGCCCGCATCGATTGCCAGCTGGGTAGTGTTAGCAAAGCTAGCCTCCTGCTCATACTTTCCCTGCTGGGGAAGGTCTAGGAAGTCTCCAAGATTGACTACCTGCTCTGGGTTTTCCAGCTGTACGATCTTCAGAGCCACACTCATGGCGCGCTCATCATGGAACGGGTCTAGCGTACCGTCCTCATACTTGCGGAAACCAATCTGAGGGTCAGGAAGGATAACAGCTGTTTTCCACTCGCTGGATTCCACGGGGGCAGGAATGTACTTGATGACATTAATTGTCGTCTGCGTGGCGGGCTGGATGAGCGGCCATGCAGGGGTACCGACTGAGTGGATTACCGGCACACGGGATAGGGCTACCTTGTTGCGGACGTAGGGCGTGTGCTGACGGTGACGGTTTACAGTAGACTTGCCTACCTGCATTTGGTTAGCCACTGATCGTGATGATGCTGGTGAGTCGAGGATGATTTGCCAGCTGGGGTCGTCTTCCAGCATTTCGCAAACCTTACAATTTACAGTAGACATTAAAGCCTTTCTGATTACATAAACACTTCCAGCTTAGCATGTATTACTTGCTAAAGCAAAAGAAAACCCCCGGTTGACCTACGCCATACTAGCGGCTGCAACCGGGGGTTACTGTGGGGGAAGCGTTAGCTCACGAGTCTCACAGCGTGTGTTCTATTGTACTACTGGCAAGCCTCGCACTGCAAATCGTCCATAGGATCGATAGGACATGCGTAGCCGTCTACTGTTTCGTTGTTCAAATCTAGTTGCTCCTTAAAAAGCGGGAGTTACTAGTTTAGCACATCTTTATCTGTAGGAATTAACGTCACGATAGCGTTAGGCGAACCGGCTGTGAAGTCAGCGTTACCAATGCTGGTAGCGATAGATAGGATAGCTGCAACAGTTGCGATACTTGCGTCCGTGAGCCAGTTCACACTGCCGATGCCGAGAGTGCTGCCGACTCCAGTAACGCCTACTACTGCTACGAATGTCTGGAAGAACGTTTTAATTGCACGCTCTCCAGCACCCTTCCAAAAAAGTTTTGTAAAGATCATTATTTGTTTCTCTTCCTGATATTTAGTGGTCGTGTTGGCGGTCCCGGTGGGGTAGGTACCAGGCTTTCTAGCACCGCTACATGGGCGAGCAGACTGTCGTTAGTTTCTTCCAGTCCATCTACACGTTCTTTAAGCCCCGTGTTTTCAATCACAAGGTCATCCACACGCTCATTTACTGCTTTGAGACTTCGCTCAAAGCCGTCTATGATTGCGGTGAACTCGTTAGTATTAGCTTCTTTTTCGCTTACCTTCTGCGTACCTTTGCTGGTTATCCTGTCGAAGACAACTTTAACAACTACCCCGAGGAATACCAGCACAGGAGCGCCAAGAATTAATCCAAGAAAATCATTACTCCATTGAGGCATATTGTTTTATCCTACGGTTGAGAAGGCGCACCCGTAGGAGCGGGAAGATAAGGTAAGACAAAGCAACCGGTATTATTGCTAGCCTATCTGTGTCTCCGTGAAAGCTGAGGAAGATTACCGCAGCTGGGTAAACAAGGATGACTCCGCACAGCAGCATGACTACATATTCTTCTAGTCGTTTCTTGGCGGGTTGTGACCATCTGCCTGTTCTGAAGAACACGAGAATGGCCGTGACCATAGCAATGGATGAGAGGATAGCTATGCTGCCCGCCCATACTGTACTATAGAGGTTGCTCGATACCATGCTGATGCTTGGTAGCGTTGTGATGAGCGACTGTATACCCCACCAGGCATACAAAGCCCATAGGATGATATACGCGAGGTCTAATTCTCGCGTTACCACCACCGGGTCACGTAACGTATACAGTCGCTTGGGCATTAGGGTACCGGAGTAATTTTTGCTGTAAATTCTTGGGGTTTGGAAGCTGGAATAGCTGCAACTACCTGCTTAACAATGTCTGCTTTATCCGTAGCGCTCAATGTTACTGTAGCAGTAACATCGGGTGCAGGGTTAATTTTAGATAGGTAGAAGTTAGCTATGTCTAGTTGCGAGCTAAGCATTGGGTCATTGTAATCATTTTTCTTCACACGCTTAAGAATTTCAAGATGATCTGTATTTTGAATATTTTCCCGCAACCCAGTCACTAGCGAAAAGATAACCCCTGGGTTACCGGGTGTTCCTGGTATTAGTGAAAATGACATATCTTCCTCTGTTTCTTCGTTTGTTATCGGAGTTGCATCGTTACCTGCTGATGTTGTTCCGCTGAAATGAAAATGGTTTGTATCGCCCATGCTCAGCTTGTCCCGAACAAACCCAAACCGCCCACCATTTTTTATCATCCAGCTTAGACCAGCGCCTACATCTACGCAGGTACCGAATCCATGATCTGACGGCAGCCCCGGCAAAATGCCTGGTGTTATGTTGTACAGACCTGGACGCTTACGCATATCCAATTGGGTAGCGTAAGAGCGGTAGGAGCCGGGTGTGTTGCTAACCACTGACGGCTGGGGCTGCACTATAGATAGCGTTACAGCGTTTTCCTTAAGTGCTGCTGCGCGTGCTGCGTTCCAAGCTTTTGCAGCAGCTGCGGACAAACGACCACCCGGTACTGCTACTAGTTCTGAAGCTGCTAGATAACCATTACTACTCATTATTAACCAACTCGTGTAACTGATATACGTGACGTTAAGAATCCCGCTGCGGCCAATTGAGCATAAAACTGGAAGTAGATACTCTGGTTTGGAATAGTTGTACGAACGTTAGGCTTAGATAGCGAACCGCGGTCCTCGTTAATGTTTACAGAAACACGTTGCTGGTCGCCAGAACTAAGAACCTTAGTCATATCGAAGAATGTTCGGCTGGTTGCTGCGTTCGGTGTTGTCGGAGAGCCTGTCTGGAAGAACGCCTGGACACTGGAAATAGCATAGATACCAGGGTCAACAATGTTAAGTTGGCCGTTACCTACTGCGGTAACGAACGTACTTGATGTACTACTCGTTGCGTCGTAGGCCAGCGTGCCGATTAGCGTAGGGGAACCCATTGTGATAGCTCCACTATTAGCCGTAAATTCAGCGTGCGGTGTTTTCAGCGCCCACGAAGAGCCGTCATAGATGTAATCAGACTTAGTGTCCAACTGGTAGCCCTGCGACCCGGCTACCATACCTGCCTGAGCTAGTCTCGCTGTTTGGTTAGCCCACACATAGCCATAACGCTGCCGCTTGGCTAGGGCATCTTGAACACTAGTCTGCATAGCAGACGATGCTGCTGGCAGAGCTTGCGGATCAGCGCCTGTCCAGATTACAAGGTTATCGGGCGTAGTTAGAGAAGTCATTACTTACGCTTCTCCAATACTGTTACTCTGCTGAATAGGTTGCTCTGCTCTATGAGCAGTTCTTTGATAACACGCTCTAACATGTCAATGTAAGCTTTGTCACTAAGCTGCGATTGTATCCCGTTTAAGGCCATAATTTAATTATACCAGCTTTCATTTACTAAACAACCCTCAAAGGTTCTAGTGTGGCGTCGTCGCAGGGGTGGCCATCCCAAAATGTAGCGTAGGTTCCTGCTGTAGCTGAGGGCCATGCAGCTATTTCGTCTGCTGAGGTAACGTACGGTGTAGCCGTTATAGAGGCGACAGTGTTAGTAATCTGTACATCCACGATACGATAGATCGAGTTCTTATATGGCACCAGCGCACCGGCTGTCAACCCAAACCCGATAAGCTGCGATACGGGGATAGAAAAGGTCAGAGTAGCAACGGGACCGCTGGCTAGTGCTGAAGCCCACACGCCGCGATTGTAGGCGTCTGAGAGGGTGTTTATGAACGGTATGTTAATGCTCGCTGCTAACTCGTTGGTAGTGACTGTCGGGTTAGCCCCGGTAGCAAGGTGCAATACCTGTGGCTTAGTCACTACGCCGCCGCCTGTGATGCTCAGTGTGGAGTAATCGTTGGTGCCGTCTGAGGCTGCTAGCTTGTACGGTCCTGGTACGCCAGGTATAGACTGGAGCGGACCGTAAAGGGTGATGTTAATGCTGTTCGGTTCTGTCCCTAGATTAACTTCGACGCGCCCACCATACGCTAACCATTGGGAGGCTACCACTGGCAGGTTATCCGCGCCAGAGACAAAGTATTGCCCGGCAGCAATAGTGGAAGTATTTACTGGTGTCGGCTGATTCAGGTAGCTGGGGTAGAAGTTACCGGTCACTGTGTAGGTAACCGACGTTGCGGCATCTACCTGATATGAAGCATTGTTATCTGTAGTGCGCGCGTTGTAGACTTCAGTGTTGGCTTGCTGTGTCGCTTGCTGCCAAGTAATGTCTACATACTGCCCCGTGCCCCGCGCAGTTACAGCTAGCCGCGGTACGTTTTCAGCGTCCACTAGCGTAAGCTGCCTGGATAGAGTTCCGGTGTCGCGGACTACCACGGACCCACCACTTAGCACAGAAATTTCTACATTATTTGCTGCGGACAGTTGGTTGAGCATTTCCCACAGATTGCCGCTCCAGCCGGGATAAACAACAAACTTTAATGCTCTAGAAATGCTGTTGTCTGTGGCCCCTGCCCAGATAGAATTAAATCCAGCGGGTGGAGTAGTACCGTCAAAATACGTATTTAGCGTAGCGCCTGTCTCCAGTAGAGCGTCCCGGAAAGCAACTACGCTACCTACCGCGCTAGTGCTTGTGTTGAGCACCCACAGGTTGATAGAACCACTGGCTGTAGTAGTAAAGGTTACATAAACTCGAACAAACCCAGTACCAGAAGCGACAGTAGTAGAGACAGGGCTGCCCACAACAGACCCAGTTGCGTACAATGCTGTACCCACTCCGGTGCTTGCCAATGTTGCTGAATAGGTGTAAGTAGTATTTGGCGCAAACCCACTACCTATAGTTATTTGTTGTATAAGAAAGCCAAAGTTACCGGCTGCCACAGCGCCTGTTGCCACAGCGTAAGTGTCGAAGCCTGGGTCTTGACCGAGCGTACCATTTAGCGCCGCATACCCGGTAAGGGTACGTCTACCCGATGGATTGTTGAGTAGGTTACTGCGTGTGGAGATTTCTGCTGCTTGGTAATCGAAGCTTACCGCGCCCAGCCCGGTCATATAGTACAGAAACACAGCAGGTAGCTTAGGATTTTTGTTCAGCATGATACCGAAATTGTAAAAAGCACTAAGAGTACCCACGCTGAGTAGAAAATAATTATCAGGTGATACTGCTATAACGTTGCCTATCGAGCCCGCCACTTTTTCGCGCAGTCTCGAACTTTCTCGGGCAAGAGACACCGCATTGATCTGCTGGATGTAGGGGTTGCTGCTATTGATGGAGTTCGACAGAAGCGACAGATTGTTTGCGCTGTCTACTGTAAGACCGTAAATAAAGGTGTCGCTGCCGTTACCAAAAATACCACCCTTATTTAAGGGGTCAGAATCAATGAAGTTAGCATTAACAAACGTACCGCCGCTGGTGTACTTGTACAGGTTGTGTAGGAGTGTCGGTCCCAGCAGTGTGTCGAATACAGCAGCCGTTGCGACATAAACGTTCTCACTGCTATCCACAGCGATGTACTTGGAATAGCTCATACCTGAGCTAACAGCGGGTGCTTGTAATGCCCATGACGTAAGGAAGGTTCCTGTAGGTCCGAACTTTTGTACGCGAGCATTGCCCGCATCTAGAACATAAATATTACCAGAGACTCCGACGACCATGCCGCGGAAGGAGTTACCAAACTGTGAGGTACCTGTACCAGCACTACCCCAGCCGGTTACGTATGTGCCGTCGAATTGGAACTTTTGTATCTTCCGCTGCGCGTCATCGTAAGTATAAATGTAGTTGTTAACGCGGTCTACAGCTATTGCGGGTATGCTGTTAAACTGCCCAGTGCTTGTTCCTGTCACACCCCAACGTCGGATAAAACTACCCGAACGGTTAAAGACATTTATTACTTCGTCATACTGGTTCGTAAAGGCGTTTCTCGTAGAGCCTGAAACATAAATATTTCCTGCACCGTCAAAGTCAACATCGTTAGCATTCACACGACCGTTACTGAAGATAGTATTTGACGGGAATACGCCGATAGTATCGACATTATTTCTAATAAACACAGGCTGTAAAACACCTGTCCCGTAGGTAGTTGGGCCCGCTGTTTTCTCGACAGCAAGTACAGTTGTTGGGCTACCCGCGCTGGCTGTGACACGAAGACTATCTACAGTAACAGAGTCTATTACAGCTGTGTATGTACCTAGCGGTGAGCGTGTAAACTGCACAGTGTCGTTGATCAGGAATGAGCTATCCCGAGTACTGCGAGCAGCAAACGAAAGGTCACCTGTAGAACCCGACTGCCCACCAATAGCAATAGGTGTAATCTGCTCTGTGATAGTCCAGCCAGCTTCGAGCGCTCCAGCTGTACCAGACCCTACGATGGTAAATGTGGCTGGCATGTTAACGCCACGCTCCTACTTCTTTAAGTGTCGTAGATAATGCTTTGCGGGGCGGGTAGAAATACCCATAATTTTCAACAATAGCGTCATCCATAAACACAAGTCCCGAGTTACCTAGGCCGTCTACGTGATTGCCTGTAACAGCTGTAGCGTTGGTGTCCAGTTGCGCGAGCATAGAGCGGATGACTACTGTCCCAGCACCAGCGCCTGTTTTACCTAGGGCAATGCGAACGCACTTGAATGACGCACCTGAAATAGTTACGTTAGTGCGTGGGGCTGCTACGTCGCTGAGCCCTGTCAGAGCCACGGCAGCATTATATGTACCGGAGGTTGTACCTAGCACTTCCGCGTTCATCGTTTGGTAGTACACCGCTCCAGTACCTGTAACTCCACCGCTAAAGCCAAGCTTCAGAGTCATCGTTGGTGGAATGGGGATTACGATACTGCGCGTGTCCATCCCTGTAGGGAGAGCAGCCGAAAGTGTAAATGTCGCTGAACGATTAGTTTGGTTGTAGTATCCTGCTGAGCTATTGGTGTAGGTAGGGGTTACACTGCTGTGGATACTTGACCACCCCTGCTCAATAAGCGCAGGGGAAGCCCAGTTTGCCGGGAGCATGTTACCGTATGCAAACGGGTCAGCAAGATAAATTAAACCACCGCCGTAATAGCCGCGAGCGTAGCGGTTGAACACGTCAACATCTTGATTCATCAGGTCATTAAAGCTGAGGTTATAAATTTTATGTGTCTGCACTGATCTGATTTGATCTGAGCCACCGTTTTCGTAATCAATCCCAGCAGTGTATCCAGCGTTACTGACGTTCATTCCGACTAGCGGTGCTGGTACCCACTGCATGTGCTGTTCGTTACCAAACCAAATTTGCGCCATTAGCGCCCGCCTCTACTCTTTAGGATGCTGTCGCCTCTAGCCGCTGCACGGGATACGTCCACGAACTCAACCTCAATGTTTCCGATACGATCTGCAATGCCGCGAAGTAATGCGCGGTCGTCGGGGCTGAGTGCAGCCATGACTGCACCATTGAACGGGCTCGATCCAGCGCTGCCTACAGAGCCACCATCAGCGAACCCAGGAAGTCTGCCATTCTTGTTCAGATAGTTCAGAATTCCTAGGTTTGGCTGCGCAGCCTGTGCCCGGACAACAAACTCACCATTGGACACACCAGCAAGGATGCTGTCACTGGTACCTGTTCCCGGTCCGTGAATTTCTCCACCTACCTCACCACCCTGCGCAAAGTATTTAATGCTTGTGCCCGGCACACTGTAGACCTGCTGACCGTTAAACAGATATCCCTGGATAGGCTGCGCTGCCCGGACAGCCCGCGCCACACTTGTAGTGAAGGCGTTACCGAATGCAGAACCAGCTGCCGCTCCAGAAGCTCCAGCACCGCTAGAGCCTACAGGCACGTCTGCTTTAGAGCTAGCTGCTTTGGCTAGGAACTCATTAAGAGCGCGTGTTGCTGGGTCGGTGTTCGCGCTAATAGTTATGTTGCGCGGCAGGCGGTTAATAATGTTGGTTAGGTCGGTGAATTCCTGAGCATAGCCCTCTACCTCATTAGCGTTATAACCCAGCTGTGTAGCCTGAGCAATGAACTGCTGACGTAGCTCGTTAACCTTAGCCTTTAGCTGGTCCTGGTTAAGCCCAGAGTTAGCTAGTTCAGAAACATAATCTTTGTAGCCGCCAACAAGATCAAGCAAATCAGCGCGGTTTTTAATAGCAGCAGCTGAGTTACCTACGGTGGTTTTAGTTTGCTTGGCCTGAGCAGCAGCTAGGTCGGCGGATTTGTCAGCAATTTCTGCGTTCAGGTCACCGATTTGGGATGCTAGGTCGGCTGAACGTAGGGTGTCACCGTAGGCGTCCGCTACCTGCTTAAAGTATTTGAGTATGCCAACATCTGACAGGTCTTTAGCTAGGCTGTTCTGTAAATCCCGTACATCGTTGTTGGTGTCGATGACCTCTTGCTGCATGTCTTGGAACTTCGAGTTAATTTCGTCCAGACTTTTCTGCGCACCAAAACGGAACTCGAAAGCTTTGTCGATGACACCTTTCAGGTCAGAGGCGTAATCGCTAAGGGTTTTAATTTCCTTAGCTGCTTTACGAGCTGACCCGCCAGTCTTAGCTACCGCTACCTGAGCTTTCTTCTGCCCGTTGGTGAAGCTGCTCATGTCTACCTTGGCAGCATTTGTTGCGCCACCGAGACTTGCAATAACCTGCTGGAGAATAACTAGCTGACTTGCAGTGGCATACCCACCAGCAATAAGTGCGTTAAAGAATCCCTGGAGGTTGTTCGCTGCGTCACCGGTCGTCGCCGACTGCGCGACGATGTTGGCGATTACCTGCTGAATCTCAGAGCCACTGGAGGCTGCCTGAGCGCCGTTGTTAATGAACGCAGCCCCGAGGTCGTAGAGGCTCTGCTGAGTCGCTGCTGCGGCGTTTGTAGCCCCGTACAGGTCATCGATGGTCTGCTTCAGCGCATCACCGAGAGTAGTAACGTTACCGTCAGCATCAGTAGTCTCAGCTGACAGATTACCAGCAGCTACAGCAGCATTATTAGCATCATCTGCGAACAGGCTAGCGCCTAGCGCTGCACCTTGTAGAGCATCCTTGATCTGAGCAGCACTATCGTACAGACCATCGAACTGCTCGTTAAATCCAGCCGCTATAACACCACCAGCAGCAATAGGGTCAGAGCCGCCAGCAGCCAGTTCTGCGCGGAGAGCAGCCTTGGCCTTGTCCACATATTCTTTTGCGCCATTTACTGGGTCGCCTAGAGCAGCCTCCAAGAAGCCCTTAGTGCTGCCTCCACCCAGCTTCAGCAGTGTGTTTGCACCAGAGTTTGTAGCAAGGTCTTTGAATGCCTGTGAAGAAATAAGTGCGCTCTTTAGAGCAGCCTGAGCATTCTTACCGTAAGCAATAGTTCCACGATCAGCGGAGTCAGCACTAGCATCGAACGCTAGACTAATCTGACCAATAGCCTTACCAGTCTGCTCGTACACAGCCTGATCCTGCGCAAGCGCATTCTGTAGACTGTCGAGGCTACCGAACGCTGCCTTACCCTTATCGCCCACCTGATCGAACGCACCCGCTGCCTGCATCAACCCGGCAACCAGTGTACCAATCAACACAAGGGCTGCACCAATACCAGTACCAATAAGCGCAACCTTGAATGCACTCATAGCAGCACTTGCTACACCAGCACTAATCGCTGTAGAATCCAAAGCAGCCTGAAGCAGCAGAAGAGAACCTACAGTAGCCATACCACCAGCAGCAACGGCAGCAAGCACTGCTACCAGTCCACCGATGATAAGCATGGCAGCAGCAACCCACTGACCGACAGGGTTATTAATGATCTGTGTCAGTGCCACAAGGACAGCATTGATACCGTCTAGGAATGCAGCAACAGGGCCCGTGGCGCTAGAACCAATAGCATCCATCAGGGCCTGGAAATCATTCTGAGTAACCTGGAGCTTAGCGGCTACTGTCTCAGCGATAATACCGAACTGCGCACCAAGCTCTGTAGCGTCACTGAACCCTGAACTCGCATCATCTAGGGCGCGGGCTAGGATGTCACCGTTCTGCGCAAGTCGCAGGACAGCGGGGATGTCTCGTGCGCTAGCGATACCAAGATCAAGCAGCGTCTGAATAGCAGCATCGCCCTGCTTGTTAATACCACCTAGCAATTCTTGAATAGCGTCCGATGGTGCAGACTTCCAATCAGAAGAAAACTGCTCAGCGCTGACACCAGAAACCTTAGCAAAGCTCGCAAGCTTGTCGCTGCTGGTATCTACTGCAACCTGGATGTTTGTAAATAGGCGGGTTACAGTACCGCGGGCAAGTTCGGGCTGCACACCGATAGACGCAAGGGCACCCGAGAGTCCAATAACTTCTGGTGTGGTCAATCCAACAGCGCGGGAGATACCGGCGATGTTGGTGGCGATAGCAACGATCTGAGACTCTGTTGCTACTGAGTTAACACCAACCTTTAGAATGGCTGAGCCTAGGCCCTCATAGTTACCAGCAACATCAGGTAGCAGCTGTCCAAGTCTACCAAGCGCGGTAGCAGCCAACTCTGTACTAACGTCTGTGGTGGCAGAGAACTCAGCAACGACCTTGGCGAAATTGTCAACCTGCCCAGCAGAAATGTTCAACTGACCAGCAGCTGTAGCTATCTCGGTAATGTTCTGGAACGATACAGGGATACTCTGGGATAGCTCAATTAGTGATCCCTTTAGCGCATCAGCAGCTGCCCCCGTTACTCCCGTAGTGCGCTGGACATCGGCAAAGGCGCGCTGGAAGTCGATAGCCGTCTTCAGTGCGGCAACATCAGCGGCACCGAATGCAGCACTAACGCCGCCAAGGATAAGTGACAGGTTAAGTAGCGAGTACGCTGTAGATTGTAGGTGACCTTCAGCCCTACCTAGATCACCGGCAGCACCAGAACCGTTTTGCCCAGGCGCTACTTTGCCGCCGAAAGCAGCGGCTGTGGCAGCCCGCTCATCCTGAATAGCTTTAAGTGTTTGTGTCTTCCGTGTGTTAAGGTACGAAAGGTTCTCATCCAACCGCTGCCTGTTGGCCTTGCGGTCGTACTCTGTGATGTTGTCTTGTAGCCGCTTGTACTCGTTGACGCCTAGCTGATTAAGACCTGTACCTGAGTTAGCTGTAAGCTGGTCTTTTACCAGGCTAGTTTTGTTGGTACCTGACGCGAACTGCCCGCCAGCCCCACGATTCTGTACGGCCTTAGCAGCGGCAGCGTTTAGTGTAGACTGAGCTTTAGCCTGAGCGCTGAGAGCCTGAGCGGCAGCAGCAGCTGTCTTTGCTGTGTTTGCATTGCTAGAGTTGAATGCGCTAGACTGAGCCTTGTCGAGTTGCTTAGCAAGCTCACCGGCAGCCTGTGCGACGTTGCGCAGAGTGTTTTCGAGTTTGGCAGCGTTATCGGCGGCATTGGATAGGTCTTTGCCGCCGTTGACAGAAACATCAATTACTGCTTCTGTTTTAAAATCGTCTGCCATTAATTGCTCTTTCTAAAATTAAGCGCTATCTTTAATTATATCAGCCTGACGCTGGTAAAAGCTACCTCGGGTGGGCTGCTCCGAATTTTCGTCCAATGCGATATATCGCTTAGTACCTGCACTAGGTGCACGCTTAGTTTTCTTCTCTTTTGCCTTCTCAATAGTTGCGCAGGAGTAGCACACGGTGGATTTTATTTCGAACAGGATCGTCTCGTCGTCGCTGTGCCCGAGCCACACGGGGATACCGCAATCGGGGCAGGTTTCGTCTTCGAGAATCTGAAAGGCAATAGCCAGTTTCTTGTCTGCCATTGACCACCCATCACTAGGCTGCCTGTCGTTCAGCATTAGCACAGTGGGCGGTACGCTGAAGTTAATTGCAGCTTTAATTGCTGTAATGTAGCTCCGGTTACCGGGCCACGTCAGTACGTCAGCGAGGAAAGGGGGCATCAACCGCCTGGTTGAACAGTGCCCCGTTCAAGTTGACCTGGGCTACAGCCTGGACCAGCTTCAGGAATTCACCCTCCAGCAGCTTGCCCCGGTAGCCTTCCACTTCAGCAGCTGTGAACACATGCTCGTCCACACCGCCCGCAGAATTAACTGCTTTAATGATGCTCTTAGCAATGAGTTCGTTATCGCGGTCGCGGTTCTTCTGCGGGTCGTTCTCGTCTTCTGGGGTGACGAAATACTGCTTGCTGATTTCCTCCACGATGCTTGGTGCCATACCGCGCAGGTAGAAGGTGATGCTCGTGGCTTCCAGCTTGTCGTTCCACTCAGCGATAGCGTTATTGGCTGCGTCTAGGTCTTCGGCGGTGATTTCGTCAACCTCACCGATAGTGCGCTCCTGCTTGTCTGAGTCCTTCAGCTGCTTCGCGTACTTGGCCTCTAGTTCGTCTAGGAACTTTACTGCCTTCAGCTTTTCGTTAGCTGCATAAGCGTCCAGGTGGATAACTACCTGCTCAACCGGGTATGCGATACCGCCCAGAAAATCATCGAGCTTAAAGCTGGTAGGTGCCAGTGCGTCTGTGACGGAATCAGTCAATTTAATCTCCATATACAAGAATGAGGCCGGGGCGTTAACCCCGACCTCATTAGTATAGCTAAATTAAGTTGCTATGTCAAAGATTAGCTCAGTGTAACAGTAACTGAAGCAGTAGCGCTAGCTGCCGGGTTGGCAACCGTTATAGTAGCAGAACCTGTAGCCACCCACGTTACGACACCGGCAGTGGATACTGTAGCCTTGGTTGTATCGCTCGATGTGTACGTGCTAGTGTTGGTTACATCCTTACCAGAAACGGTAGTGTTGATTTTACCGTAGCGGTTAGTTGTCGTCAGCGTCATGGTAGCCGGGAGCGGAACTGTTGGAACAGCTGTCTTCACTAGCGCGTGCTCAAACAGGATACCTTGCGGTAGGAACTTGACTTCCATCTTCACTGAGTCGTTACCCTCAGTGTCGTCAGTAGGCGCATCGGTTAGAACCTTGTACACGGAAACGTACTCACCAGCAGCTGCAACAGCTGTGGGCAGCGCCTGTCCGTAACGGACAACGAGGTAACCGGCTACACCAGTTGACTTGAATAGGACGAATGCTTGCTGATAGATCGAGCTTGCATCGCTGGTGTTCTTCTCACGGAAGAAATCTAGCGTAGCACCGAAGTCAGGGAATCCACGAGACACAGAGTTACCCGAGTCCGTGATAGCCTTGTCATCAACATCATCAGAACCCGATGATCCTAGCTCGAAGTTGTTCCATGCGATAGCTGCGCTGAGATTGATACCAGCGTTAATTTCAGCCGGTGTGGGTGAGGCAGGAACTGCAATGCTGGTAACCCACCATACGGTAATGTTACCGTCAGATACTTGTCTTGTTGGCATTGTTTATTCCTTACGCCAGTAGCGTGTAGTTGAGGTTGATAGCACCAATAGGCTTCAGATTCGCAGTCATAGAAAGCATAGAACCGGCGTCAGCGTTGTTGGTAGGGTAGTCAGTCTCAAAGCCGTACAGTGAAATAACCTGCCCAGCAGCGAAAGCAGCAGCTTGTCCGACTGAGTCAATGCGCTTGACCAGCCAATACTTGATACCAGGGGCCATGAACTTGCGGAAGAACACATTGTAAACACTTGCGTTATCCGTCAGGGTCTGATCCTTCAGACCAGTCAGCGAACCCTCGTAGTTGCGGAAGGTCGGTGTCTGAACGTTTCCGATGTCGCACACGGTTAGTGTGTCGTCGGTGTCAGAATCTGTCGC
>Ga0247737_1000558_pt1 | contig 15026 bp, 13 predicted proteins | sample UWRJL028104C2_FD_180937 | JGI IMG/M metagenome (GOLD analysis project Ga0247737, IMG submission 180937) | Plant litter microbial communities from Arlington Agricultural Research Station in Wisconsin, United States - UWRJ-L028-104C-2 | ecosystem: Environmental > Terrestrial > Plant litter >...
CATTCATGCTAAACTCATGAGGAATTATCCCGAAGTTCCGGATTGGTGGTACGCTATCGCATTCTGCGTTTTCTTCAGTCTGGGAATCGTAGCGGTCGAAGTCTGGAACACGGATGTGCCAGTGTATGTATTGCTGTTGAGTGTTTTGTTGCCGATCATCTACGTATTGCCGAGTGGCTTTATCTATGCGATGACTGGGCAAGGGGTGAGTTTTTGGTTCCTAACTCCAGAACTGGCAATGTGACTGACGTATGGGTGCTATCTAGATTACCTTGAACATCCTAGCGCAAATCATACCTGGAACGTTGATGCCTGGACGACCGATTGCCAACATGATTTTCAAGGCATATTCGGTGCAGACGCTATCGGCTGCAACGTGCTTTGTACAAGATCTGAAGCTTGGGCACTATGTCAAGGTTCCACCTCGGGCAACATTTTTAGGTCCGGTTTCTCTTTCCTCTCTCTTTCCTTGACTGACGAAATGTCTATAGCACAAATGATCGCGACGATCATGGCTGCCTTCATCCAAGTGGGCGTAAAAGTCTGGATCTTCAATAACGTCGAGAACATTTGCCAGGATGATCAACCATCTCGTCTGACTTGCCCCCATAATCAAGTCTTCTTCACAGCTTCTGCAGTCTGGTGCGTTTACTTTCATACTCTTCCTTATGATGTACGGAAATCTAATATCATTTTCTCGTTCAGGGGTCTCATTGGCCCAACGCGCCAATTTGGCACAGGATCTCTATACCACCCGCATCTTTACTCCATTGCAATTGGCGCATTCATTCCTATCCCCTTCTATCTCTATCAACGGCGCTATCCCAAATCGTGGGTTCGATACGTCTCTACACCTGTCATCATCACCGGTGTCTCCTATATCCCCCCAGCCACAGGCATCAACTACTCTTCCTGGTTCGCTGTCGGATTCGTGTTCCAATACCTTATCCGGAAACGCAATTTTGCCTGGTGGTCCAAGTTCAACTACGTCCTGAGCTCAGCTTTAGATGCTGGGACGGTGGTGGCTGTGATGGTCATTTTCTTTGCTCTGCAATTCCCAGGGGGTATCACGACTCCGGATTGGTGGGGGAATCAAGTCTTCAAGAATACCGCTGATTATAACATGACGGCCCTCAAGCCTCTGAACGGGGGTGGGCTGCCATGGAAGGACCTGAGAACTGCTGCTGCTGCAACACCTTCACCATAGCGTTACGAGGCGATGGCCAAGAAAAAAACAAATATTACTTTTTGGCGTTGTATCTCTTCACATTTTCGCTTGGGTTTCTCGGCGAACGACCGTATACAGACCTATCCAGATCTTTACCTATTTTACACCAACAATCCTTACTACTACCAATCACCACTCGGCCATCTCGCGCCTACGCCAATTGACCTTCCAGAGGTCTCATTCATGTCACCATACGTTTCTGAATCCCGGACATTTGTATAGTTTTCGCCTTTTCATGACTGATACATCTTGTTCTGGCATTAGCCTAGCTACTATACTTTATTCTACACCGAGCAGCCTTGACAAGGTCCCGGTTTATTTTCTCTTTCAATTTCAATTGGTCCTTTTGGTGTTTCTTTGTATGAGTATGACCCCTACGGCACTTCACATTCCTGCATACTTACATTCGCCTTTTTTTGAGATCTCTCCACGTTGGTTTCGGTGTTGGCAGTAGTACTAGTCCCCCTTAGATATAAAGCAATATGACGCAAATTTTGAGAACCAACACTGGCATACCTGGCTGGGCGGCGAGATCGACGTTCAAACCAAACATCAGCGCAAGGACAAAGGCCGCCAGAGGTTTTCATGCTTTCAAATCGTATGTATTCCCAGTGAGTCCAACAACTCGATTCCCTTGGTCATGAATCTGGCAACATTATGAGTAGTATTCTGACCACTATTGGCCCAGGAACGGCGTTCAATTCAATCAACTACCTTCCAATCCCCCTCGACCTAACAGTCCGAAAGCGAAAGCATCAGACCGTTGTCGCTGATAATCCATCTGGACGATTTAACGCCTGCTTGCAGAATAAGCTTCGTCCATGTCTCAAAGATACGAGCAGCTTGAAGTCTAAACCCATAGGCCTCGTCTTCTTCTATATGCCCATTTGGTACGAACGCAATGGCGGGCATGATTTTTCGGATCCGATCATCTGAAGATTACAGTACGAATGAGAATCCGAACACGCAGCAAGTATTCTGGAAATACGAATGAAAGAACCTACCTCGAGCAGTTCTGGATACTGAACCTCATGGATTTCGATGACTTGGAGGAAAGTAGAGAGCCCCCGCATATCCTGAAGGTCATGTAGAGGCTGGGTTAGGAGACGCATGGTGCGAATGATTGTTACGCAAGTGCGAACTTCTCTGCTACACCATCCTGGCGAGCCACGAATTGTTTTGCAAGGTAGAAGCTTCAGCAAGCAAGCTTACAGTACTCGGACCTCAATGGATGTCTAGCACTAATCACAAATGACTATCCTTCGACGGCGTCTTGGACTTCTTGACACTTTCGATTGGCGCGAAATACGAAGACATTGCTGACCCCGTCTTTGATTCCCCAAAAACTCCTGCTAGAATCGTAAATATGCTCCATTTTCACAAAATCAGGGCAGTTGTGCACAGACGAATACTTTGTCTGAGCCAAATGGTATTTCTTCGTTCTTCCCGATGAGCATGTTCCAGGCGAGTGGATATTCCACATGTCCAAGGTCACTAGGGCCGGAGTTGCGCTCAATGCAATCTCGAGATCTATCAACTTCAACCCACGAATGTGCAATGTGAGGCTTGTAGCCTCGAGTACCTCCCTATAGAACGATATCGGCCACCATCAGTGTGCCTCGATGATTGTTGGGCGTCCTTCCACAACAAGGGTTTCGAGAGCTGGTGCTTCGATATAGAAAGCTGTCGCCTCCACAATTCCAAAGCTTAATATCGGACAAACCTAGTTCTTATTCGATAGACGGAGATATACGAGATTTGGGAAGGAGAGCGGAGCGGCAGGTAGCACTAGCCGACTGAGAGCGCCTCAGAGATGGTATTTTTTGAGGTCAGGCCAGAAAGCCGCAAGGGAAGTCCATTAAAGTGCTCCAAGTGAGTAAAGATATTGCTTAGTTCTGCGTGAAAGGGTTGACCGTCAAGAACGATGTGTCTTAAAGACCCTGTATTTGCGAAGGTTTGAGAATGAAATTAGATTAGATGGTTCCAGAAAGTTGCGGAGGATCATAGCTCCTGACATTGTGTTTCTCCAATGCCGGCAAATTGAATGTCGGAAGATAAAGAAATAGAGTCCTATGAGCGTGTATAATAGCTGACGACAGACGGAGCGATTGGGTAATGGTGTCGGGATAATCGATTCCAGGTCCTCGAGAGGTTCCAGGCGTAACAACATAGAACAGTAGTGAGATTACAATGCGAATGGGCAGCGTTCCCGAGAATTCAAGGAATTTCTCAACGAGACGCGGAAATCCTGTGCGTTCGTGGCGGAATACGAGAGACGTTCGATCGATAGAATGTTGTCCCATAAATTGAGGCATTGAAGCAACATTACGCCAATACACCTGTGTCAACGCATAGCATTGATCGAAAGGAAGTTACTCTGGAATGTTATGTGTCAGTTTGGAATGGAAAGCCCTCCGGGTAGCGACAAGCAAGAAGATCTGAGCAAGGATTTCTGGTGGTAAATAGCGCAGTGGATAGAAGTCTACAATGTTGAATGAAAACCCTCAATTTTACATAGTGGTTTGCCCTTTCAGCTCTGATATTCAATGCGGACAATGCGCGCTGAGGCTGACCAGTTCCAATGACTATTCGCTGTTGTATGCTTCAGGAAGTTTCTTCTTGATCTTGTTTAGGCGCAGTCGGATATTTTTCAGTTGATCTTCTTCGGGTTTCAAAAGCGAGCCTGTTCTTTGCCATCGCTATAGCACGAACGATGCTGTCTCGTTCTTCGACTGTTGGTACGCCATTCGTTCCTGAAAAATGTGGCGCTGGTGGTTGACAGTCGGAGAGCAGCAAGAGTCGAGACGTCCAATAATTCAATTAATAATTGGCAATAACAGAACACAATTCATCCACGTGACACTGGCGCGTCGTTTATTAATAGTATAGGGGCCTACTCCTGGTCAAGCGCTTCCCAGTGTGTCCACGCACCGTAACCTCGGAGAGCAATGTCAGCTCCAAATGGGCCTCTCAAATACCGAATTAGGATTTCCAATTTTGATCTGAGTTTTCCAGACCGACTGGTGTGCGATAATTCTCTTGAGAAATAAGAGTCATCCCCCTGAAATCAGACCTGGAAACTTCATGATGCCATGATCACTCAAAGACACCCTATAACTTAGTATAATTTGTGGCCCTGTCCTTCTCAGGGGCTATGTTTTGTCTAAAAGGCCCGCCAAACATCATAAAGTTGGGGTAAGTGCTACATAGCCTGCGAAAACCTGTTGGTAGCGTCTAAAACCTTCGATCAGGCAGACAAAAACCGCATTGTGGAATAGATCCTTGACTGTCTGAAAATTTTCTTTATTTTAATATTTTCAGTAACCTTTTTTCAGTGAGGGTAGATTTGACGAGAACACCCTGGCGAATCGATGTTCCTTTGCAAGTCACCTGACAGCATCTCGGGCGATTTGCAACCGATCGGATTTGACAAGATTTGGAGGCAAAGTCTTTACCGGACGCGAGAGTGGGAAAGGGTTTGATTATAGGATAGAAAATATAGGCCCCGACAAACCTCGGACTTTGGTGTGCTAATGTCTTTTCGGAGTCCAGAATATTTCGCCAAATTTTTGAGACAAAGCCATAAGTGGTTCTAGTTAGTCTCCCAAAAGCAGCCTCCAGACGGGATTTAAAACCTCTACATTATCATGCGGTTCATAGTCCTGCACCCGCGACGATGCCGAATGGGGACGTTCCTTGGGAAAGCATCGCCATCGAAAAGCCACCGACAGGAAACTCTTGAACGCCGCCAACCAACGACCTGCAGGTCCTCCCATCAATTTCAATTTTGACCAGATATGAAATAACAAGCTCCGAAGCAGCGCTGAGCGTCAGACCTGACCATTCCTTTGTCTCCTCGAAATGGAATTCGGCCGGATTTTGAGCTCAGCAAAGGTTCTCGGATTTGACTTGGTTGTGAGGCGGCTCGTACCAATTTCTAAAATATGATGCGCAATACGGGCGCTACAGTAGCTGAACGCTCCTGAAAGGTGCCTCACAATCTATCAGGGGAGCAAGTTGACCAAGCAGCAATTTAAATTACTATATCAGCCCAGCGTCTAAAACTCATTTATAAGTAAAGGGTCCTGCGGTCAGGATTCCGGTACCGAGCAAGATCGTCGGACAACCAAAAGGACTCAGGAAACCGAGTCTCCCGGTCGCTGTCAGGGACGATGAATGGAAATACCCAGAGAAGATTCAGATCTACATATTTATTAGAATGTTTGCACTCGAGCCGTGAGGCATGAGCTAGGGCAAGGGCTCGGCGACTTGAAGGTGTAGATTCTGTGAGCGATTGGATCTTATCATTTAATCCTATGTCCAGGATCCGGAACGTTTATATAGGTGTTCGACTCGCGTAGGCCTCCAGTTCCATCCACGTCCTAACACTTCTCCCAGACGACATATACACGATAAACTCAGGTGACAACACCGCTCGACATGTTGGGCCATCGCTATACGGTATGTCAAATTTCTTGGTGGTATTCGTCTGAAATGCTCACCCAAAGGCAAAGATAGGAACTCACGTTCTTCTTACAAAAAGGGGTTGTGACCATGTAAAGAAAATATTTGGGATTGTGTCCGGAGTTTATGATCCTTGGGTTATCACCGCTGTGACATACTCAACGGTAAGGGCACCTCGGGCTTCCACTGAACAGAACTCTCCAGACTGACAACGAAACCGAACATTCAGATCCTTCCAACATATACAATACAAAGTATTGCAGGTACTCAGTATCAGGGCATTAAAGAAGATTACCTCGAGCTGTGAGTTCTACACATTTGCAATCAACGGACCCTCACCGTTCCTCCTCAAATAATCAGGAGTTGAAGATTCGCTCTGAATAACGGTAAAATCGACTTTCAAGTCCCAAGGCTATCCCAAAATGATGTAAAAACTCCGTTTTGGAACTTCACCCTGCAAGTTTTAGGTTTCAGCCTGAGAAGACTCTACTGTCCTTCATCTTGCAGCACCAATTTCTTTAAGTCTATGTATTTCTTTATTCTCTATGGCTGGTATTCCTCCTTTAATCGGTTTCTTTAGTAAACAATTGCGAGACCAGCCTCAGAATATCGAAATAATACACTATAGTAATCGTAGTCAGAATTTCTTATCTTGTAATAATCTGCTGTCCTTATGCTTGCTCATTGCAAAGAAGTACTTAACCGTTCAATAACCGTTCTCATAGTTTGCGCGAAGACTCAGCAATCCTTATCCGGGCCGCGAGGCGCGCGTGACTGGTCACGTTTCTCAACGCGTCCGTCTGCACCAGGTTTTAGCTCAACACTGTCTACCACACCTCGAAGCCACGATGGTATGTAGTAACTGAACGGAGAAGATATGAAATCGCTAACGGATCTTCAAAGCTTCCACTATCACTTCTCACAGCAGCTCAAAACAAACCTATGGTGAGCACCGTTGAAGTTGAAGCGAGACGATCAACTTATGGCCTTTGGTGTATCCTTCTAGTTGGTCGAGCTCAAGAACGGGGAAACTCTGAATGGACATCTTGTGAATTGTGATAACTTCATGAACATAACCTTACGAGAGGTGTACCAGACGAGTCCTGATGGAGATCGGTTCTGGAAGCTTAAGGAGTGTTACATTCGGGGGAGTACTGTGAGCTCATTTTTCTTGATCGTCTCGCATGGGAGAACTGAAGAAATATCGAAATGAAGATCAAATACCTGAGAGTGCCAGATAACTTACTCGATGTGGTGAAGGACGAGCAGAACAGAGCCCGTGACGCTGGCAGAAGCTCACGCGGTGCCCATGTTGGCAGTACGTATTCTTCAACTCCTAAGGAAATACGAAGGCTCATTAGTGCAATTTTTAGATCGTGGAGGACCCAGAGGTTCGTGGTCGTTTCCCTTCCGTGATAAGACTTGTTCTAACACTGAGTCGTAGGTCGCGGACGAGGTGGACCCACTCGAGGCGGCAGGGGTAGAGGCAGAGGAGCCTGATGTGCTTGAATCATGCTCTGTTCTGTTCAGTCCTCGATGCTGTATGTCTCTCACTAGGTGTCTTATATGTTCAGACGTATTCTTGGGAAAACTCCATCACTTGATCATAAAAGCTCTCATCAAAATTGGCTTCTGGTATCACCCCTGCGGCCAGGTGGTATAGCGCCTCCAGTGGATTCCGTTCAAGTTGAAATTGATTACCTTAGGCACCTCGATAATAGCATCTGAGGACCATAGATTGCATGTCGGTCAGACTAGTCCAACTTGAAAGTTGCTGCAATGCTACGCGAACGGTAATACTAAGGCAACACTTGCTAAAAGCGGAAATTGTGCCCGAGATTAGATAAAGATAAGGCCGTGAGTCAGAACCTAACCTTCTGCCCTTCAAAATATAAAGGATACGACAGTTTCCAACGCTGGCACTTGGATACGAACCACAACGGCACAACTAGGATACCCAGATGTCCACAATCTTTGTTGACGAAACTGGCGGGTCAGATGTGACTGGCAAAGGGACCATCGAGGAGCCATACCAGTCCCTTGCTCAAGCCATCTACGCGCATGGAGAAAGCACATCATTCCAGATTCGCAAGTCTTCTGATGCACAGTACGAAGAACCTACCCAATCCTCTCTCAAGAAGGCCAAGAAAAATGCACAGGGTATAGAGAAAAAGAAGAAGAAAGAGGAGGAACAAGCAGAACGCGATGCGAAGAAACAAGGAGATGAGAAGGAGAAACGGGAGATCTTGCTGGAGGAGAGCAAGAAGATTATCCTCGAGGAGGATGCATCACTACCAAAGGCTACCAAGGTGGGCAATGGCGAACGACCTCACAAATAGATATACTAATTAGATCCATGCAGGCCAAAATCACACATCTCGCTCCTCTCAGGTCTAAGCGGGTCAGAGTCTTCGGTTGGGTTCATCGTGTGCGCGATCAAAAGGGAATCATCTTCGTCGTCGTTCGAGATGGCACTGGATACCTTCAAGCAGTCCTCTCTGGTCGCGTCGTATGTCGCGTGATATCAACACTCGACAAATGCTAGTGCTAATTTGCAATTATCTAGGCACAAACGTACCAAGCCCTGACTCTGACCCTTGAATCCTCGGTTGAAGTAATCGGAACATTGCAAGAGCTGCCTGAAGGAAAGACAGCGCCAGGCGGCCACGAGCTTATTGTTGACTATTGGCGCGTCGTCGGCGCCGCTCCAGGTGCTGAAGATGCATTTACCAACAGATTAAACGAGGTATGCCCTGCGTTTTCCCCCTTGAGATACATCTAATTCAATGAACCGAAGAAATCGGATCCCTCAATTCAAGCAGACCTTCGACACCTTGTCCTCAGGGGTGAAACAGCATCTAGCGTCCTTCGTCTGAGAGCATACCTCCTCTCCGCGTTCCGCGAATCGCTAGTCGGCGAAAGTCTGATGGAAGTGACACCTCCTTGTCTGGTTCAAACTCAAGTCGAAGGAGGAGCGACGCTGTTCAAACTTGATTACTATGGACAACCCGCTTTCTTAACTCAAAGCTCTCAGCTGTACCTCGAAACTTGCTTACCGAGTCTTGGAGATGTCTTCTGCGTCCAGGAAAGTTTTCGAGCTGAGAACAGGTTAGCTTCGTGCCATGAATTTGTTCTATATATCACTGACAAATATTCCAGCCATACGAGACGTCATCTGAGCGAATATACACATTTGGAAGCTGAACTAGCTTTCATCTCATTCCAAGACCTCATGGCGCACATCGAGGAGATTGTAAGCACCTGATGTCTATACGTAGTCAAAATCTCCTAAAACAACATATCTAGATTTGCAAAACCGTGGACACCCTTCTGGCCAACCCCTCCTCGGCAGCGCTGATCAAGCAACTCAACCCGAACTTCCAGACGCCCTCGCGGCCCTTTATGCGATTGAACTATGTCGATGCGATCAAATGGCTGAACGACCATGGGATCAAACGTCCAGCCGAAGACGCCGAAGGAAACCCCATCAAGGATGAACAGGGCCAGACACAGATGGTCGAGCATCAAGTCGGCGACGACATCGCCGAAGCAGCTGAGAGGCAGATGACTGATATCATTGGCACACCCATCTTCTTGTACGGCTTCCCCGCAGAGCTGAAATCATTCTACATGCAGAAAGTGCCCAGGGTAGAGGGTGATACAGGGCCTGCATTCACAGAGAGTTGTGATTTGCTGATGCCGAACGTTGGGGAAATTGTCGGTGAGTTTTGCGCACTTATCGTTAGCAATTACCTGGATGTTTTATTTCGTGTGCCGTCATGCCCACCTATCTCACTTGTTGATTGCCCTTACCGGTTATACCGGTGATTAATCCATCATACTGATTGTCATTTACAGGTGGATCGATGAGGATGACGGATATGGATGAACTTCTTGCAGCGTACAAGAACGAGGGGATCGACCCAGAACCATACTACTGGTTCACTGACCAACGCAGATACGGCACATGTGAACACGGAGGATATGGACTTGGAGTTGAAGTCAGCTTTTTTTTGTCGTACACATTTAGAGTAAGATCTGATATTTATTACGATAGCGATTCCTCGCGTGGTTGGCTAACAGGTATACTGTGCGGGAGTGTTCGCTCTATCCCAGGTTAGTCTTTGCAGAATCTCATGATAATTATGGCATTACTGAGATAGCATCTCATCAGGTGGCCAGGCCGTGCTACACCGTGATACGCCGTAAGCGGAAGGGTCGAATATTCTATAGATGTTTTACTGGTCGTTTTCGAAAATATTCATGCTGAGTTTCTTTTCCAAAGCACACTTATACACCTCTTTGGCAGTCTCTCTCCACGTTTGCCGATTTATTGCAAACTCTTCAGCATAGTCAACCTCGAGATGATGCAGTCGTTTTCCAACGATAACAAGGCTATGCAACGGTTGCCCGTAAGCATCTGCAGGATGACCTAGGAGCTCTTGGAGTGTTCCAGCAACGATGCGCTCGTTTTCAGAACCTCCTCCCACACGTGAGAGTGCTATGGCGAGCGTGTGGTGCGCAGACAAGACGCCTTCGTTTCGAGATGATTCTGTTTCGATCAGTTGAGAAACTGCGGTGGGAATTGTCATATACCGTGGTGGCTCGTATATTTTTCGCCCTCTGTAATGACATGTGAGTTGGTCGCCGTTCTAGAATATCCAACGTACCTTGCGAGGTTCTCTTCACTTTGTTCCTTGACTTTTATATCAAGTAATACTAAAGTATGCATCCCGAGATCAACATTTTCTTTTATGCGATCATAGAAGCTGTCAGGCTTCCATGTGTCGGTAAAGAACACGAGAGAAACCGTTTGACCAAAGTTATAGAGTTGAAGACCGCACGCCCCGACAGCGTTCATGATTGAGGCATTGTGAATCACCCGTGTAGGAATACCGAGGGCCCTGGCCCGCAATATGATGTCCGTATGTGTGGTTGCCCTGCCAGATTATGATATATTACTCCGAGGGGAGTGCGAGGCAATTACTCACCCGAAAGGGTCACCCACTACAAGAAGTGAGATATCCTCCGAGTCGGCATTAGCCAAGATCTCATCGCTCTGTGTTTCGACCATGTCGCGATCGGCCAAGATCAGGGGTTTCTCGTAGAAGGCTTCCTTTGCAGAGACATGAGGTCCTTGAATTCGGGTATCATGCTCAGTGAGTTAGACAAACCAGGCGTTCCTTCTGAATCATTAGAATGCTAGTGTACGCTTCGAGGTAGACACGGGTGGAGTTCTTGATCGCCTGGAGGTAATTGAATGTTAGACGGGCGTGTCGGGGGTTTCAGCAGCCAACGAGTTGCTCTAACTTCTAAGCCGCGAAGAGTAATATCCTTCTCATCTGAGAGACCCAGCCCGATGATGTAGAACATTTATAGAGTGTCTGTGCAATTGAGATGATGAAGTCAAGAAGCAAGGAGGACTAAAGATACTAAAAAGAAAGGAGCTGCGGTTTCCGATGTGTCTCAGGCAGGATTTCAAAACAAACTTCTGCGCATATCAACCCGAGGTGCGGCCGTTGTTGCACCATCAGATCATTCCCGAATTGAACGGCCACACCGGCCAACCGATAGTCGTCATCGACATCTTTGATCACGAAAGTACCATCCATAGAAGGTTGGTTTCAATACTGAAATTTATAGACTTTGACCTGACCAAGTTACGGAGCCGCTTGACCCCAAAATCTCATCGCGCTTGCATATGTACTCACACCTCAAGCATATGTTTTCGTCAACGTCCCTGGCACATATTTGGGCCATACCTACATGCAAGGGAGGCATCGTAGTGGGTGCATGTGGGAGGATACCCTGTGGGCACTCTTAGTGTGTAAAGAATTGGTCAAATCTCCTGAGTGTTTTGTCAGACACCTTCGTCAGCAACTCGGTGAGACCGTTGATGAGGATGGGGAAAGGCAAATGAACATGTCGCACTGGTTGAAACTAGGAGAAATGAGGCGATCGAGCGCATGAATAACCTGAAGCCTGATCATGGTATAAATGACTTACACACAGTTGGGGCATGCAAGTGCTGTAGACCTCTGTATGGTAGCAACCGCCTAGAAATTGTACCCTTCCGTAACCTTTTTGATAATAATCGGAGCCCTAAATTTAGCGAATACGGCAGGCGCTCGTACCCCGCAGGGCAAATTTTCTAATATTTGGGTGCCACCATACAAGGTCTACACTAAAATCCGTCAAGCGCCTGTATCTATTTTTAGTCCAAATTGCCCAGCTTCGCTGCACCTGGAAGAAAGAAGGACTTCTGAAGCGGGATAAGAACTTGTGTGCGAGATTTAAAATATTTGCATTCTTCTATACTGTAAATGTATTCACGCGTTTGCAGGAAGCATAATTTCAACGACTTTAGGCTTGGCACCAAAGTTCCTGTGTATGGCACACAAGAAGATGAGATTCTCCAGCAGTTGGAGGTAATTTAAGGTGGCGAAATCAGCTCCTTTTTAAAGCCTCATGCACAAAATATATTATCAACATCATATATACTTCTCTAAGTAGCGTCGGCGGTGGTTGTGCTTACTCCCCTGTCCACATGGGTAACGTCAACCGGACCGCCGGACATAGGCGGTGACATCAAATCCTGGCTGGAACAGCTCGGTAACTGCAGCGACATGATAAGATTAGATTTTTTCAAGCTCGATTTGGGACAGTACCCATTTATCGGGGCCCGGATCAGGGAACTCGGTGTGCTCGGAGAGTCGTGAATGCCCCTTACGATCTGGCTTGACAAATTCTGGTCCCTATTCTTCCTCGACAAACTTCACTATAAGTACTTTACTACCGAAAGAGATGCTTTCCCCAATACCAGTTCCCCCCTCAGATGATCGCGCCAGTTCGTGCCCTCTTCTGTGGCCCCTTTCAGGACCTTCCCCTCGATGTCCTTCCCCTAATTCTCGAGCATCTCGAGATGCGAAGGGATCTGCATGCTTGCTCTCTCGTGAGCAAAGCGTTTTCACGCTTTGCGACACCATACCTGTACAGGGCCTTGGACTCGATGGTCATTTCGAAGGTGGGGCATTCATTACGAGCTATGAGAAACCATTGGGACTCGCCGCAATATTCCCTGTGTTGGTCGGGAAGCAATATTCTCCGTATATTATGGCAGGCGTGTACGACATCTGCGGGGAAACAGCTCAACGGCCACACTAATCATTCATATTCATGTTCAGGCCTGGATTCGTATCAATGCTGACTGATTGTTGCAGACCCTAATTCACCACCCATGCTGGACGATATTGCAACGTCCAAACCTTGCTCGTTACGTGCGACAGGTAACAGAAACAGGTAAGTAGCCTCCGATTTGCTGGCTCTCTCTCTATCCAAGAGCCATCAGGAAGCTTGAATATCTTGCTCCGGAGATGCCCCATCCTCACTTGGGCCACGTTATTGGCTGAAGCTAGCCACGATATGACCAGGAACCGGTCCCTGGCTATGAATAAGACTCGAGTTGACGTGTTATCTCAACAGGTGCCATTCATAGAGGCATCCGGTATCCGAACATCACGAGGGACACACTCGCTGCACTATCGTTGTGCAAGAACCTGCGCTCTTTCATCTGGATCGATCACAGTCCAGGCTCTGAAGCTACACTTTTGGCTTTCATCGATGCCATTCGAACACTCCCCGTGCGGGAACTTACAATTCGGACGCACAGCAAGCTTGGCGAAACATTTTGGTCGCAGCTCATGACGCTGACTGAATTGCACAAAGTTGCCATATGGTGCACGGAAGGTCCACCTCAAGATATTCAAGGTTGGTCTTGGCCATTGGGAAACACGCTTACGCACCTTGACCTTGGGGTTGGCGCCTTCTTGTTTCCGTGCTCTGAATGTAAGATTGATCTCTATTGATCGCGGCGCATCAAATAATTTCATAACCCGCTTTCCTGACAGTACTATCACAACTCCCTCACCTAAGAGACCTTCGTCTCAAAGGCGCATCTTCAACCTCGATCCCTTCAATTCTCTCCCATCTCCCCGAACTCGAGACACTCGACACCGAGTACCTCCTCTCCAGCCCGCGTAACATCAACTTTCGTCGGTGCACGTCTCCACCTCCACCCGTAGACACTTCCTCCACAGATAAGCTAAAGGAAGTCCGAGTCTGCCAAGAAACCGAACCTGTGGACATATGCGACCCATCCTCTTTCCCCATACTGAAGCACTTGACGGTTCGCGCAAAATCGCTGGACAACCGCAGCCCGCAAAAGGTTTGGGATTGGATACGCGAACTTGTCCCAAGCCCTGGGCTCGAAACGTTTCGTCTGCATGCCTACCTGTATCCATTCAACTCTAATCACGGTGACGCGTGCGTGCCAAGGTCATTTATACTCGATCTAGCGAGTATGCATGGGTCAACACTAGTCTGCTTCGACGTCGGCGAGATGCAGCTTACGCTTGAGGATATCGAGTGTATATGCACGAAATTCCCCAACCTTCAAACATTTGAATGCTCATTGGCCCTTCCAGACATGGTAAGCGACTTACTCTTTTTGTTGTTGGGGATTTTGAAACATGTCAATTGACCGAAATGACCGCAATGTTGGATAGGCATTCGTGGGTGGTGCTATTTCTGGTGCGACGAACCTGAAGATGTTGAAACTGCATGTGAAAACCGAGTGGATGTCCAACGGTATGCGACGGCCTACCCCTTTCACTTTAGAGGATGCGTTGGGGATGATGCTCCGGAGTGAGAACTCGAGGCTTAGGATGATTGCTGTTGATCGTTTGCAGTATACTGTGAGTCATTTCATGTGTTTGTGGGATGTCAATAAACGTTCAATCTCATGCGATGTCGTAGGGAAACTGGGTTCTCGATGATGCCGCGGGAGATGGAGAGCTGAAGCCGCGATTTAAAGTCTCCACCGATATTTTTGAAGACCATTGGCAAACGTAAGCGCTTAGTCCTAATGTCGCTATGCGCTAGATACGATGATGTGCTTTACGATGACGTATGATCATAATAACTTCATTGATGGTCCTATTGTTTTATTAGTCTACTTTGGATTATGGCGAAGGCCGCACTCCACATCCTATCATTATGGGAGGTTTCTCAAGATAATCTGGCTTTTCATATGGAATCCAGCTATCGCAACGGTCGTCCATTGTAATACTAGCGCCTTATTTTGAGTTCCTATTTCGTATTTGCACAACTCCATCCCTAACTCATAAGGGTACCAACCTGCCGCTCATGTAACAACTTGTCGCCCATGCTCAGCCATACTCCTAGCCACAGTACTTACAACGAATTACCGTAGTGAAATTTTCATTTTATTTTACGGCTCTCAAGCCTTTCAGAGGAAATCACATTATCTTGCGCG
>Ga0247737_1000559_pt1 | contig 15011 bp, 9 predicted proteins | sample UWRJL028104C2_FD_180937 | JGI IMG/M metagenome (GOLD analysis project Ga0247737, IMG submission 180937) | Plant litter microbial communities from Arlington Agricultural Research Station in Wisconsin, United States - UWRJ-L028-104C-2 | ecosystem: Environmental > Terrestrial > Plant litter >...
ACGCCATGCTCCGCGACAAGCGGCCCTACCAACAACCCAGCACCAAAAACCCCGAAAAACTCGCCGCTACAGCTTGACAAAGACCATAGAGACACCCCCCCAGCAGCCGGTTCGGCTGCTGATCAAGCGCGCCGAGGTGGCGCCGGGGCACGGCGTCCTGATCTGCGGCATGGCGCCACGTCGCCAGCGCACGACGTCGGCGCCGGTCCGAGACCTGCAGCACATTTCGGGCACTCCAGCATTCTGATCACCGCTGACACCGACACCAGTGTGCTCCACGTTGCTCAGCGGCTTACCGGCGATGCCACCGGGTCCTCGCCGCCGCGACGACGGCGACACCTTCGCCGACACACCGGCCCGCGCGGCTTCGATCCTGACGTTGAGCGCCAGCAGGTTGGTCTGGGCGGCGGTCGACGCGATGAACTTGACTACGTTGCTGATCTTGACCCTCGCCGAGTCCAGGGGATTGACGTCGCCGTCGCCGATTGCGGGGCAGCGAACGCGGTCGGGGAGATCTGCGCGGCGGCCGTCGCACTGGAGGCCACGTTCTGCACGGCTGTGTTCATCCGGCCCGTGCCATCGGTAACGCTGTGCACGCTACACCTTCTTCGTCATGGCAGCGCCGCGATCGCCAAGGAGTGCGCTCTCCCGACAGGGCGGCTCGCTACCGGCAAGATCGTCCAGGACATCAGCCACTCCCGCGATTTCCATATGAACAGGACATTATGGTTTATCCTGGCGGCAGGCCCGTCGACGGCTTCCCATACGGAGGCTCGCCTTCTGGCGCGGTATCGAACAGTTGGTTCGCGAGCGGCAGCGGGCTCGCGACTGTGTTGCCGAAGGTGCGGATTGAGGGGCTCGCATGGGTTGTCAGAGTTGCAAGGTGTGTCCCGCCCTGCGCCGATGATCATCCTGTCGGTTCTGAGTGCCTAGGCTCCAGGTCCTTAGGGTGCGGATGCGGTGCTCGCCAAGCAAATTGGTCGGAGTGAGTTGATGACGGTGGCTGAGAGTCCTCACTTCGCCGGCAAGGGCGGTGGGCCATGACGAAGCGAGTGTCGACTGGGCTGGCGGACCTTGACCAGATCCTCGGTGGTGGCCTGAAACCGGGATCCGTGGTCGTGGTGGCCGGACCACCGGGGACCGGGAAGACGATCCTGGCGCAGCAGATCTGTTTCGCGAATGGCACAACGGAACGTAGGGCCGTGTACTACACGACCCTGTCCGAGCCACACTCCAAGCTCGTCGAGCACCTGACACCGTTCTCCTTCTTCGACCCCACGGCCCTCGGCACCAAGGTCGAGGTACTGCACCTCGGAGATCTGCTCGAGAAGGCCGCCACCGCAGGCCTCGACCCGCTGGTCAATGAGGTCATCCGGAAGGCCATGGATGATCAGCCGTCGATCGTGGTCATCGACAGCGTCAAGATGCTGCGCGACTACGCCAGCGACAAGGAACTTCGGGCCGCCTTGTACCGGCTGACCAGCAGAGTCGCGCACAGCGAGACGGTGCTCCTGCTGCTGGGCGAATACACCGCGCAGGAGATGAGCGACGGGCCAGAATTCGCCCTCGCGGACGGCATCCTGCAACTGGCCTATGAGTCCCGCGAACCCGTCGACCGGCGCTGGATCCGGGTAGTCAAACTTCGCGGTGGCACCCACCTGGAAGGCAAACACACCTTCCACCTCGGTCTCGACGGGTTCACCGCGTTCCCCCGTATCGAGGCGATGACCCCCGCCGCGATGCCCACCTTCACCGGCCGCCTGCAAAGCGGCATCCCCGGTCTGCGCGAACTCAGCGGCGGCGGGATCCCTCGCGGCGACAGCGTGCTGATCCTGGGTCAGCCCGGCGTCGGCAAGACCATCTGCGCCCTGCGCTTCGTCGCCGAAGGACTGACTGACGGCGAACGCTGTCTCTACATCACCTTTCAGGACACCGCCGACCAGCTCATCGGGATGGCCCGCGGTTTCGGCTGGGACCTTGAAAGCGCCCGCGCCGAGAAGCTGCTCACGATCTCTCATGTGCCCATGGACAGCCTCGATCTCGATGTCCTGGCCGCCGTCATTCGCGAGGAACTCGCCGACGGCCAAGTCAGCCGCGTCGTCATCGACAGCCTCGCCGAAATGGTCTTCGCCGCCCGCGAATCCGAACGATTCCCCGCCTACATGCGCAGGCTCATCGGACTGATCCGTGCCGCCGGCGCCTCGCTGCTAGTCACCAGCGAAACCACCACCCTGGGACCGGCCAAGGAATCCCTGAGCGGCATCGTTTTCCTGTTCCACGACGTCATCCAACTGCGCTACATCGAACGCAACTCCAAAGTCGACCGCGCCCTGAACATCGTCAAGATGCGCAACAGCGACCATGAAACGGGCGTCCACCTCTGCACCATCACCAATGAGGGACTCCAAGTCGGCGAACCCCTCGAAGGAGTCACCGGCATCCTGGGCTGGACCACCCTCACCGAAGCCCTCCACGCGGAGCCTCTCCCCACCTCGGCAGGAACGACCACGGCACTGAACCGATAACGCACTGACGGCCCACTGCCAAGATGTCCACCACCTCGCCATCGCGAGACCCCCCGCGAATGCGGGTCCGTAACAGGAGCGGCGCCTCTCTTTGTCAAGGCGTCGGCAGCAGAGAGGTCTCCAACTCGTTGAATCGGTGGCGGAGATCAGGGTCTGCAGCCATGATCTTCGAGGTTGTGGCCGGGGTCGCTCGGGAAACACCTGCCGCCTTCGGGCTGGCCGTCGAACTGCCTGCGCCCCCGCCACAACCGCCGGCGAGAGTGGCTCCAGAGAGGCCTGTTTAACCCGAAGTTGGTCTGCCCTCCTCGCCGGACCCTCATTCCCGGTCCCGCGAGGAGAACCCCGTGCCCTCCGCTTCGTCCCCGGACCTTGCCCCGGTCGTCATAGCGATCGATCCCCACAAAGCGTCCCGGACCGCCGTCGCGGTCGACAACCGCCTGCAGCCCCTGGCCGTGATCCGCGTCAAGGTCAACGCGACGGCTACCGGCAGGTGCGCCGTTCGCCAGCCGCTGGTCCCACCCAGCCTGGGCGATCGAAGGCGCGACCGGCCTGGGCGCCGCACTGACGGCCAGGCCGGCCACCGACGGCGTCGACGTGGTCGACGTGCCCGCGAAACTGGCCCGCCGCGTCCGGCTGCTCTCGACTGGCACGGCCGCAAATCCGACCCGGCCGACGCCCTATCCGGCGGTACCGCCGCTCGCCTCCACACCGCGGTCATCGACGAGGCCATCGCCGCCCTACGCGCCCCGACCGAGCACCGCGACCTGGTCCGCGCCCGAACCCATACCATCAAACAGCAGCATGCGCTGCTCGCCCAGCTCGATCCCGCGGGCCTGCATCGTGGACTGACCGCTGACACCGCGGCCGCCGCGCTGCGCAGCATCCGCCCCCCGGGCCGTGCTGGCCCGCACCCTGCGCCAGGTCGCCGTGGACCTGCTCACCGAGGTCCGGCGCCTCGACCGGCGCATCACCGACGCGACAAAGGCGTTGTCCGCCGCGGTCGCGGCGTCGGGCACCAACCTGACCGACCTGCACGGCATCGGAGACGTGGTCGCGGCGAAGATCCTGGGGGCCGGTGCCGGCTGCCGACGCCTTGACAAAGAGAGGCGCCGTTCGTGGCACAGTCCCGCGAATGCTGTCGACGATGGACTGTTAGCCAGAAACACGCCTATTGAGCGTGGTGCGCAGGGTGGTGAGGAGTTCGGCTTTGCTGAAGGGTTTGCCGAGGACGGTGACGCCGGGCTGGAGTAGTCCTTGTTCGGTCATGAGGGGTGCGGCGTAGCCGGACATGTAGAGCACGGGCATGCCGGGGCGGGTGGCTTGCAGGGCTTCGTCGAGTTCACGGCCGTTCATGGCGGGCATCACCACGTCGGTGATCAGGGCATCGATGAGGCCGGGATGGTTGTTGGCGACGGTGAGTGCTTCGTGTCCGTTGGCGGCGGTAAGGACGTGGTAGCCGGCGACGGTCAGGATGCGGGTGACGATGGCGCGTAGGCCGTCTTCGTCGTCGGCGACCAGGATGGTCTGTCCGAACGATGTGGCCGGGGGCCTCGGGTTTTCGGTCGGTGGGGTGATTTGTTCGGTGGCGGGAAGATACAGGTGGACGGTGGTGCCGTTTCCGGGTTCCGACTCGATGACCAGTTCTCCGCCGGCTTGTTTGACGATGCCGTACGCGGTGGACAGCCCCAGACCGGTGCCTTGACCACGGGGTCTGGTGGTGAAGAACGGCTCCATGGCTTGCTGCACGACTTCGGCGGTCATCCCTTCGCCATTGTCAGTTACCGCAATGTGGATGTATTGGTCAGCCGGTAGTCCGTGCAGGTGGGAGGCCGCGTTCGGATCCGCGTCGTGAGTTTCGAGGCGTAGGGCGCCGCCGTCCGGCATTGCTTCGTCGGCGTTGGTAGCGAGGTTGGTCAGGATCTCGCCGAGTTGGCCTGTGTCGATGCGCACGGCTCGCAGGCTGGGGTCGAGCCGGGTCGTGAGGTTGACGCGTTCTCCGAGAGTGTTGGTGAGTGTGTCGACCAGGTCGCTGATGACGGTGTTGACGTCGGCGACCGTGGGGGTGACGACTTCCCGGCCGCCGAAGGTGAGCATTTGGTGGGCGAGGCGGGCGGCGCGTTCACCGGCGTGCTGGATCTTGTCGAGGTCACTGATGATGGCTCGGGCGCTGTCGTCGGTGAGCAGGGTTCCGGTGGCGTCGAGGATGGCGTCTTTGGCGAACTCGTCGTAGGACAGGATGAGGCCGAGGATGTTGTTGAAGTCGTGGGCCACGCCGCCGGATAGCCGGGCGAGGCTGTCGAATCGGGCGGTGACCTGGCTTCGTGCCTCGCGTTCGCGTTCGCGTTCTTCGGCGTGGTGGCGTTCGTCGGCCTCGACGACGTCGCTGATGTCATCGATCATGGTGATGAATCCGGTCATCCGGTGTTCGCTGTCGCGGATGGCGCGGATCAGGACGCTCAACCAGTAAGGGTGGCCGTCGGCGTGGACGAGTCGCTCGCGGAACCGCTGGTCGCTGAGGGCGGGGTCGAGGCTGCCGTCCGGGCCGGTGTGGAGTGCGCGGCGATGTTCGTTGTGCAGGCAGCGCAGCCATCCCTGCCCGAGCAGGTCTGCAGTGTTGGTCCGGGTGATGTCGCTGAGGCGGGGGTTGACGTAGGTGGCCAGGCCGCCGGGGTCGCCGATCACGATGCCGATCGGTGACTCCTGCGCCATGGCGGCGAACAGTGAGCTGCTCTCGTCGAGGGCGTCGATCTTCTCCATGAGTTTCGCGTTGACGGTGTAGAGGTGCCGTTCATCGAACCCCGGGCCGGTGGGCGCGCCGGCGGCCTCGCGGGGTGGGTGGTCGTGCAGGGCCACCTCGACCGCGTCGAGCAATTCGATGGGGTCTCCTGCTTTGGACAGCACACCGCTGACGCCGAACGTCGCGGCCAGCGGCAGGGCCTCGGCGGGGCTGTAGTGGGCGGTGTAGAGCAGCACGGGGATGTCGGCTGTGTCCGGGTCGGACTGTAGTTCGTGCACGAGTTGGAATCCGTCGATGCCGGGCATCATCACGTCGGTCACGACGACGTCGGGGTGGCGGGCTTTGGCGATGGCAAGTGCGTCGTGACCGTCGGCGGCCTCGATGATCTCGTGCCCGCGCAGGTCGAGGGTTTCGTGGGCGATCACGAGGTTGGTCGGGCGATCGTCGACGATCAGCACGGTGGCCATGCTCAGCCGCTCGGCTGGGGGCTGGACCGGGGGGACGGGAGATCGCTCGGGTCTGCGAAAGTGATGGTGAAGGTGCTGCCTGCGCCGAGGTGACTGGATAGGCTCAGGTCCGCCCCGAGCCGGTGGGCCATCTTCCGAGCCAGGTACAGGCCCATCCCCACGCCGCCCGGGTCACGTTTGGCTGCGCCACTGCCCCGCTCGAATGCCTCGAAGATGCGGTCTTGGTCCTGGTCAGCGATGCCGGCGCCGTCGTCGGACACCTCGACCACGACCTGCCCGGTATCGGTGCCGAGCTTGACGTGGACGTCGGTCGCGTCGGCCAGGGTGAGCGCGTTGTCGAGGAGTTCGCGGAGCAACCGCGACACCATGTCCGGGTCAGTGGCCACCATGACTGGTTGCGGCGGGTATGTGCACACCACCGTCGCCGGCCGCCCGGCGATCGGGTTCGGTGTGATCGCGGTCTCGGCGACCAGAGCGCACAGATCGACGCGCCCGAAGTCGGCGCTCGCCGCGGCGAGCTCGATCCTGGCTGCGTCGAGGACCCGTTCGACGGTGGCCATCGACCGGTGCGCGGCGGACTGGATCATCTCCAACTGCTGAACCAGCTTCACGGGATCGACCTGACCCGTTGTGGCCCTGACCAGCATGATCCGGGTGAGCCCAGTGATGCCGGCGAGAGGGCTGCTTAGTTGGTGACTCATCTTCGCCAGCACGTCCGCGCTGAACGCCCCTACGGGCGGGTCTGTGTCCGAAGGCTGGTCCGAGTTGTGGCGACCGGGAGTCGTCGGGCCGAGCGCTCCTGCGGCGACGCCTTCGCTGAACGAGGCCTGAACCATGGTCGCCGCCGCCTTGTTCGCCGGGGTGCCCACCCCGGGCAACCTGGCAACCCAGCACCCGAGACGAGAATACCTCTCATAATATGTTCTATGTACTTGATAAGGGGCAAAATTGGCGAATCAGCGATGGTGCGGCGACTGGCGGTCCGGGCGCCAGGCCGGTTTGCCCTGATCGGTGGGAACACCCCATGACGGCATGGTGGGCAACCCTCGGAAATCTGGTCATCGCGGTGTCCTACGCGGCGATCACCGCGGCGATCGCCGTCCCGGTCGTGCGCGCCCGCCAGGTCCGGTCCAACCGGCTCGCTACCGCGACCGCGCTGATCTTCTTCAGCTGCTCGGTCGGTCATGGGCTGCACGCTCTCGCCGCGTGGAACGCCGCGACGGCGGGCGCAACGGTCATGCCGGGGATGCACGATCCGGCGCCGGGGTGGGGCTGGCCGTCGGCCGGCTGGGACCTGTTCACCGCCGGCGTCGGTGTCTACTACTGGAGTCTGCGGCGCCGCTACGCAGTGCTGCTGGGCGGCCTGTACGTCGATCCTGGACAAAGCCGCCGCCTCAAGGAGTTGGAGCATTTCTTCACCAAGTCGAGCGACCTGTTGTGCATCCTCGACGCGGACGGCCGGTTCGTGCAGGTCAACCCGGCCTGGCAGCGCACGCTCGGCTTCACCGCCGACGATCTGCTGGGCAGAAAGTACAGCGACTTCGTGCACCCCGATGACGTCGAGCGCAGCGCGGCGCTGGCGGCCGACCTCTTCACGCATGGCACGCCCCTCGCTTCGCTGGACAGCCGGAGCCGCTGCCATGACGGCAGCTATCGCCGGCTGAACTGGAACGCCACCGCCGACCCGGAAACCGGTCTGATCTTTGCCGGCGCCCGCGACGTCACCGACCAGCGGGAAGTGGGCCAGGCCAGAGCGTTGCTCGCCGCGATTGTCGACAGCACCACCGACGCCATCATCGGCAGCACCCTGGACGGCACCGTCGTCAGCTGGAACCCCGCTGCTACCAGCAAATACGGCTATTCTGCTGAGGAGGTCATCGGCCAGCCCCTGGATCTCCTGCTTCCCGCCGACCGGGCCGGCGAGACCGCCGCCAACCTGCGCCTCGTGGCGACCGGCGAACCGGTCGCCAGTCACGACACCGTACGACGGCGCAAGGACGGCACCAGTATTCACGTTGCCCTGACTGTCTCGGCCATTCGCGACAGTGACGGCACAGTCGTCGGCGTCGCGTCCACATCACGCGATCTCACCGACCGGGTCAAGGCCGAGGAGCGGTTCCGGCGTCTCGTCGAATTCGCGCCCGTGGCCCTGGTCATCGTCGACCGAGATGGTGTGATCGTGCTGGCCAACGAACAGACCAACCAGCTGTTCGGCTATCGGTCCGACGCACTGGTCGGCCGCCCGATCGAACTACTCATCCCTGGACGGTTCCACGGCGTGCACCGGCCCTACCGGCGCGACTACATCGCCGCACCGGAGCCGCGCCTCATGGGAGCGGGCCGAGAACTTGTCGCGTTGCGCCACGACGGAAGCGAGTTCGCCGTGGAAATCAGCCTGGCGCCGCTGGACACCGACCAGGGAACCCTGGTGTCCGCCGCGATCCTCGACCTCACCATCCGCCGCCAGGTCGAGAAGGCCGCCGCCGACGCCCGCGACGAGGCACTGGCCGCCGCGCAGATCAAGTCACAATTCGTCGCGATGGTCAGCCACGAGATTCGCACCCCCATGAACGGCGTCATCGGCCTCACCCGACTGCTGCTGCACACCTCGCTCACCCCGGCCCAACGCCGCTACGCCGAAGCGATCCGCTCCTCCGGCCGAGCCCTGCTGGCGATCATCAACGACATCCTCGACTTCTCCAAGATCGAAGCCGGGAAGATCGAACTCGTTGACGCGGACTTCGACCTGCACGTCTTGCTCGACGACGTCGTGCAGGTCGCCGCCGAGACCGGACGGGCCAAAGACCTCGAGGTACTCGGCCATTACCCGCCGGCCCTCGTCCGCGTCGTCCACGGCGATGCCGGCCGGCTTCGGCAGATCCTGCTCAACCTGCTCGGCAACGCCGTCAAGTTCACCGAACGCGGCGAAGTCTTGCTGCGCACCGTAACCGCGCCTGACACCGCCGACGGGCGACCGCAGCTCACCTTCAGCGTAACCGACACCGGCATCGGCATCTCGGCGGCCGAGCAGATCCACCTGTTCGAACCCTTCTCCCAGGTCGACGCCGCGGCCGACCGGCAATTCGGCGGAACCGGACTTGGCCTGACCATCTGCCACCAGCTCATCAGCCTCATGGGCGGCCACCTCGCCGTTCACAGCGAGCCCGGTCGCGGCAGCACGTTCACCTTCACCATCCCACTGACCCCACGACCCGGCCAGCCCGAACACCCCTCGCGGCTACAAGCCCATCTCACCGGCCAACGCGTACTCATCGTCGACGACAACACCAGCCGGCATCTGCTCATCGAGCACGTCGAGGCTTGGGGAATGACCGCAGCCGCCGCCGAAGACGCCCAGAACGCCCTGAACGAACTCCACCACGCCAGCACCCACCACCAGCCCTACGACATCGCGCTCATCGACCAAACCCTGCCCGGCCTCACCGGTACCGAACTCGCCGACCTGATCACCGACGACCCGGACCTCGCCACCACCCGGCTCATCCTGCTCACCTCCGGCACCTACCACGACGCCGAAGCGGCCGGCGCCATCGCCATGCTCGCCAAACCGATCGGTCCATCGACGCTGTACGACTGCCTCGTCGAAGTCATGAACGGCGACACGACCGCCGAAGACGCGACAATCCACGATCGGCAAGTCCGCCTCGAAAGCGACCACGGCATCGTCCTACTCGCCGAGGACAACGACATCAACCAACTCGTCGCCGTCGAAACCCTCGCCGAACTCGGCTACCGCGCCGACATCGCCCACAACGGCCTCGAAGCCCTCCAACTCGCCGACACCAAGCCCTACCTCGCCATCCTCATGGACTGCCAAATGCCAGAAATGGACGGCTACACCGCCACCGAAGAACTACGCCGCCGGGAAGACACCAACCGTCACATCCCCATCATTGCCATGACGGCAGGCGCCTTCGCCGAAGACCGACAACGATGCCTGCAAGCCGGCATGGACGATTACCTCGCCAAACCCATCGACCCCGACGAACTCCGCACCGCCCTCGATCGATGGACCAGCACAGCCGCGACCGAACAACTTTGACGGCGCATCCGGGCCACGTCGGTTGAGGTGCATTTTGCCGGTTTCAGCGGCTGGCCCGAATGATTAGGACGACAGTGAGAGCTGTTCCCGGAGCAGGAGGAAAGCGAGGCGCTGGCTGACTCGGTCGGCCGAATCCCCCGGTGCGGCAGGGGAGCAGCTTCCGGCCCAGCCGCCGCGGATACGTCAGCGACGCGATCGGTTCGGGTCGTCGCGCCTCAGCCGGTTTCGGCTGACCCTTGCGGTGGTGTTGCCCGCGGATGACGAGGGCTAGGCAGCTGGCCGGGTCGTCATTGTCGGTCCGGGGAGGGTCTCCCGGTTACGGACGTGAGTTCCCGCATCGCCGGCGTGGTTCGATTCCTCCACCCCGGGGACGCTTCTCGACGAAGTGGAGCTGAGAACGGTGGCACCTACCGCCGACAGCGGCGCGAGACAGAATCGTGAGCACCACCCGTCTCGACGGTGGTCAGGCTGGTGGCTCAACCGTTCCGTGCGGGCCAAGGGCTTGACGGTCCTCGCGGTCCCGCTGACCGTGCTCACCGCAGTGATCTGTACCGGCTTGACATTCCAGCTCGAGGAACGTGCGGAGCGTCAGACCGGGATAGCCGCGAACAGGCTGATCCGCACCGCCCAGGCGGTTCTGGCCGACGCGGTCGAAGCCGAGACCGGGATACGCGGCTACGGAGCGACCGCGGACCGGATTTTCCTGGACCCGTACACCGCGGCCGTGGCCCGCCTGGACGCTGATCTGAGCGCATTGCGACACGCCACACCCCGATCGGTCGAACGCCGACAGGCAGATGCGGTGACCCGGTCGACGATTGACGAGTTCGCCATGCTCTCCCGGATCCTGACGAAGATCGACGCAGGAACGACCGGGGCCGGGCTGACCGCGGACCTGCTCAGCGCCAAGACGCAGATGGGCCGCCTGCGGTCCCAGATCGCCACCCTGACCGACGGGCCAACCGAGCTGCTCGCCCAGAAAAGGCTCGCGATCACCCGGCTCGAATCGAAGATCAAGGCCGTGTCGCTGGTCGGCTTGGCACTCGGCCTGCTGGCCGGGCTCGTCGGAATTGGCCTTTTCAGCTCCGGGATCTCCCGGCGGGTGAAGGTCACTGCCGAGAACGCCGATCGCCTCGGCCGCGGCGAACCGCTGCACCCGACACCGGCATCGCGCGACGAGCTGGGACGCCTCAGCGACTCCCACGCCCAGGCTGACAGAGTTCTGACCGCCCGACTCGCTGACCTGAGCGCCGCACGTGACGAGGCACTGCTGGCGACCAGAGCGAAGAACGTCTTCCTGTCGCGCACGAGCCACGAGCTACGCACCCCGCTCAACGCGATCCTCGGGTTCTCCCAGCTCCTGGAGATGGGAGATCTCAGCGCGGAGGACCGGGACAGCACCATGCGTATCCTGAGCGCCGGCCGGCATCTGCTCGTCCTGATCAACGAGGTGATCGACATCGCCCGAGTCGAGTCAGGTGAGCTGGGTCTGTCGGTCGAGCCCGTCCGGATGGACGACCTGGTCGACGACGTCGTCGCCTTGCTCGGCCCCTTGGCCGCGGCCCGGTCGATCACCGTGGACCAGCAACCCAGCGACGCAAGCCTGACCGTGTACGCCGACCACCAGCGGTTGCGGCAAGTCCTCATCAACCTCGGATCCAACGCGGTCAAGTACAACCACCACGGCGGAATGATCAGCATCGGCTTCAAGGCACACGACCAGGACATCGTCGACCTGACCGTCTCCGACACCGGACCAGGCCTGACCGCCGACGAGATGTCCAGTATCTTCATCCCGTTCGAGCGGCTCGACGCCGCCGAACGCGGCATCGAAGGCACCGGGATCGGTCTGCCCCTCGCTCTCGCGCTGACCGAAGCCATGCATGGGCATCTCACCGTCACCAGCGAACCGGGCCACGGATCGACGTTCACCATCCGGCTTCCCCGGGCCCCCGCCGTCGCCTCGACTCTCGACACCACACCGCTGCCGCCACCGGTGACGGTACTGGCCGCCAACAGCGACACCACCGCGCAACGACCTCTCGTCGTGCTGTCGATCGAAGACAACATCGCCAACAGCGAGGTCCTGGCTCGCCTGTTCCGCACCTGGCCCGGCACCACCCTGCACGCGGCCTTGTCCGGTCATGCCGGACTCGAACTGGCCGGCAGGCACCAGCCCGACATCATCCTGCTGGACCTCCACCTGCCGGACCTGCCGGGAGAGCAGGTACTTGCCCGGCTGCGCGCCGATCCCGCCACCGCCGACATCCCGGTCGCCGTCCTGTCGGCCGACGCGAGCCCGGCCACCATCAGGCGGCTGCAGTCCAGCGGCATCGTGGCCTACCTGACCAAGCCCCTGGACCTTCGCGAACTCGCGACCCTGCTCAACGCCATCTCCCCGCAGCCCGACCACAGCGACCGGTCCGTCACCACCCCGAAACGGACCGCACCTCGATGACAACAATTGTCCTGTACATAGAAGACCAAGACGACAACGTCGTCCTGGTCCAACGCATCCTGAAACGACGGCCCCACCTCGACCTAGTCATCGCAGGTACCGGCGCCGAAGGGCTCCGCCTGGCACAACAGACCCGACCCGCCCTGATCCTGCTCGACCGCCAACTCCCAGACATGCTCGGTGACGATGTCCTGATGCAACTCAAGAACGACGACGAGACCGCGGACGCCGTGGTTGTCATGCTCAGCGGTGACACCGAGAAACCCCACATCGCAGCAGCCCTCGCCGCAGGAGCGGCAGCGTTTCTCGGCAAGCCCTTCCACGTCGCCGAACTTCTGGCCGTCGCGGACCGGTACTGCGCATCCGAACCGCCCTGAGTGCGGAGCCACCAGCTACCGCAACCTCGGAACGACGCCGCGGTCCAGTCATCGGCTGGTTGTCGAGGCGGGGACTGCTTTGGGGGCGACGAGGTCGTGGACCTGCCGGAGGAGTCTGTGTGCGGTAAACGGCTTCTCGATGAATCCGAAATCCCTGTCGACGGTGAAATCCATTTCCCGCAGGCTGTCGCTGTAACCGGACATGTAGAGCACGGGCAACCCGGGGCGTCGTCGCCGCATCAGTTCAGCGAGGCGCCGGCCCGACATCCCGGGCATCACCACGTCGGTAAGCAGCAGCTGGCAGCCGGACCCGGTATCCAGATCCAACGCTGCTGAGCCACTGTCGGCGGTCACGACGTGGTATCCGGCGTTCTCGAGGATGCGCCGCACGACCTGAGCGATTGCGTCCTCGTCGTCGACGGCGAGGATCGTCTGGCCGGTGCCCCGGGGTGGCTCGGCGATCTCGGGCGTAACCGCCGGTCTGCTGGAATCGTCGGCGAGCGGGAAGTAGACCCGGAACGTGGTACCGAGGTGGGGTTCGGAGTACACGTTGAGGCTGCCGCCCGCGTCGGTGACGATGCCGTACACGGTGGCCAGGCCGAGACCGGTACCTTTCCCGGTGGGTTTGGTGGTGTAGAAGGGCTCGAAGATGCGCGCAGCCACCTCCTTACTCATACCCACACCGGTGTCACTGACGAGCAGCCGGACGTAGCGCCCGGCGCGCTGCAGCCCGGGTTGAAGACCGGTCTGATGTTCGTCGAGTTCGGCCATCGCCCCTTCGATCACGAGGGTGCCACCGTCGGGCATCGCGTCGCGGGCGTTCACCGCGAGGTTGACCAGGATCTGCTGGATCCGGCCGCCGTCAGCGCGGATCATCAGTGGCTCGGGCGACGGTACGACGACAAGCTCGACATGGTCGCCGATCGTGCGCGCCAACAAGGCGTGCGCTTCGGCTATCGCGGCGTTGACGTCCAGCAACTCCGGCTGGGCGCTCTCGCCGCGGGTGAACAGCAACAACTGCCGGGTCAGCTCGGCGGCACGTTCGGCTGCCTTGCTGACCTGGCCGAGGTCCGCCTGGACCGCCTCATCATCGGTGGTCTCCTCGATCACGAAGGCCGTGAAATTCGAGATGATGGCCAACAGATTGTTGAAATCGTGCGCGACCCCACCCGCGAGCTGCCCGAGACTCTGCAGGCGCTGGGCCAACTCGGTACGTTCGGCTATCTCCCGCTGCCGCGCCTCGGCACGTTTGCGGGCGGTGATGTCGCGTGCCACCGCGGAGGTCCCCACCACGGCGCCATCGCGGTCCCGGATCGGCGACAGTCCGACGGAGATATCCACCAGCGTGCCATCCCGGTGAGTGCGCTGGGACTCGTAATCGGCAACGCGCTCTCCCGCCACCACCCGGGCGATCAAGCCCGATATCTCGGCCGTCGCCGAACCGGCGACCGCCCGGATTTCGGTGCCGATGGTCTCCGCGGTCGTGTAGCCGTACATGCGCTCCGCCGCGGGATTCCACACGGTCACGGTTCCGTCCAGCGCACGCGCGATGATCGCGTCCTCGGAACTCTCCACGATCGCGGCCAGAGTCTGGAGATATTCGTCGGTTTCCCGCTGTCGCGCCTCGGCGTGTTTGCGGGCGCTGATGTACCGTGCCACTGCTGAGGCGCCGACCACGGCGCCGTGATCGTCCAGGATCGGCGAGACGGTGACCGAGACATCGACCACCGCGCCGTCTTTACGGGTACGCCGGGTCTCGTAGTGATCGGGGCGTTCGCCGATGGCGATCCGGGTCAGCACGTCGGCGAACTCCGCCGGCCCGCCCGGCCCGGCGATGCGCGAGATGTCGGCACCGATCATCTCGGCGGCCGAGTACCCGTACATCCGCTCGGCGCCGGCGATCCAGGCGGTCACCGCCCCGCCCAGGGTCTTGCTGATGATGGCGTCGTCGGAACTCGCGACGAGGGCGGCCAGCCTGCGGAGCGGTGCCTGCGTTTGCTCGGCACATTGTTCGAGGCGTTGAACGCGGCGGGCCAGGACGAACCCCACCATGGTCACCGCCGCGGTGGCCAGTAGGTACAACGTGGTGCTGCGTCGCGAAGATCCGATCGGGCCACCAGGCCAGCACGCCGATCAGGGTCATCGCGTACCCGCCGACCGCGATGACCGACCGCGGCCTACCGGAGATCGCCGCGAGAGACGGCCCGGCCGCCAACAGCCCCGCCAGCACAAGGTGGGGTCCGGCCACAGCGTCCAGCACGGGCCAGAGCGCTCATCGTCGCCACTGCGACGGTAACAGCGCTCGCCGGGACGCGGCCGCCACGGTTGCCCGACACAGTGACCACCTCGAGGTCGTCGACGTCCCGTTTTCGGGGACTGGGACC
>Ga0247737_1000560_pt1 | contig 14989 bp, 14 predicted proteins | sample UWRJL028104C2_FD_180937 | JGI IMG/M metagenome (GOLD analysis project Ga0247737, IMG submission 180937) | Plant litter microbial communities from Arlington Agricultural Research Station in Wisconsin, United States - UWRJ-L028-104C-2 | ecosystem: Environmental > Terrestrial > Plant litter >...
CAGCGCCTCGACGCTTTCGATCACGGGATGCGCGGTGTCGGCCTTGAAGCCGGCGGCCGCGACGACCTCGGCGGGCGCCGTCTCGGGCACGCGACGGATATCGACCTCGGCACCGGCGGAGCGGGCTCCCTCGGCGACGGCATCAGCCATCTGCTCGATATGGCCGTAGGACGAATAATAGAGCACCAGAACCTTGGTCATTAGAACCTCCTGAGAAAATCGTCCCTCCCGCCCGTGGGAAATCCGGGCGGGAGGAACTGGGGGTGGGCGCCCGACACGCAACTGGCCGGGGCTTTCGGGGAGGACGAATGCCCACCCTCGTCCGTTCCGCCCGGGGGGAATGGGCAGAACGGAATTCGGTTATTCTGAATCGACGAGCACCAGTTCGGCATCCTCGATCGCCTTGATCTCGACCGTCCGGCCGCCGCCGATCGCCGCGCCGTCACGCGCCTTGAAGGGCTGGCCGTCGATCTCGATCGCTCCGGTGGCGGGGACGAGATAGGCGTGACGCCCCTCGCCCACGCTATGCGTGATCGTCTCGCCGGCCTTGATCGTCGCGCCGAGTACCCGCGCATCGGCCCGGATCGGCAGGGCGTCCTTGTCCTCGGCGAAACCGCTGGCGAGCACCGCGAACTTGCCGCTGCGATCGCTTTTCGGGAACGGCTTTGCGCCCCAGCTCGGCGAGCCGCCCATGCGCTTCGGCTCGATCCAGATCTGGAAGAGCGTCGTCGTCTCGGGCTCGAGATTGTACTCGGCATGGCGCACGCCGGTGCCGGCACTCATCACCTGCACGTCGCCGGCTTCGGTCCGGCCCTCGTTACCCATCGAATCCTTGTGAGTGATGGCGCCTTTGCGGACATAGGTGATGATCTCCATGTCGCGGTGCGGATGCGCCGGGAAGCCGGAGTTCGGCCCGATCTCATCATCGTTCCAGACGCGGATCGCGCCCCAGCCCATGCGGGACGGGTCATAATAATTGGCGAAGCTGAAATGGTGGCGCGCGTTGAGCCAGCCATGATCGGCATGGCCGAGGCTCTCGAACGATCTTTTCTCGATCATTGGGTGTCTCCTTGTTGAGACTAAGATAATCCGTGGGATCGCAACGTAAATGGAAACGCTGGAAACTGATCGTTTCCCGGATTAGGTTACCCTCCGGAACGGGGAGGAACGAAATGCGTCTGCCGGATCTTGAAGCATGGGCGATCTTTGCGTCCGTCGTCGAACACCGCTCGTTCAGCGGCGCGGCGGATGCGATCGGCGTATCGAAGGCGACTGTGTCCAAGGCAGTCACCCGGCTCGAGGCGCATCTCGGCCAGTCGCTGTTCCACCGCACCTCTCGCCGCCTGACGCTGACCGAAAGCGGCAAGAGCCTGGCCGAACATGCCGCGCGTATCCTGGCGGAAGCCATGGCCGCGGAGGAAGCGGCGCATGACGCGGCAACCGCGCCACACGGCCTGATCCGCGTGACCGCGCCGATGACGCTCGGGCTGGTCAGCCTGACACCTGCCCTCGCCGAATTCCTGACCGATCACCCGGGGATCGAGATCGATCTCCACCTCTCCGACGCCAAGGTCGATATCGTGGCCGAGGGGATCGACGTCGCGCTGCGCATCGCCGACCTGCCCGACAGTTCGCTGCGCGCGCGGCGGCTCGGCCCGATCGCGATGCATATCGTCGCGGCGCCCTCCTATCTCGAAAAGCATGGGCGACCGACCCATGCAGCGCAACTGGGGGAGCATGCCTGCCTCGGCTATACCAACGTGACCGGTCCGTGGCGCTTTGTCGGGCCCGGCGGCGCCGAGGTCGCGGTACGGCCGGCCGGTCCGCTGCGCTCGAACAGCGGCGATGCGTTGCTGCCGGCACTGCGGGCCGGGCTCGGCATCGGCATCCTGCCTGACTTCATCGTCGGCGGCGATCTGGCGGCGGGGACGCTCGAGGCATTCCTGACTGACTGGCACAGTCCACCAATCGCGCTGCATCTGCTCACACCGCCGGGCAATCTGCGCCCGGCACGGGTCGAAGCCTTGATAAGTTTCCTTACCGAGAGATTTCGCAACATCTGTGCGACCGAGGGGTCCGGGAGTGCCTGAAGCGGCTTCACTAAGGGATATTCCGGACCCGTGCTTTCCCCACGACTCGTGGATTCAGGCCGGTTAGCGAAGAATTAACCTTTTGCGTTCATTCCTGATCAGGTTAATAGTTTATGCAGGGTGCGTCGGGCCAAAGGGGGCATCGAGCGCCGCGAAGTGACAGGGGAACTGCCAGATGCGCGTGCTGCTGATCGAGGACGAGCCGTCGACCGCCAAGGCGATCGACTTGATGCTCACCACCGAAGGCTTCAATGTCTATACGACCGATCTGGGCGAAGAGGGCCTCGATCTGGGCAAGCTGTATGATTACGATATCATCCTGCTCGACCTGAATTTGCCGGACATGCACGGGTATGACGTGCTGAAGAAGCTCCGGGTCGCCCGGGTGCAGACCCCTGTGCTGATCCTGTCGGGTATCAACGAGATGGACTCCAAGGTGCGCAGCTTCGGCTTCGGCGCCGACGATTACGTCACCAAGCCTTTCCACCGCGAAGAACTGACCGCGCGCATCCACGCCGTGGTCCGCCGCTCCAAGGGCCATAGCCAGTCGGTCATCCGCACCGGCAAGCTCGCCGTGAACCTCGACGCCAAGACGGTCGAAGTCGATGGCAGCCGCGTCCATCTGACCGGCAAGGAATATGCGATGCTGGAGCTGCTCTCGCTCCGCAAGGGCACGACGCTGACCAAGGAAATGTTCCTGAACCACCTTTATGGCGGCATGGACGAGCCCGAGCTCAAGATCATCGACGTCTTCATCTGCAAACTCCGCAAGAAGCTGAGCCTTGCCTGCGAAGGCGAGAATTACATCGAGACCGTCTGGGGCCGCGGCTATGTGCTGCGCGAGCCCGACGAAGTCGGCACGCCGGTTGCCGAAGTAGCCTGAATCGTCACGCTCCCTGATCATCGTTCCCGGGAGTAAAGGCCGCGGCATCGGGGGGTGCCGCGGCCTTTCGTTTGTTTGGGGGGCGCGGCTTTACCCGATCGATACGTCACCCCGGACTTGTTCCGGGGTTCACCGCGCCACGAACCAAAAGACCGATGAGTACGCGGCACCGTGGATGCCGGAACAAGTCCGGCATGACGGTGGGAGTGCAGTGACGCTCCGCCCTATTTCCGAACATACTCCTTGTGGCCGCCCACCCAGGTCTCCTCAACCTTGGTCGCGCGAAGTTCGGTTGGGCTCGCCAATAAAGGATCGCGGTCGACGATGATGAAGTCGGCGCGCTGACCGGGCGCGAGGCGGCCGAATTTCTCCTCGGCGAACCCCGCATAGGCAGCCGCCCCCGTGAACGCCCACCAGGCCTGTTCGCGGGTCAGCTTCTCTTCCGGGCGCCAGCCGCCATAGGGCTGACCTTCGGCATCCTGGCGGGTGAAGGCGGCAGCCCAGCCGGCAAAAGGATCGGGGCTTTCGATCGGATAGTCCGATCCGAAGGCCAGGACCGATCCGTTCTTCAGCATCGACGCCCAGGCATAGGCGCCCGCAAGCCGGTCCGGGCCAAGCCGGGCCTCGGCCATCGCGCGATCGGATGTTTGATGGGTCGGCTGCATCGAGGCGATCGTACCGTGCTGACCAAAGCGCGGCAGATCGGCCGGGTCGACGATCTGGGCATGCTCGATCCGCCAGCGGCGATCGCCCTTGTACGTCTCCGACAGTTCCTCGATCGCGTCCAGCACCTGCGCATTGGCCTTGTCGCCGATCGCGTGGACGGCAACCTGGTAATTGTCCATCGCCGCGCGGCTCATCAGGTTGCGGATGACGTCGTCGGCAAGGAAGCCGAGGCCGGTTTCCTTCGGCGCGTCGCTGTACGGCGCCTTGAGCCACGCCCCGCGCGAACCGAGCGCGCCATCGGCATAGAGCTTCACCCCGCCCATGCGCAGCCGATCGGCATAGAGCCACAAGGTCGGCCCGGCGCCGCCTACCCGGACGGCCGTCTCGACGCTGTTACCATAGCTCATGATGCGAATGCGCAGTGCGCCCGCGTCGCCGGCGCGGCGATAGCTGAGCCAGTCGTCGAGGCTGCTGCCCATGTCCGCGGTCGCGGTGATGCCGAGGCTGAGCAGTTTCGCCTGCGCCTTGAGGAAGGCGGCGTCGCGATCCTTGGGCAAGGGCTGCGGGACGGCCTTGTTGACGAGGTCCTGCGCCGCATCGACGAACACGCCGTTGGGCATCGTCCCCGTTTTTTCGATCCGGCCGCCGACGGGCGAGGCGCTTTTCGCGGTGACGCCGGCTGCTTTCATCGCGGCGGTGTTGGCCCAGCTCGCATGGCCGTCGACGCGGGAGAGCCAGACGGGGCGGTCGCTCACCACTGAATCGAGATCAGCCGCGGTCGGGAAGCGGCCGAGCGCCCAGAGCTCCTGGTTCCAGCCACCCCCGAGCACCCATTTCTTGTCGGGATTGGCCGCGACATAGGCAGCGATCCTCGCCTTTGCCTCATCGAGCGATTTGGTATCCGACAGATCAAGCTCGACGTCGCGAAAGCCGAGATCCATCACATGGCCATGCGCATCGATGAAACCGGGAAGCAGCACCTTCCCCTTCATGTCGGCGCGCCAGTCGAGCTTTTCCGGACGCTTGTCGCTCGGCTGCATCAGCCGGATGACCTTGCCGTCGGGCGTCATCAGCACGCCGTTGAAGTGGATGACCTTGCCATCCTTGTCGAGCGTCATGCCGTTGACGTTGTCGACGAGGGAGTCGGCAAAGGCGGGGACGGCGAAGAGAAGAGCTACCGACGCCAGGATTAAACCCGTCCCCTTCGGGGGAGGGGTTGGGGTTGGGCATTCCGGCATGCGTCCCGGTGACTCCCCCACCCCCGGCCCCTCCCCTGAAGGGGAGGGGTGGAAGAAGGGCATCACCGCGGCAACCTGCGCACCAGCGAGCTCGTATCATTGCGTCCGCCGCCCATCTTCTGGACGTCGGCATAAAATTGATCGACCAGGGCGGTCAGCGGCAAGGTCGCGCCGTTGCGGCGCGCCTCGTCCAGCGTGAGACCAAGATCCTTGCGCATCCAGTCCACCGCGAAGCCGAAGTCGAACTTGTCCTCGCTCATCGTCGACCAGCGATTGACCATCTGCCAGCTCGACGCCGCGCCACCCGACACCGCCTCGAACACCTTGTCGGTGTCGAGCCCACTGACCTGAGCGAAGCGCAGTGCCTCGGCGACGCCCTGCACCACGCCAGCGATCGCGATCTGGTTGACCATCTTGGTCGTCTGGCCAGCGCCTGCTTCACCGATATGGACGATGCGCAGCGCATAGGCCTGCATCAGCGGCTCGGCCGCGGCCATCGCCTCGGCGGTGCCGCCGCACATGATCGAGAGCTTGCCATTTTCCGCACCCGCCTGGCCGCCCGAGACGGGGGCATCGACGACGAGCAGGCCTTTGGCCCCGCCCTCTTCCGCCAGCCGCCGCGCGATCTTCGCCGAGACGGTGGTGTGGTCGACGAACAGCGCGCCGGCGGACATCGTACCGAACACGCCGTCCGCGCCCAGGGTGATCTCCGCCAGATCGTCGTCATTGCCGACGCAGCTGAACACGGCATCCTTGCCGGCCGCAGCCTCGGCCGGGGTCGCGGCCACGGTGCCGCCATATTTCTCCGCCCAGGCCTCGGCCTTGGCACGCGAGCGGTTGTAGACGGTGACGGTGTGGCCGGCGGTGACGAGATGCCCCGCCATCGGCGCGCCCATCACTCCGGTTCCGATGAATGCGATGTTGCTCATGGAGGATCGCGATAAGGGGTGTTTTCGCGTCACGCTAGTTGAGAGTCACTGCGCGCAGGCCGTAACGACCATTGCGGCTGGCGATTTCAGGGCCTACCTCGCCCCGCTATGGCTACCGATCCTCTGCCCGCCGCCGAAACGCTCCCCGTCACCCTCGCCGATGTCCAGGCGGCGCATGCGCGGATCGCGGCGTCGATCGTGCGCACGCCAACCTTCATCAGCCAGACCCTGTCGAAGCTGACCGGCGCGACGGTTTATCTGAAGTTCGAGAACCTGCAGTTTACCGCGGCCTATAAGGAGCGCGGGGCGCTCAATACGCTGCTCCAGCTTCCGCCAGAAACCAAGGGCGTGATCGCCGCCTCGGCCGGCAACCATGCGCAGGGCCTTGCCTATCACGCCAACCGGCTCGGCATTCCCGCCACGATCGTGATGCCGACGACGACGCCGACGGTGAAGGTGACCCAGACCGAAGGGCATGGCGCGACCGTCGTGCTGTTCGGCACCACTTTCGACGCGGCCTATGCCCATGCGCGTGAGCTGGAAGCGGAGCGCGGCCTTACCTTCGTCCATCCCTTCGACGATGTCCGCGTGATCGCCGGCCAAGGCACGGTCGCGCTCGAGATGCTGGAGGATGCGCCCGCGATCGACACGTTCATCGTTCCGATCGGCGGCGGCGGGCTGATCTCCGGCACGGCCACGGTCGCGCGGGCGGCAAGCCGTCCGATCGAGGTGATCGGCGTGCAGGCGGAACTGTTCCCGTCAATGTACAACCGGATCAACGGCACGCACCTGCCCTGCGCCGGCGATACGCTGGCCGAGGGCATCGCGGTGAAGGAGCCGGGCGGGATCACGGCGCGTATCGTCCAGGCGCTGGTCGACGATATCGTGCTGGTGAGCGAGCGCAGCCTGGAGGAATCGGTCAGCCTGCTGCTTCAGATCGAGAAGACCGTGGTCGAAGGCGCCGGCGCCGCAGGCCTGGCGGCGCTGATGCAGCACCCCGAGCGCTTCAGGGGCAAGACGGTTGGCGTCATCCTGTGCGGCGGCAATATCGACACGCGGCTGCTCGCCAATGTGCTGCTGCGCGATCTCGCGCGCTCGGGCAGGCTCGCGCGCCTGCGCATCCGCCTGCAGGATCAGCCCGGCGCGCTGTTCAACGTCGCACGTATCTTCGACGCCGAACGGGTCAACATCATTGAAATCTATCACCAGCGCGTCTTCACGACGTTGCCGGCCAAGGGCCTGATTACCGATATCGAGTGCGAGACGCGCGACAAGGCGCATCTCGACCGGCTGATGGCGGCGCTGCGGCACGACGGATACGAAGTCAGTCCAGTCGAGCTCGCCTGACGAACTGAATCAGAACTGCGACGAAACGATTCCAGCGACTCTATTCGCGAGTCGCGGGATGCGATAAGCTGTGCGTCAAGTCCGCCCGGGTCTTGAATCTACGAGACTCAACCCAAGCGCGGCGTTAACTCTCTTTCATGGTAAAGCCGCTTTTCATCACGACTCAGGCGATTCATAACGGCGGCGAACCAGGCATCGGGCCAGGGTGGAAAAGGGGGTAATAGGCGGTGACCGCGCCATTTCGTTTTCCGCGCTTCTTCGTGACGAGCCCGTCGCCCTGCCCCTATCTTCCGGGACGCCAGGAGCGGAAGGTCTTCACTGAACTCAACGGCCCGCATGCGGGTGACCTCAATGATGCGCTGGGCCGGATCGGCTTTCGCCGCAGCCAGTCAGTCGCGTACCGGCCGAGTTGCGCGGGCTGCACCGCCTGCGTCTCCGTCCGCGTCGTGGCGTCGGATTTCGTGCCCAACGGCACACAGCGCAAGCAGATCCGCCGCAACAGCGACATGGACGTCACTGCCTGCCGCGCCTGGGCGACCGACGAGCAATATCAGCTGCTGCGCCGCTATCTCGCCTCGCGTCATCCCGGTGGCGGCATGGCCGACATGGACGAGGGCGATTATGCCGACATGGTCGAGCATTCGCCGGTCAACAGCTACATCATCGAATATCGCGAACCATCGCAGAACGGCGTGCGCGGTCGGCTGATCGGCGCGTGCCTGACCGACCAGCAGGCCGACGGCCTTTCGATGATCTACAGCTTCTTCGATGCCGACCATCCTATGCGCGCTGGCCTGGGCAACATGATCATCATGGACCATATCCTGCGCGCGCGCAGCATCGGCCTGCCCTATGTCTATCTCGGCTATTGGGTGAAGGGGTCCGAGCGCATGGCGTACAAGACCCGCTATCGCCCGATCGAAGTGCTCGGCCCGACCGGCTGGACCCTGCTGACGGACGAGGACGCCACCTATGCGCCCCCGGCCCAGAAGAACGTACTGATGGCCGACGAGCTGGCCTGAACGATCGAGAGGGAGGTGCTCATTTTGGCGCACCTTCCAGTCCGGCCCCGGCATCCGCCATCGGCAGATAGCGCGGCGCGACGCGGGCATGGCTGGCCTGCTCATAGGCGTAACCCGCATTCAGCGCCGCCTGATCGCCATAAGCGGTCGCGATGAAAGACAGCCCGACCGGCAACCCCTTGGCCAGCCCCATCGGCACGGTCAGGTGCGGATAGCCAGCGATCGCCGGCATCTCGCTCGCGCTCGGACCGGTAAAATGGTCGCCCGACACATTGTCGCTGAGCCAGGGCAGGCCATAGGTCGGCTCGACCAGGATCGTGGCATTGGCCTTTTTGAGCATCGCATCGATGCCCTCGGCACCCGCGAGCCGCAGCGACTTGGCCCGTGCACCGAGATATTCGGCATCGGCCAGCCCGCGCGTCTTCGCCGCGTCGATGAAGATCTCCTGCGCGAAGAACGGCATCTCGGTCGCCTTGTTCGCCTCGTTGAAGGCAATCACCTGATCGAGCGTGCGCGTCGTCACTGCCTTGGGCGTGGTCGCAAGATAGGCGTCGAGATCGGCTTTCAGTTCGACCTTGAGCACGTCGAACTCGGCATCGCCCATGCCGTCCAGCTTGGGCTTCTCGACATCGACCAGCACCGCGCCCGCCGATTTCAGCACCGCGAGCGCTGCCTCATACGGCGCCTTCATCGCCTCCGGCATTTCGGGCCGCAGCACCGCGATGCGCAGCCCTTTGAGCGCGTCGGCCGACAGACCTTTGGTGAAATCCGCCCGGTACTTTCCGGCATCCTTCGTCGCCTTGTCGGCCGGATCGGCGGCGACCATCGCCGAGAACAGGATCGCCACGTCCTTGACCGAGCGACCCATCGGCCCAGGCGTATCCTGGCTGTGGCTGATCGGCACGACGTGCGTGCGGCTGACCAGTCCGATCGTCGGCTTGAGCCCGACCAGCCCGTTCATCGAGGAGGGGCAAACCACCGATCCGTCCGTCTCGGTGCCGATGGCGACGGGCGCGAAGCTCGCTGCGACCGCCGCGCCCGATCCGCTCGACGATCCGCAGGAAGAGCGGTCGAGCGCATAGGGGTTGCGCACCAGTCCGCCCACCGCGCTCCAGCCGCTCATCGAATTGGTCGAGCGGATGTTCGCCCATTCGGACAAATTGGTCTTGCCGAGGATGACCGCGCCGGCCTTGCGGAGTTCCGCCACCACCGGTGCGTCGCGGCCGGTGAGATTGTCCTTGAGCGCGAGGCTGCCGGCGGTGGTCGGCAGTTCCCTCGTCTCGATATTGTCCTTGATCAGCACGGGAATGCCGTCGAGCGGGCCGAGCGCCTTGCCCGCCTTGCGCCGGACGTCGCTCGCTTTGGCCTGAGCGATCGCATCGGGGCTGACCGCGATCACCGAGCGCAACGCCGGCCCGCTGCGGTCCATCGCCGCGATCCGCGCGAGATAGGCCTGGACGATCGCCTCGCTGGTCGTGCCGCCCGCCATCATTGCCTGGAGCTGGTCGATCGACTGCTCCTCCACTTTGGGGGTGGTCTGGGCGAAGGCGGCCGGCGCGGCAATGGCGGCCGACAACAGCAGACTCATGGCAAAAGCGCGCATTCCCGACCCCAATTTTGTGTTCGAGGGCAAATCATGCGGCACCGCGCCGGCCGTAACAAGCCGGGATCGAGCCGCGTCCCGATCATTCGCCGAACAGGTCGCGCTGCCCCTTCTCAAGCTCTTCGGCATAGCGGCGGCGCACGAATTTCTCGGAGAGCACGCCCATCACCGCGCCGTCCGGCCCGACGACCGCCAACTCATCGACCTGATCGGCGTCGAAGCGCGCCATGATCGCGACGATGTCCGCCTCGGGCGCCAGCGGAGCGGTGTGTACGGCCACCAGCGAACGCGCGGTCGCGTGGTCGTCGACACCATCGGCATGGGCAGCAGCGGGCACGAGGATGCCGGCATAGCTGCCGTCCGGTTCGATCAGCACCGCGCGGCTGGCCGAGCCAAGCGGGAAGCGGCGGCGGAACTCGGCGACGCTGATGTCCGCGAGCGTCGCCTGAGTCTCGCGGCGCATCATGCGGCCCGCGGTGAGCGTGCGCACCCAGCCGACGTCGCGCGCGCTCTTGATCGTCTCGCCGCGCAGATGGAGCCGCCAGGTCGAGAAGGAATAGCCGAAGCGCGCGCGCACGATCGTGCTCGCGACCAGCGACGCGGCGACCACCGCACCGGTGAGGAAGAAGTCGTGCGTCGCCTCGAGCACCAGCATCGCGACCGTCATCGGCCCGCCGACCACTGCCACCGCCAGCGCCGCCATGCCGACGATCGCCGCATCGTTCTGGGCAAGCAGCGGATGTCCCGCGACCTGTTCCAGCACGCCGGCGAAGAGATGGCCGACCAGAGTGCCGATAAACAGCGACGCGAAGAACAAGCCGCCACGGAAGCCGAAGCCGAGCGAGACCACCGAGGCGAGGCATTTCGCCACCAGCACCATGGCGATCAACGACAGGGGAAAGCCGATCGCCAGATCCAGATGCAGCGCGCCATGCCCCGAGGACAGCACCTGCGGCGAGACCATCGCAATCGGGATCAGCAACGCGCCTCCGATCGCAGGGCGCAGATAGCCGGGAATATGCGCCTTGCGAGTCCCGGCCTCCACTACGGCGACGGCCCGCATCAATGCGATGCCGAGCGCGGCGCACAGTGCCCCTAGCAGGGCATAGAGCAGGTAATCGACCGTCGGGACCGAGGCATGCGTGGTGGTCGAAACGATATAGGGCGCGACACCAATCGCCTGCGACAGGCTCGCACCCGCCAGCGCGGCCGCAGCGACTGGCGCGATGGCGGATGGGGGTATAGGCCCCGATGACAATCTCGAACGCGTAAAACGCCCCGGCCAGGGGCGCACCAAAGGCAGCAGCGATCCCCGCCCCTGCGCCTGCCCCGACCAAAGTCCTCAGATCGGCCCGTCGCAACCGCAGCGCGCCACCCGCCACCGATCCCACTGCCCCACCGAGCTGCGCATAACCTGCCTCGAGCCCGACCGACGCGCCGAAGCCGTTCGAGATGACGGTCTGGCCGGAGATGACCAGGCTATCGGCCATCGACATATGGCCGCCATGGAGCGCATTGGCCTCGACGGCATCGACCATCGCCCGGCGCCGCGCACGGGTGAGCCAGGTGAAGCCCGCCAGCACCAGCCCACCCAGCGGCAGCACGAGAAACTGCAGCGGCGTCAGGGCGGAGAGGCTGCTCAGGCTGGTCAGGGTCGGCAGCGCGAACAGGAGATGTTGCAGCGTGCGGGCGATCGCGCCAAGCGCCACGGTCAAGAGGCCGGCCGCACCGCCGACCATGATGGCCAGCACGATGAACCAGGCCTCGCTCGCCCGGAACCGACGCCTCAGACGGGCGAACCGCGACAGAGCGAAAAGGCTGGGGCTAAGGGTCATGCAGAGGCGCTTTGCGCCCGGCGCCACAACGCGGCAAGACCCGGTGGAAGGGCCAGATATGAAAAGAGGCTGCCGGGTCCGCAGACCCGGCAACCTCCTGACATGGTCAGCGGCCGGATGTTCCAGCCCGGGAGACCATGCGAACCGCAGCTTCGATAGACGGCAGCGTTGCTTGGGGGAGAATACCCCCCGCCGTCATCCCGATAAAGCTAGCGGTGCGTCCCCCGAACGAACTGAACCGACCCCATTGCTGAACCATGAGACATCGGATCACCTCCTTTCGCATTGTTAAAACGCCGTACCCAGGCCTGAGTACATCCCCTGTTTGAATCATCCGAATCACATAAACAAGTCTTGTAATGTTCTGCGTTTTCGACGATTCTCTTCCGCCTGCGCCGCTCCCCGGGGAACGCGCCGCGCAGAGCCCCTCCCTCAGTGCCGCTTGAAATACTGGACCTCGCGCTCGTGCTTCTCGGCGGCGGCGCGGGTGTCGAAGGTGCCGAGGTTGCGGCGCTTGTGCGTGTCGGGATCGACCTTGCGCGAATAGAGGCGGTATGCGCCTGATTTGAGTTTGCGGATCATGGCATTCTCCTCGCGACAAAAAACGCGCGAGGTGAGGAGTTTATCCCGTCAGCGCCGGCAATCCTCGGTCACGCGCTCGATCTCGGCCCAGGCGGGTACGACCAGCGGAGCGTATCCTGCCTGCTCCACCACGAAGCGGCCGCGGCTGAAGCCGATCGCGTCGAGCAGGGCGTCGCGTGGCTGGAGCGCGACCGCGACATAGGGCGGCGTGCCACCGGTCGGCGCGGCGGAGAGGGTGCGGAGCGCCGTCGAGGTGCGGATCGTGATTGCCACAGGGCCCGCGGAAATGCCCTGGCGCGAGAGATACAGCGTGTTCGCCGCGCGATCGCAGCGCAGCGTCAGCACCGCATCGGCACCGGGCACGCCGAACAGCGCGATAGAGCCACGACCATCCTGGCGGTAAACCCAGTCGCCCGGCGTCATCGGCCAGTCGCGCCAATCCTTGCCCGCCGGTGTCGGCGTCGGCCTGGGTGCGGGCGGCGGCGGGGTATAGACCGGCGTAGGAACCGGCCTTGGCGCCGGCTGCGGCGGCGGCGTCGGCCCGACACAGCTTGCCAGGGCGATCAGGGCGGCCATGAGGGGGAGGGCAAGCAAACGCATTCGTTTCTCTATGCGCGAACCAGCCCTGCGGCTCAACCGCCCGTCTTGCATAGGCTCGGGAATTCGCCTTTGTTGTCGCCGGGGCGTGCAATCGCGCGGATGGGGAGAGGCGACACCATGGCGATCGAGGGCAAGCGCCTGAAGGCGATTATCGGCGGATCGGCCGGTAACCTGGTCGAATGGTATGACTGGTACGCCTATTCCTCGCTGTCGCTCTATTTCGCGGCGACCTTCTTTCCCAAGGGCGATCCGACCGCTCAGTTGATGGGCACGAGCGCGATCTTCGCGGTCGGCTTCGTCATGCGGCCGATCGGCGCTTACTGGATGGGGCGCTATGCCGACACCCATGGCCGCAAGGCCGGGCTCGCCCTGTCCGTCGGGCTGATGTGCCTCGGGTCGCTGATGATCGCGCTGGTGCCGGGTTATGCGGCGATCGGCGTGGCGGCTCCGATCATCCTGGTGCTGGCGCGCATGATTCAGGGGCTGTCGGTCGGCGGCGAATATGGCGCGAGCGCTACCTATCTGTCCGAGATGGCGACGCGCGACCGGCGCGGCTTCTGGTCGAGTTTCCAGTACGTGACCCTGATCGGGGGCCAGTTGACCGCGCTCGCCGTAACCTTGCTGCTCCAGACCCTGCTTACCAAGACCGAAATGTCGGAATGGGGCTGGCGCCTCGCCTTTTTCTTCGGCGCGGTGCTGGCGCTGGTCGTCTATATCCTGCGGCGCCGGCTGGCCGAGACAGCCTCGTTCGAGAACCAGTCGGCCGACCGACCCAAATCCGGCCTGATCGCCCTGTGGAAGGCGCATCCGCGCGAGTTCCTGCTGGTCATCATCATCAGCGCGGGCGGGAGCTGCACCTTCTACGCCTACACCACCTATCTCCAGAAATTCCTGGTCAACACGAGCGGCTTCGAAATCCAGACCGCGACGCAGGTGATGACCGCAGCGCTGGTCGTCTACATGCTTGCCCAGCCGGTATTCGGCATCCTGGCCGATAAATTGGGGCGCAAGCCGATGCTGCTGCTGTTCGGCGTGGGCGGCATGATGGTCACGGTGCCGGTGTTCAGCGCGCTGGCAGTGGTCAGCGATCCGGTAGTGGCCTTTGCGATCATCCTGGGGCCGCTGATGCTGCTATCCGCGTACACCTCGATCAGCGCACTGGTGAAGGCGGAGCTGTTCCCGGCGCATATCCGCGCGCTTGGCGTCGCCTTTCCCTATGCGATCGGCAATGCGGCGTTCGGCGGGACGGCGGAATATGTCGCGCTGTGGTTCAAGAACGCGCATATCGAATCCGCCTTCTACTGGTATGTCACCGCGATCCTTTTCTGCGCGACGATCGCATTTTTGATGCTGCCGGAAACGAAGCGCACGAGTTTGATCCTCGAGGATTGACCCGATTGAAGGAACGACCATGTCCAAAGACCAGCCCGTGCAGCTTCTCGCTTATTCGAACCAGAGCGACACGATCCGAGTTAAGACCCGCGACAACGAAAAAGTCGGATCGGTTCATGAGTTTCTGATCAACAAGAGGACCGGACGCACCGCCTATGTCGTGCTGACGATCGGTGGCTTCCTGGGCATGGGCAAGGCCTATTATCCCCTGCCCTTCAGCCTGCTTGCTTATGAGCCGGCAGCCGACATCTATCTCGTCACGATCGATCGCAAGGTACTCGAGGGCGGGCCAAGCTGGGCCGCAAACCCGCCCTGGTTCGACCAGGATTATGCCAATCGCGTAGCGAGCTATTATGGCACAGCCTTGGAAGACCTGTCGCTTGGCTGAGCTCGCCGCAGCGCATAGGGCGGATTCCACCGCCCGGATCCCGGTCGGGGAAACCAAATCCACCGGTTGCGCAGGCCATTCGCCTGAGGAAACCGGCATCGGCGACGTCCCAGTGATGCGACCCGACACCCAACCGCGCAGCCCCGGACGGGCGGCAGAAAGGACCGCCACGTGAGCATTCCGGCCTTCACTACCGCGCTGCTGCTGGCGAATGCCCAGCCAACGGCCGGCGACACGCCGCCTGCGGCCCCCGTGATGCTCCATGCTGTGCCAGCGCCAGAAGAGCAACCGGCACCCTCGCTCCCCGCCGTGACGCCGCCACCGTCCGCACAGACGGTGCGCCCCGCGCCGCCCGCCGGCCCGGAGCTGGACGAGGGCGATATCATCGTGACAGGGCGGCCACGGGCTGTCCGG
>Ga0247737_1000568_pt1 | contig 14940 bp, 14 predicted proteins | sample UWRJL028104C2_FD_180937 | JGI IMG/M metagenome (GOLD analysis project Ga0247737, IMG submission 180937) | Plant litter microbial communities from Arlington Agricultural Research Station in Wisconsin, United States - UWRJ-L028-104C-2 | ecosystem: Environmental > Terrestrial > Plant litter >...
GGCCACGCCGGTGTCAGTCGTCTTGGGGCGGGTGGGGGTGCTGGGTGAGCCAGCGGGCGATCAGCGTGGTCCAGAGGTCGACGGCCTGCTGGTACTGCTGCGGGGTCATCGGGACGGTCTTGGGTGGCCCGAAAGGCGGTCCGGTCGGGCGGGTGCTGCGGCGGGGCCGGGTGGTCCGGCGCGGGCCGGTGTGGTTGCTGCCGGTGGCGGCCGGATCGGTGCGGCGGTCGTGCCGGTCGCGTGCGGGATGGCCGTCGTCGGCCGGTGGGTGTGGTGGCATAAGGCTCCTCGGGTCGATGCGTGTCGCTGATGGGTCGGCATCGGTGACCTCCTTTTTGATCTTGGAATGGGTGCCGGGGATGGACGGATCGCCGCTCCATCCGCCGGATCTGTCAAGCCGTCGGCCGCCTGTCGGCGGGTCTGTCCGGACCTGACACTGCTGGTCAGGGCATGTTTAGGACGTATGCGGCCGGTAGGACGGGGGCGGGGTGCTGGGGCGGTCAGACCGGGCGCCATAGTGGCCTAGCGTGACCGTGGCCAGGCCGCGCGGGCGTCGGTACGGCCCGTGACGTGATCATGAACAGGTGGCGGTCCGCATCCGCAGCAATGGCCGGGCCTCGATGAGGCGGTGCAGGTAGCCACACAGCGCCCAGATTGGCCGGCCCGTTCTCGCGGGCACTCATGAGAATCGCGGGTCAACGCCGGCACGTTGACCGCCGAGGGGTCGGCTGCCCCTGCCCGGCGTCAAGAAGCGGTGGGGACCGAACCGGGCGCGGGTCGGGCCGGGTCGGCCAAGAACCTCAGGGCCTCAGGTTCGGACGAGCCAGCGCGTGACGGGGTTGTCCGGTGCGGCCTCGCGGACGGTGTGCGCAGCTGAGGTGAGGTGCCACCAGGCCAGTGCCGTCACGTAGGTGGCGGTGAGGTAGCCGATGGTGTTGACCGTGACGATCAGGGCGTAGCCGGGGATGAGGATGAGACTGACGGCGATGCGGATGCCGAGGTGGCGGGTGGCGGTGGCGGCGGTAGCCGCGCCGAGCAGGGCGGCGCCGAGCGCGGCGGTGAGACCGGGAAAGCCGGTGAGGTCGATCGGGAAGGTCAGGGTGTAGGCGGCGCGGACGAGGTAGACGCCGGTCGCGGCTGTGGCGATGGGCCAGACGGGTGGGTGCATGCGGGGTAGCCAGTCGCCGAGGCGGGTGGCGGGGATGCGGGGTGAGGCGGCGGCGATGATGATCGCGCTGGCGGCCATCGGTGCGGCGGCGGTCAGGGCCCAGCGTAGATAGTGCGGGTCGGTCCAGCCGACGCCGACGCCGGTGCCGAGTCCCCACAGTCCGGCGAGTGTGAGGCTGGTTGCTGCTGCGGCGAGGTAGGAGCGGCGCAGGAGGTAGCCGGTGGAGGCGGGATCGTTGAGGCCTTGTGGTGAGAGCCAAGTCGTCGGTGCGAGCTGAGCCGCTGCGGTCGCGGCGGTGGCCGCGATGGCCGCCGCGAGGGCGAGGTTGGTGAGTGGGAGGCGTACGCCGACGACAGTGACGGCGATGGTGGAGATGTCGGCGGTGGTGACGGTCTGCCAGAGCAGGACGACCGAGGCGGCGGCGAGGACGGCGACCGCGGTCAGGCTGGCGAGGGTGAGCCGGGTTCGAGGGAGCCGGGTCGTGGCGGCCGTCGGGGTTTCGACGGTGTGGGTGGCTCCGGCGAGGCGTGCGGCACCCGCGGCGACCTGTTCGGGCTGGGTGAGCACGGTGGGTTGCGGTAGCCCGGCGTCGGTGAGCGCGGTGTGGGCGGCGGAGGCGGTGGCGTCGTAGGCCACCAGGACCGTCGTGGTGATGTCGCCCTGGTCGATGTCGGCGTCGGCGAGCGCCTGGGTCAGCGCCGGTACGAGTTGATCGAGGTGCGGTCGCGTGGTTTTGTCCAGGTCGGCTTGCTCGACGATGACCGGGGCGAGGTGACCTGGCAGCAGCGCCGGTGTTCGTGAGGTGGCGATCAGCGCGGTGCGGGCGCGGTCGATCTCGAACCCGGTCAGCCAGTCGAGTTCGGGCGGAACGTCCGTCCCGGAGCCTGAGCGGTGACGGATCGCGTCGGCTATGGCTCGGTCGATCCCGGGGGCGTCGGGATCGCGGACGGTTACGGCGGCGAGTTGGGTGTACCGATCGGTGGCTTCCAGCACAGCGAGGTGTGGGTAGTCATCCCCGATGACGCAGACGAGTACGAACCCGGCCCGAGCTTCGTCGGTTCGTGGTGAAGCCGCCGCGGCGGCGGCCATCGCGGTGACGACGGCCGGTTCGGGCAGCCCGGCCGTTGTCGCGGCCTGGGTAAGGCGTTGCCTCGACTTGGGTCCCCATGGTTGCGGCGTGGTGACGGTCAGCGTGGACACCCCGACGCCGGCTTGTACCGAGGCGGTGTTGGCCACATGGGCGAGCAAGGCCGATACGGCCGCGCCGGGTCGTGAGTCAGCGTCGGTCGGTGCTGTCCGGAGGGCGGCCATCGGGTCCGGAAGGTACGCGTTGGGATGAGCGGTCCCCGCCGCGAGTCCGGCCGTAGCAACCAAGATGCTGCCGGTGTCCGGGTCAATCCATACCCCGCTCGGCAGACGGGTTTGACCGTCGAAGGCGACCGGCCATGTACGGCCCGCGACCGTGACGACCGCTGCGGTCCATCGCGCTGCGAGGTGGATGCTCAGATGAAGATCCCCCGTTGCCATGCGGGGCAGTATCTTCCGCCCACCAGCGAGGACGCCGACCCCGACCGTGTTCGACGTCGAGATCTTCGCATTGTGAAAGTTCGATACCGCTATGTAGCGGGCTGCGGGCACCGGCCGGTACTGAGGATGATTCGGCCGAGGCTCGGGGGAATCGAACCGATGGAAGACGAGCAGGTATCGGAGCAGGCACGCCAGCGGGCAGCGCAGTACGCCCGGCAGCCCTCGCTCTGGGCCGCACCGCCGGCCACGGCGACGAGGCCGAGCCCGACACGGCGACCGACGCTACTACTCCGGACGGTAGTCACGGCCGCGGTCCTGCTCGGCGGCCCGCCGTGGGTGTTGTGGATGGCCTTCGGCAACCCCGTCACGGTGTGGTCGTCGTGGTGGAGTACCGGCCCGTTCACCACTGCCACGACCGTGTCACCCGCAGCGGGACTGCGCGTCGTGTCGATCTGGGCGGGCTGGCTGGTGTGGGTCGTGCTCGCGGCCCTGCTGGCCGGCAGCGTCGCCGGGGCACTCCGTGGTCGCCGACTCCCGCGATGGCATCTGCCGATGCCGCTGCACCGCCTCGTCGTCGGCCTGACCGGGACCGCGACCGTCGCGCTCGTCACCACGCCCGCCACCGCAGCCCTCGCCGCCCCGCCGGCTCACGCCGTCCCGGCTGCGCAACCCTCGGCGAGTGGTCCCGAGACGCAGCACCGGCCGCCAGCCCCACCGTCAACGCCGGCCCGGGCAGACGCCAGCGGCGTTCACGCCTCTGGCGATCTGGTCACGGTCAGCGTCGAGGACGCCCGCTATGACTATCGCGTTCGCCGAGGCGACACCCTCTCCAAGATCGCCGAGACCTGGCTGAACGACCAGAACCGATGGCCGGAGATCTGCTCCCTCAACAAACACCGCCACTTCACCGGCGGCCGGACACTGACCGACTGCGACCTGATCTACCCCGGCTGGAGCCTCAGATTGCCCGCCGACGCCGTCGCGCCGCCCGACGCCGCACCTCGCCGACCTCGGACGCCACACCCGGCCGCACCCGATCAGCCCGTTCCCAGCGGGCCGTCCGCCACCAGCCCGCCACCGGCACCTCGAAGTCCCGAAGCGGCCAGCCCAACCGGCCCAGCAACCCCGAAGGCGGGCACTCCCGAAGACGAGGGCAGTCACGAGACAACGGGCGGAGATCTCGTCTTGCCCAGCGGGAGTGTCATCCCGTGGGCACTGGCCACGGCGATCGCGGCGACCGCGGCCTTGGTGTGGCTGCAACGCCGCCGCCGCTACCAGCCCGGCAGCGACGACGACCTGCACGAACTACCCGCCCCGGTACTTGCCGCCCAACACCACACCCGGCAGGCGATCACGCCCACGCCGGTCGAGCCAGCTCCCGCTGAGCGGCTGCCGTCCGGGGGTGTCGGCCTCATCGGTCCCGGAGCCGACGCCGCCGCCCGCGGCCTGATCATCACCGCACTCACCACAGGGACACCCACCGAAGCCGCGCAGCGCGCCGAAGTCATCATCGACCGGCCAACCCTCACCGCACTGATCGGCGACACCTCACTTGCCGGGTGGTCGCGGCTGCACATCACCGACGATCTCGATCAGGCGCTCGCGCTGCTCGACACCCACCTGCTCCGACGTGCCCGCATCCTCGACGAACACGGCCTCGACGACATCGACGCGCTGCGCGACACCGCACCCAGCGAACAGGCCCTGCCCCCACTGCTCCTGATCACTCGTGCCGAACAAGCCGCGAATGGTAACCGGGCGCGTATCACCTTCGGTCTCACGGAGGGCCTGGACGTCATCACCGTCGTCCTCGGCCACTGGCCCCACGGCTCGACCGTTTCCGTCTCCGACGACGGAGATACCCAGCTCGAACCCGGCGGGCCGGAACCCGGCATGCAACTCGCCGTACTCGACGTCGCCGCAACGCGCGATCTCCTCGACACCGTCCGAGAAGCTCACACCGGCGAAGCCACAGCCACCAGCCGGGCGACACACGCGCAGCCTGCCGTTCATGAAACCGGCGATCCCGCTGCTCCGACGTCCCTGCACGCCAGCCGCACCGACACCGCCGCCACGCCGCCGCTGCATACGCCGCAACGGGCGCGGCTGCGCGTGCTCGGCAAACCGCGCATCGAGAACATCACCGCGGACGGCCGGCCCTTGCGAGCCAAAGCCCTCGAACTGGCGGTGTTCCTCGCCGTCCACCCCGACGGCGCCAGCACCCGCGAGATCGGCGAATACCTCGAACCCGACGCCCGGATCAGCCAAGCCGACCAACGCATACACACCAACGCCTCCAACCTGCGCCACGTCCTCGGCCGCGCCGGCACCGCCGAAACCAAGAACACCTACGTCATCAAAACGGCCGGACGCTACCGACTCGACCCTGAAACCGTGGACATCGACGTCTGGACGTTGCGGGACCTGATGCGCACGGCCACCATCGCCACCGAACCACACCGCCGCGAACTGCTGACCGCAGCCTGCGATCTCTGCAGCGCGCCTCTGGCCGAGGGCCAGGACTACGAGTGGATCCAGCCGCACCGCGAGACGGTGCGCCGCTGGGGCACCGAAGCGCACCTGATGCTGGCCGAGGACCTGCTCGACAGCGACCCGCAGGCCGCGTCCGACCTGCTCGACAAGGCGATCGGGATGGACCGCTACAACGAGGCCCTTTACGTGAAAGCGATGCACGCCCGCCACGCCCTCGCCGACGCCGACGGGATCCGGACCCTGCTGCGCGCTCTCACCAAGGCCCTGGCCGACCTGGATGCAGAGCCGCGTGAAGACACGCTCGAACTGGCCAACACGCTGCGCACCAGCCTGGACAAGACCTGATCGAGAGCGCTGCGGCCGAATGAGTATGCGCCCGTTGACAGCGACATCGCGACTACTGACGGCATACCGCAACCGGCGATTGGGATGAGCTCCCAGATTCAGACTACCCGTAATGAGGTTGCATGAAGAAAAAGCGAAAATCATGGCTTGTTCGCACTGCTGTCGTGCTGCTGGGTGCCGCACTGATGACTTTGATTATCTCCCTAGTTCTTCGTGATGGAACGACTACCACGGTAAGCGTAAACCCGGATGGTAAAGCTACGACTACCACCCAGAATAATGTACTCGCCATCGCTTTAGCAACCGGCCTAATCGCGCTCTTGTCCGCAATTGTCACCACGACACTCGGGCACTGGTACACGAACTCCATCGAGCGAGAGAAGCGCGTATCTGAGTTACGCAAGGAGCACTCGACCAGAGTGCGTGAACAGATATCGGCGGTAGCAAGAGAAATCGCAGCGATGCTCGAGGAGGTGCGACCTATCCATCACGCAATTTCAGAAGGAGCGAACCTTGAGGCTGCCGAACTAAGCGATCTGGGCGCTTCTGTGGTGCGCAAACATCACAACAGCGCCATGCCTCACATAGAGGTGTTGGATGACGACTTGCTGCGTCGAGCGGCCAACGACGTATTTGAGCTTCGTGGAATCTGGTTCTATGCGAACAGGGAAGCGTTGGTTAACGGCACTCGCCCCCCTGCGAGCGACAAAGTACTAGCATCACCAGATGCCTTCTTCGCTAGAGCGCGACTTGTTATCAGTGAAACCGAAATGAGATTTTAAGGCAGGATGCGTTCCAAGGGCGACGCGCTCTCTCATCGGCCAGATCAGTGCACACGGAACTTTTGTGCTTGCCGGGGCAGCGCACATATTCCAACGGCCTGAATGAGTCGGGCATGTGGCCGATCCCCCTTGGGATCGGACTTCTTCGTAGCCGCCAGCAGGCGAGAGGCCGCCTTGCCGGTCCTGCCGCTGATCAACTCGGAGCCACAGCGATGAAGTCGCGCTCCGCGGCGTCCGAGCTCTCCTTGCAGGGCTACCGCCCCGCCCGAGTGCTGTGGCGGCTGGCGATATCCTGGCGCGAACTCTAGGGGTGTTGGTCGACTATGAGGAGCCGCCGTGGAGGGCAAGAGTGACAAACGCCGCGATTTGATCGTGGCCGGAAGGGCGGCTCCGGACGGGGTATTGGAGCTGGTGCTCGTCGGTCGGCTGGCGAAGCAGACGGCGGCCGGTGGAAGGCCTGCGAGGGAGTCGAGCCGGTCGTGCCGATGACTCCGGAAACCCTTCAGAGGCTCGCCTTCATCCGCTATCTGCATCACCTGGGGATCGCGCAGTCCCGGCTTCCGGAGCCGCAGTGCTCGGCGGCCGTGCTGATGTTCCACGACGCCGTCGAGTCGTTTCTTCTGCTGGCAACCGAGCACCACGGCGCCGCCCAGGCCCAAAACTTCATGAAGTACTGGGACTCTATCAACGCGGCTATCGGAACCACGCCGGCCGGCAAGCAGGGTATGGACCGGTTGAATCGACTCCGCAACGGGCTAAAGCACCAAGGACAGCTGCTCGGTCAAGTCCAGGTGCAGAGCTGCATGGCGGACACCGCTACCTTCTTCGCTGCGAACTCCCAGCTCTTGTTCGGCGTCGACTATGACCAAGTTTCGATGGCTGCCATCATCGCGCAGGAGAAGGTAGGCGAACTGGCGCGCGAGTCCGAGAAAGACGCCGCGGGCGGCGACCTCGTCGCGGCGATGATCAAAATCAGCGACGCGGCGGACCTACTGCTGACCCCTCGGGTGCGCCCGCGTGGTCCGGCCGCCCCGCTCAAGTTCGGCGACAACCTTGTGGATCCGCAAAGCCGCCCCACGTTCATGCGCCAACTCCGAAAGGCCAAGGAGCTTGGCACCGATATATCCGGGCTTGGGCGGCAGGTAGAGCAATTGTCCAAGGTCGTCATTCAGCTGCAGGCCGCTGCACGACTGACTGCCATCGGCGTTGATTACCCCGCCTATATACGGTTTAAGAACCTGACTCCGGCGCACGTGGACTTCTTCGACGGTCGGCGAGAGTATCGGGCACCAGCCGGCTACGACCCAACGTACGACGACTATAGGTTCTGCCTTCAGTTCGTGATCACGTTGTCGTTGCGCCTGGCAGAGGCGCACGCCAATCTCGAGCAGCCAGCATGGATCGCTGATCGCGTATTCGACGGATGGGGTGGTGGGGATACGATCGGCACCGCACAGATTCCTACCGAGGGATACCTGTAGCCCTGCTCCTCCGTTGTCAGGGTCCAAGGTTCAGATGAGACTTTTGTCAGAATTAGTACATCGAGATGTGGACGTGGTTGGTGTGCCAGCCGGACGGATCATCGCCCCCATAGGGGTTGTTGTAGGCGTGCCATCCCTGCTCGGGTGTCCAGATCATCCGGAACCAGATGACGTACATGATGCCGAGGCGGTCGGCGTTGGCGACGGCCCAGGTCGCCATCGCGTCCCCTCTTGCCTTCTGCGCGCCGGTTGCTTCGCCGCCGGAGGTCATCATGAAGTCGCACGCGCGGCCCTTCGGGTGTTCCCCGTGGTCGTCGACTCGGTAGCAGCTGGGCTTCGGCCAGCCGGCGGCGGTGGCCTGCTGGACGAGATGGAGGGTGCGCGGGGTGAGACAGCCGGTTCCGGTCGTCGGGTCCGGGATGACGGAGCAGGTCCCCTCGGGCCAGGAGCCGTCCGGGTTGCGGGGCGCCGGTTCGGCGCTACCGAACGGCATCGCCGAGCAGTCGAGGGCGATCTCACCGGCCCCGTATTGATCAACTAGGGCGACGGCGTCGTTGGTCCACTTCGCATACGCGTCCGGGTGGGCGCTCAGCTGGACCGCCTGGGCCGCCTCGGTGAGTGGCACGGTCTGCCATCCGGAGATGGTCTTGAGCTTGTCGTAGAACGTGCCCGCCTGGTAGGCCGGATCGGCCAGTTGCTCGGGGGTGCCCCATCCCTGACTCGGGCGCTGCTGGAAGACGTCGATGGAGTCATGGTCGTTGGCGGCCCCGAGGTAGGGCAGGTTCCGTAGCCCGGACTCTTGCATGGCGACGGCGAGGGCGATGGTCTGGCCCCAGCTGCCAATGCCTTTGGTGACACCGACCTTGATGATGGTCAGCGCGATGTTGAGTTGATCGGTGTCCCACTTCGTGGTGGCTGTCGGTTGCCCGGACACGTTGGTGCTCGGTGCGGTGGCGACGCTGCACGCCCCGGAGCTGCCGCCCATGATGGCGGACAGCAGCAGCATGGGCAGCCCGAAGCAGGCGAGGATGACGAAGGCGACGATGCCGAGGACGGCCTTGGTCATAGACGATTGGCCCTTCGCTGAAGTTAAATGGCCGTGCTGCGCGGGTGCGCGGCCGGCCGTGGAAGGCGATCGGGGATAGGTCAGAGGCGGTGCGTGAACGCGCGTAGCCGCGCGTCCACCTTGGCCAGCAGCGTGCTGACGAGGGCGTCGGCGTCGTCCAGCGGGTGGCCGTCGGTGACGGGGGTCGCACAGCGCCAGTCCCCATGTCCCGGCTGCAAGGCGGGTACGAACCAGAGCGCGTCGTCGCGGTCGAGGAATAGTGCGCCGTTGATTTGCGGGGCGAGCAGCGTCGTGGGCTGGCTGGCGCAGACGGTCAGGCACTGGCAACCCGGCGCGTTGTAGACCGAGCGCGGTAGACCGCGGTGGATAGGGCAGTTGCAGTCGCAGGCGAGGTCATAGGCGGGTCGAGGCGTCCGGTACACAGCTGTCTCCCCAGGGTGGTGAAACACAAAAGGGCCGTGGGCCGCCCACGCGGGCGGCCCACCTTGGATGTGGGGGTTTAGAAGTTGAAGACCTCGGGGTTCGCGAGCAGGTGAACGAGCTCCCGGAATCGGCTCTCGATCACCACGCTGGCGTGGTGGAAGTCGTGCCGGGTGTCGATGTCTCCGGCGTTTTCCCAGTCCCAGGTGCCGCCGGGTAGGGCCGGGACCTGCCAGAGGTCGCCGCTCTGGTCGAGGAACAGCGCGCAGCCCCAGCGGTCGGCCAGCAGCGTGATGGGCTGGGTGGCGCAGGTGATGGTGCAGGCGCAGCCGAACTCGTCGTAGGTGAGGCGGGTCCGTTTGGCGTGCAGGGGGCAGCGGCAGTCGCATGGGCGCTGCCAGGCCGTCAGGTTGGTCATCGTGGCTCCGGATGAACGTGGATGGGGTTTGGAAGGGGTGGCGAGGTGGGGCCGATGAGGCTGGTGCGGCCGGGGCCGAGGAGTTTGTCGTGCTGGACGGCTCGGGTTTCCTCGGCGGTGAGCACGTAGGCAGGCAGGTGCGGTATGCCTTTGCGCCAGGCGTGGTAGAGCCGGTGCACGCCGTCGATCAGCAGTCCCGCGGGCGGTCCGTCTCCGACGTGGACGAGGCCGAGGATCACCGGGTTGGTCAGGTCGGTGTTCATCGCGTAGAGCCGGTCGACGGCGTCCGGGGTGGGGCCGATGAGACTGACCGCTAGGCGCTGCGGGTCGTCGAGGTGATGGAGGCTGTAGGCGGTGGCCCATGCTGTGACGTCGAGTTGCTCGGTCTCGTGCGGTGTGGCCGCGATCAGCGCCAGCGCGGCATCGATGTCGAAGACCCACGGCCCGAAGTGGAACCACTGCGGTTCTCGGGCGGCCATCACTGGCCTCGCCGGGCGTGGAGGGAGGCGTAGATGCGGATGCACCGCAGGATCAGCTGGTGTGACGGCAACGTCAGCAGGCGTTGCCGTTTGTCCTCGTACAGCCGGTCCCAGATCAGGACGGTGACGCTGGCGGACCAGACGTCGACCAAGACCCCGTCGACCTTGAGGTACTGCTGGTCGGTGACGATGCGGCGCAGCGTGTCGATGAGGGTGGCGTCGCCGATCGGGTGGTTGGCGTCATCGGGCCGGGCCGCCTCCTCGTACTGGGTGAGGCAGTCCTCGCAGGTGTAGGAGCGGGGCGGTTCTTCGGTCTCCCACCGGCGAACGTCGTCGGCGGGGATTCCGCAGACCGACTGGCGTGGGTCGCGGGGATGTAGCAGGTGAGGGGTTATCGCGGTCATCGGCTCGTGTCCTTTCGGGGTACGAGCCGGGGCGTGTTGACCCCGCGCGGGGTCAACACGCCCCGGGCGGGTGGAGAGGTGGCGGTGGTTAGACCTTCAGCAGGTCGAAGGCGACGAGCTTGAGATCGCCGGTGGTGCCGGTCAGCACGCGGTTGGCGCGCACGAGGTCGTTCTTGGCGGGCTGGTAGTGGTCCAGGTACTCGGTGATGGCCTGGTATCCGGCCCACCGGTTGCCCGTGATGGCCTTCTGGGTGTCGGCCTCGGTGATCAGGTACTTCAGCGTGCCGAGCCGCTGCTTGGCGTTCCGCTGGGTGGTCTCGGAGGCGTTGTCCTTGACCGGGAACACCTGGCCGACGACCTTCTCGAACTCGCGCATGGTCAGCGTCGTGTTTAGCATCCGTTCGGCGGCCTTCTCGAAGGTGTCGATGTACTTCCACATCAGGCCCAGCGCCTCGCGGGCCTGGCTGATCTGGGAGCCGACGTTCGAGGTGTGCCGGAAGGTGTAGTGCCCGACCGCCGACGCGAACGCGGCTCGCTGGGTGTTGGCGCACACGACCCTGATCGGGCTGGCGTCCACCCGCAGCGCGGCGGTCCCGTCGTGGCTGGTGGTGCCGATCAGGTAGAGGTCCATCCGGTCGACTCCGGCGATGGTCATCGCGTCCGGCAGCTTCATCGTGACGAACACGCTTTTGCCGCGCCGTAGGCTGCCGGCCGTTTCGAAGTGGGCGCCGCCGACCTGGTCCACGAGCTGGTCGAGCATCTCGGCGCACTGCTCGTTCTGGACCACGGTGTAGTCGGTACCGACGATGCCCAGATACTCGGTGGCCCCGGTGACCGGGTTGCGGCGCACGGTCATCCGCTTGTCGTTGGCGGGGATCTGCACCTCGACGCCGTCGACGATGTCGATGCCGACCGTGCGGATGGTCCGCACGCCCCAGTCGCCGAGCTTGGCGGCGGCCATGATCTCTTCGGCCTTCATGGTCTTCTGGGTGACGGTGCCCAGCCGGTGCCAGGCCGACAGTCTGGCGCTGACGAACGCGGTGCTGCCGTCGGCGAATTGCTCGAGTTCGTGTGGCACAGGTTCTCCTTCTCTCGGAAACGGGTGCGGGGCCGAGCGCACATGCGCTCGGCCCCGCGATGAAGGGTTCGGTCAGGACTGCTGGGTGTCGCTGAGGTCCCGGTCGTTGTCGGTCTGCACGGCCTGGTCGTCAACCGCACCGCTCGTGCCGTCGCCGTCGCTGTTGTCGGTCTGCTCGGCTTCCGTCTTGTCCTCTGCGGTGTCGTCGTTGACGATGGGCTTCGGGAAGACGAAGGTCAGCGGCGCTTCGGACACCAGCAGAATGTTGCCCGCAGCGGCGGCCTTGGTGCAGTTGTTGCGCACCGCGCCGGAGCTGACGTTGCGACCGCCCAGCTTCGCGCTGATCGCAGTGGCGATCTCCTGCGGAGTCATCGGCCGGCCGGGGCGGGCGGCCAGCTCGGCAACGGTCAGTCTCTCCAACTCGCCGCGCTGGAAGGGCTGGTTGCCGTCAGTGTTGGCGGTCGCGTCGCTGCGGTGCCCCAGGGTGCTCGGGGTGTTGTTCAGCGTGCGCGGCGGCAGCCGGGTCGGCAGTTTCACGGCGTGGACCTCGTCGTCCGGGCCGAGGATGTGCAGGGTTCCGTCGGTGCGGATCAGGCTCTGTACCGCGGCGACGGCGGCCGGGGTGATCGTGACACCGCGGATCACCTGGAAGCACAGCGCGCAGCGCGGCGGCTCCGGGTTCGGGTCGACCTCGGATGCCTTGGTCGGTCCGGCGATCCACCGCTCCGGCTGGCCGGTCTTGGGCGGCAGGCGACGGGCGGCGTCGGCCTGCTGCATCGCGTCGAGCAGCCGGATGGTCGTGGGGTGGCTGATGCCGCTCTCGGCGACGACCATGTCGACGGTCGCGCCGTCGTCGCCGAATTCGGCCAGGACACCCTTGATGGCCATGACCTTGCGGTCGCCGGGACGGGGCGGCGCGACGACCGTACGCGATTCGCCCGTGGCCGGGGCGTCCGTGTCCTCCTCGTCGTCTTGGTCCTCGTCCTCATCGCCGTCGTCCTCGTCGGGGTGGCCGTCGCCGTCATGCGTGTCCTGCTCGCCGGTGGCCTCGTCGCCGGAATCACCGGTTCCCGGGGACAGGGTGTCGTCTCCGGTCGGCGAACTCTCGTCGCTGGCTGCCTCGTCGGCTGGGTCGGAGTCCGGTTCGTCTGCCGTCTCGTCCGGGCTGGCGATGTTCTCGTCGGCGATGTCGGCGGAGTCCAGCGCGGCGGCGGTGTCGTCCGACAGGGTCCAGCGGGCGGGTGTGCCCTCGGCAGCGTCGCCGCCGAGGTCGATCTCGACGATCAGGCCGGCGTCGGCCAGGGTCCGGATGGCCTTGTCGGTGGTGGACCGGGCCTTGCCCGACTTCTCGGACAGCTCGTGGACGTTGCGCTGGCCGAGTTCGGCCAGCGCCTTGAGGACGGCCTGGGTGGCAGGCGTCAGGGACTGCAATTCCATGGATTTCCCTCCTCGGGAATAAGGAGTGACGCCCCGGCACCGGACGGTGCTGGGCGGTGGTTGGCGAAGGCGCGTGCGACCACGGATGGCAGCGCGCGAGTTGAAGGGGTGAACGCCCGGCGCTAATGGGCCGGAGTGATCAGCGGCGGGAGATCCGGCGTTCGCCGGACGCGCGCAGGTGGTAGAGGCGCTCCTCGACGCGGTCGCGGTAGATCCCGGCGAGGCCGTGGGCCAGGCGAACGGGGTCGGGGAACTCGGCGGGGTCGAGTTCGACGTCGGCCGTGTTGATCTGTGCCTTCACGGCTCGTCCGGCGATCTGCTGCTTGCGCAGGTATTCGTGGTGTGGCAGCACGATCAGGACGGTGTCGCCGGGGTTGACGTAGCGGCGCCGGACCGGCTGCACGGGGTTCGTCGCGACGTGGCCGGTGCGGTCGGGGTCGGTGATGAGCCGGTCGAGGTGAATGCGCGCACCGTGGTAGTCGCTGACGTGGCCGCTGATCTCGTCGAGCGTGCTGGCCAGCACCGTGGGTAAGCCGGTCAGGTCGTCGCCGTTGATGAGCAGGGTCCGGAACTCGTCCACAGCCGTGAGCAGCACCTCGCGGGCGAGGCGCAGTTGATCGGCGGATGCCGGGAAGGCGGCGGCGGCCGGGACGGGATCGGCGGCGTGCTGATCGAGGGTCCGGCCGGTGGTCCGGACGATCCACCTCTCCACCAGGTCGAGGTACATCACGGGTCTCCTTTCACATGGTTCGGGCACGCCGAAGACCGGTCACAGCGGAGCTGTGACCGGTCTTCGAGGCGCGGTGGATGGGGCGGTGGGTCAGACACCCCAGCTTCTAAAATGTCAAGCTGCGGCGGCTTGTGTGCGGTGTGACCAGGCGGTTGTCTGGTCGTAGGAGCTGGTGGTCTTGAGGCAGCCGTGGAGGATGCCGACGAGGCCGTTGCCGACCTGGCGCAGGGCGGCGTTGTGGCCGATCTCCCGGCCGCGGAGTTCGTCGTAGTAAGCGCGGACGCCCGGGTCGTGCAGGATCGCGGCGCCGGCCTGCATGTGCAGGGCGTCGACGAGGCGGTCGTTGTGGATGAACCGGGCGTGCACAGTCTTGGACTTGCCGGACTGGCGGGTGATCGGTGCGGTGCCGGCGTAGTTCTTGCGGGACTTGGCGTCGGCGTAGCGGCCTGCGGCGTCGCCGAACTCTGCAAGCACCTGGGCGCCGAGGATCACGCCGATGCCGGGTTGGCTGAGGTAGACCTCAGCGTCCGGGTGCTGGCCAAAATGGGCCTCGACCTGCCTGTCCAGGATGCCGATTTCGGTGTTGAGGGTCTGCAGGACCGCGACGGTGGCGCGGACGGTAGCGGCGTAGGCGCCGGCGACGACGTCGGCCTGGCCTAGGTGCTCGGCGCGTAGGGTCTGCTGGATCGCGGCAGCCTTGGCGGGGATGTCGTGGCGCCGGGCCTTCTTCAAGGCCGCGCTGATCTGCGTGCGGGTCAGCTTTGCCGCCGCGGCCGGGGTGGGTGCCTTCGCCAGCAGTTGCAGGGTGTCGGCGCCGGTGAGCGTCAACACCTGGTAGGCGGCCAGAGCGGCGGGGAAGTAGTCGTGTAGCGCTGCCCGTAGCCGCAGGGTGTGGCGGGTGCGTTCCCAGATCAGGGTCTGGTGCGCCCGTGCGACGACCTTGACCGCCTCGGCGATGTCGGAGTCCGCGGCGACCTGACGCAGCTGGTGGCGGCGGGTCCGGACCATGTCGGCCAGGGTGTGCGCGTCGGCCTTGTCGCTCTTGGCGCCCGACAATGACATGCCTTCGCGGTGCCGGGCGGCCTGTTTCGGGTTGACCCCGTAGACCTGGT
>Ga0247737_1000569_pt1 | contig 14930 bp, 13 predicted proteins | sample UWRJL028104C2_FD_180937 | JGI IMG/M metagenome (GOLD analysis project Ga0247737, IMG submission 180937) | Plant litter microbial communities from Arlington Agricultural Research Station in Wisconsin, United States - UWRJ-L028-104C-2 | ecosystem: Environmental > Terrestrial > Plant litter >...
GCGCTTGGTCGTTATCCGCTAGTCGTTATCCGCGCGCTTTCTCGTTATCCGCGCGCCAGTTGTAACCCCCGCGCTGATAACAAAATCCCGCGCGGACACGCCGGCGCGCCGCGGGCTCCTCTCCTCCACAGGATGCCTATCTGGAAAGTTATAAACAGCTGATCAGGAGTCGTCTTCGGGCTGCGTGGAATGTCGGTGGTTGATGCGAGACTTCGGGCATGGAGACCTCCAACCCGACAGCCGCTTCGGCTTTGGCGGACCTGTTCGCGGAGTTGTCGCGCGTGTGCGCTGACGCGGTGGCCGGGGTGCCGGCTGAGGTGTTGTTGCGGTGGGTGACGGATGCGGGGTCGTTGCAGCGTGGGCTGGATGTGATCCGGGTCCGGCTGGCCGGAGAACTAGCCACACAATCGGCGGCGCAGCTCGGCGCGGACGGGATCGCTCGCCGTGCCGGGCACGCGAGCGCGGCGTCGTTTCTGGCGGAGCTGTGGCAGATCAGCGGGGCAGAGGCCACGCGGCTGTGCGAGGTTGGGGTTGCGGTGCGTCCGCGGCGCGCGTTGGACGGGTCGGCGCTGCCTGCCCGGTATCCAACGCTGGGTGCGGCGGTGGAGTCGCTGACTCTGGGGGTGGAGGCGGCGGCGGTGATCGTGCGTGAGCTCGAGCAAGCAGCACCGTATTGCAGTTCCGATGCCCGTGCGGCGGGCGAGAAGCTGCTGGTCGAGCACGCTCCCGGGCTGAGTGTGCGGCAAGTCCAGGGCTTGGCCCGGCAGGTCCGGGATCGGCTCGATGAGGACGGTGCCGAACCGCGGGATGCGATCCGCCGACAACGCCGAGCGCTGAAGCTGATCCCGCAACCCGACGGGATGGTGCGCCTAGTCTGGGACATGCCACCCGAAACGGCAGGACTGGTGCGGGCGGGCATCGACGCACTCGTCGGCGAACAACTGCGGGCCGCACGCGATCAGGTCCCGTCATCTCTCGCTGACACAGGTGTCGCGGATGTCGATGACCGCACGATGCCGCAACGCCGCGCCGACGCCGCCGAAGAACTTCTCCGTCATGCGATCGGTTGCGATCGGCCCGGTGGGGATTGTCCGGTGGTGACGGTGGTGGTGCGGATGACCCTCGACCAACTCCTCGACGGGCTCGGTGCCGCGCAGATAGATGGTGTCGATGGCCTCGGCGGACTCGGTGCCGCCCACATCGATGGTGTCGATGCGGGGATCTCCGCCACCACAGCACGGATCCTTGCCGCGGAGGCGAACCTCATCCCCGCCGTCCTGGGCGGTGCAGGTGAAGTCCTCGACCTCGGCCGGGCACGACGCCTCTTCAGTCCCGCCCAACGGCAGGCCCTCGCCGAACAGCACGGCGGATGCGCATTCCCCGGATGCGGCCATCCGCCCGGCTACACCGAAGCGCATCACATCCGGTGGTGGTCGAACGGTGGAACCACCGACCTCGCCAACGGTGTTCCGCTGTGTTCGTTCCACCACCATCGGGTCCATGACGACGGATGGGAGATCGACATGCGGGATCGGGTGCCGTACTTCATCCCACCACCGTGGTGCGACCCCGACCGCACCCCAAGGAGAGGAGGAAAAGCCGTCGTCGACGTGACGAGTGGGCCATGAGGTGACGGGTGGGCCATGACGTGCTTGGGTGGTGCCGTCGGCGAGAGCTCTGTCCACCCGGGACCACGGCGTGGCCGGATTGCCCGGCTCTGCCGGAACGACTGGCGCGACCGGAACGACTGGCCCTCGGTGCGACCGGTCCTCAGTGCGACCGGCCCCTAGAACGACTGCGGTTGGGTGAAGAAGCCAGCCGGGTCGTATTTCTTCCGAACGGTCGCCAGTCGGGTCTTGTTCCCCTTGAAGTAGCTCTCCAGCGGATCGGTGAGCGAGGCATCCGCATAGTTCACGTAGGCCCCATCGCCCCATTGCGGCACGAGAGCCGCGCGGAATCCCCGCACATATGCGTCGAGCGGCGCCGGGTCGACGCCGTTCGCGAACGTCGCCGTGTACTGCACCGTCATCAGCGCCGAGCGGTGCGGAAAAGCGGTCGCGTCAGCGGCGATCGCGGCCACCTGGCCGCCCAGGGCATCCATCGAGATTCCGCCCTCCTTGATGCCCGGCACGGCCTTGGCCGCGGTCGCCTGCGCAACAAGGGTCTGGATGCCCTGCTCGTCCAGCGCCTGATATGCCACATGCGAGGTGGCCGCGAACGATTCACGCTTCAGCGAACCGCCCGTGCCGGTATTGCCCGAGCCGGTATTGCCCGAGCCGGTATTGCACTGGGCGATCGGGATGGTGGCGCAGCCCGCGTAAGAGAGCATCGCATCCCGATAGTCGTGCTGCGACGACCCATTGTGCGATGGCGCTCCCGCCGCGGCGATCAGCGGTGCGAGCTGCGCCTGCAGCGCCGAGTACGCGCCGAGCCAGGTTCCCGAGAGGAAGACACCGAGCCCATCGTTGTAGCCGACACCGTTGAGCAGCTTGAGTGTCGACCAGAGCTTCGGATCCGCCGTCGGCGCCCAGCCCTGCCACGCTTTCACTACGGCAGCAGCGGATGCCCCGGGCCAGGTCAGCGAGAACATCGTCACCGTCGGCGCGGGCTGGGTGGCGAAGGTGAGGGAGGTCACCACGCCCAGGTGCCCGCCGCCCCCGCCGCGGCAGGCCCAGAACAGGTCGGCATCCGTCTTCTCCGTGGCGGTGTGCACCTCGCCATCGGCGGTGACGACCTCCACCGCGGTGAGCGAATCGCAGGTGAGCCCGTAGGCGCGCGTGAGCACGCCGACACCGCCGCCCAGGGTGAGCCCCGTGATGCCGACGGTCGCACAGGAGCCGGCCGCGATCGACCGGCCCTTGGCGCCGATGGTGTCGTAAACCACGGCGAGGGACGCACCCGCGCCGATGGTCACGGTGTTGTCCGCGGCGAGGACGACGCTATCGAGCGGGCGCACGTCGATCACGAGCGCAGGCTTCACCCCGGTGCCGGCTGCCCCGCCGGCCGAATATCCGGGATAGCTGTGGCCGCCCGAGCGGAGGGCGACCGGGATCCGGTATTTGGTGGCGAAGCTCAGCGCGGCCCCGACATCCTTCGCCGAGGCGGCGCTGAGAACGGCGAGGGGCATGGCGGAGTCCCAGCGCGGGTTCTCGACCAGCTTGGCGGTGTCGTAGTCGGAACTGCCCGGGAGGGCGACCGTGCCCGTCACCGCGGACGAGAGCTCAGACCACTGCGGCGGCCCGGCCGGAGTGGGTGCCGGGCTCGGTTTCGGGGCCAGCGGAGCGCAGGCGGCGAGGGCGCCGACGCTGGCGATCGACAGCGCGCCGACGGTGAGCGCGCCGCGTCGGGTCAGCTGCGCCATCGCACCTCGTCCCTGGCCTGATCCGCTGAAGTCGGCCCCGGTCGGCCTGGAGAACGTGGCTCCGAGGAGAGGTGGGCTCGGCGAAGTAACCACAATCCGCCGAGCCCCGGCCGCCTCACCTCGGATCAGGAAGAAGGGGCGACCACATGGAATGCTAGCCCACCACGCCCGGGATTCACGAGGCATCCGACACCGTTTTGGCGGACACACAGAAGGGTGGTTCTGTCGCGACCACCCTCGCTTGCGCCCGTTCGGAGCGCGAGGAGAATCGCTGGTCAGGTCCGCATTTCGGGGGACGCGGGCAAATCGTGATCGGGCGCTCCCGTGTCGGCAGTGTGCGCAGCATGGACGTGCCGAGCTCCCGACCCCCGCTCGCTCACCCGACGACGACGTAGGGTGGATGGCGTGAAAATGCGCTCGGTCGGTGTCCCCATGCTTGCCGCGGCTCTTCTCCTTCTGCTCGGCGGATGCTCGGTGCCCGAGACAGAGAACGGGTGCGTGCCCGGTGCTCTCGCCGCCACCCCCACCGTCGTCGAGCCCGGCGGGACCGTCACCGTGACGGCCGCTCCGGCCGCGTGCGCCATCCAGTTCACCGACGGCGGTCGCTACACCCTGAACCTCGGCCGCGTGGGTGAGACCGGCGTGCTGTGGAGCGATCGGGTGCGGGTCGCGCAGGACGGAACGTTCAGCGCGGTGGTGCGCGTGCCCCGGGATGTCCTGGCCGGTCGCGCCTACGTTCGCGTCGCCGACGGGTACCGGTTCAGCTGCGACGACACCGGATCGTGCGCAGACGACAGTGTGAGCATCCAGATCGCGGATCGGGTCAGGCCCTAGCTCGGGTTCATCTGCTGGTCACGCTCTAGTGCGACCGATGGCGACCGTCGCCTCATGCTCCTCCGAGAACTCCGCGCGGGCATCGAAACCGGCCTCGCGCAGCAGCCGCAGGGTGGTGTCGGCCTGACGTGCGCTGGTCTCGATCAGCACGGTCGCGTGCGGCGCGAGCCAGCGGGCGGCGCCGGCGATGATGCGCCGCTGCAGGTCCAGCCCGTCGGCTCCGCCGTCGAGGGCGACCCGGTGTTCGTGGTCGCGAGCCTCAGAGGGCATGGTGGCGATGTCATCCGTCGGCACGTAGGGGGCGTTGGCCACCAGGATCTCGACCCGACCGAGCAGCCAGGGCGGGAGCGGCTCGAACAGGTCGCCGGTGAAGACCGAACCGCGACCGGCGAGGTTGCGAGCGGCATAGGCGGTTGCCGCGGGGTCGATGTCGCTCGCGATGAGTTCGGCCGCGGGCAGTGCCGCGCCGACGGCCGCGGCAACGGCACCGGTTCCGCAGCAGAGGTCGACGACCACCGGATGTGCGGTGCGCGCCGCCTCGATCGCCTGCGCCGCGAGAAACTCGGTGCGCCGTCGCGGAACGAAGACGCCTTCGCCGACGGCGATGCGCAGGCCCGCGAACTCCGCCCAGCCGAGCAGGTGCTCGAGCGGTAGTCCTGCGACCCGCTGGTCGACCAGGGACTCGAGTGTCGCGGCATCGACCCCGGTGACGGATGTCGCGGCCTCCGCCAGCAGCGTCGCCTCTTCTTCCGCGAACACGCAGCCGGCCGCGCGCAACCGGGTCACGACGTCGGCGGGAGGTTCGGGAGTAGTCATACCCTCAGCTTGGCAGCCTGAGCTGCGACCGAGGAGCTGCGACCAGGGAGTTGCGACCAGGGAGTTGCGACCAAAGAGTTGCGACCAGGGAGCTATGGCCAGAGGGTGCCGACGATCTGCCCCATCAGTCCGTTGGTCGCGAAGTTCGACTGCAGCACCGTGATCCAGGTCGTGCCGCGTAAGAAGTAGGTGCGTCCGTCTTGCACCGGGTACTGCTCGTTCTGCGAGATGCGCTGGCACTGCTGGCCGCCGTACTTTGCGCCGCAGGTGAAGCCCTGGGCGGCGAGCGAGGTCAGATAGCCGGTGGCGACCGCGGGGTCGACCGTGCCGATGCTGGCCTGAAGGTTGGTGATGTCGGCGCGCGGGTCTTTCCACACGCAGCGCAGCTGCGCGGCGCTGGCCAACACCTCGTCGGCGGCCGCACCCGCCGGCGGTGTCACCGGGGCGATGGCACCAGCGAATTCCGCGTCCACGACGGCGGGATCGTTGAGCGGCGTCTCGCCGAACGTCTTCGCGTAGACGGCGGGGCTGACGATCGCCTTGCAGTCCTTCGGGATGGCGACAGCATCGGCGGCGGCCGACGCGGAGGCGCTGGGGGAGGGAGACGAGCCGCCCGCAGACGCCGATGCGGATGCCGACGGCGACCCGCTGGGCGCCGGACTCGGCGACATGCAGCCGGTCAGCAGCAGTGCCGCGAGGGCAACCGTGGAGGTGACGAGGGCGAGGCGGTGAGCGGGCATGGGACCTCCTGGCGAGCAAGTGGCCTCAGCCTAGAGCGCGGCGGTTCGGTGCCGGATAACGATTCGTGCTCGCCTCTCGCGGAACCGCTGTACTGCGCTGTGTCGGTATTTCTTGCGGTTGGCGGGCGCCCAGGGGCACCAACCAATCGGTCGCCCAGGGGCACCAACTAAAACTAATAGGGACGCCAACTAACCAGCGAAAGGCCACAGCGAAAGTGCGAGGCGCCACCTAGCGGAGCTCGGTCACCCAGACCACCCTGGTGAGACTGTCGTCCCGGATCCAATCCAGGTCGACGAGCGCGAGTGAACGCAGCTCGATCCGATCGCCCCGATGCACTCGAGCCGACGCGACAGCCGTGACGTGCGGGCGATATCCGCTCAGCGCGTGTTGAGCATCGAGCAGTTCGATGTACTCATCGATCGACCCCAGAAGCAGTTGGTGCAACGCGGCAAGCTGCTGGGACTCGTCGTCGACGACATTCACCACGACGTCACCCCCAGGCCCGAACAGTGCCTGTTCGCCGACGACCACAGGGCCGATGGCGATCGATTGCTGACTTTCGAGAGTCGACTGGAGCGTGCGAGCAAGGTCATCGACTCTCGCGTTCGTGCGGAAGTTGCCGAGGATCGTGACATGCAGGGGCCAGTTTTGTCGGCTGAAGCTGTCGCCGACGTGGAGTGAATCGAGGGGGAGGACAAGAACGTAATCGTGCACGCTAGCGACGCTAGCGACTATCGCTCTCTCGGGCTGCTCGAGAGACGGCACTCGGTGAGACGATCGGCAGAGTCGGATGCCCGTGCCCGGCGATGCCAGGATGAGGACGTGACCACGCACAGCACTCCGCGCCGACCAGACGTCACCGCCATCGAACTCCTGGGCGGCGTCGAGGCGCTCACGCACCAGCTGCACGACTATGACGCACGGTGGGTGGACAGCTACCTCGACCACCGTGCCCGCATCCGGGGTGCTCTCGCCGGGCCAGAAATCGAGATCGAACACATTGGTTCGACGGCCGTCCCGGGGCTGGCGGCAAAACCGATCGTCGACATCGTGGTGACGGTTGACGACATCACCGCCGAGGAGGACTACCTCGACGACCTGCTTGCCGCGGGCTATGTGCTGCGGGTGCGCGAGCCGGGACATCGCCTGGTGCGCACTCCTGCGCGCGACGTCCATGTACACATCTACCAGCGCGGGGATCCTGCGGTCGGCGAGTACCTTCTGCTTCGCGATCGACTGCGATCGAGCGACGATGACCGCCGCCTCTACGAGAATACGAAGCGCGAGTTGTTGACGAAGCGTTGGGATGACATGAACGCCTACGCGGACGCCAAGACCGAGGTCATCCGTGCCATCAGGGGCCGCGCCAGCGACGAGCGGACGCTAGCCGCGAGAACGTCCGACGCCGACCAGCAAGCATGACCAGCAAGCATGACCAGCAGGTATGACCAGCAAGTATGAAGTGTGCCCCCAGGCAGATTCGAACTGCCGCCCCTGCCTCCGGAGGGCAGTGCTCTATCCCCTGAGCTATGGGGGCCCAGACGCCATCGATCTGACGCTCGTCTACGGTAGCAGTTCTAGGCTGACCGCATGACCCCACCGACCTGGCGCGACCGCCTTCGAGAGCTGCCAGTCTTCACGGGCGAGTTGCCGGACTTCGATCCGGATGCCGCCCCGGCCGACCCGCTCGCACTGTTCGAGGGGTGGTTGGCCTTCGCCATCGACGCGGGCGTCTCGCAGCCCCAGGCGATGGCGCTGGCGACGGCCGACGACACGGGCGACCCGTCGGTGCGCACCCTTCTGCTCAAGGACATCACCGCGGACGGGATCTGGTTCGCCACCCTGTCGTCGAGCCCGAAGGGGCACGATGTGGCGGAGAATCCGCGGGCATCCGTGGTGCTGTACTGGCGTGAGCAGGGCAGGCAGATCAGGGTGAGCGGAACCGTGGAGGCCGGCTCGCGAGAACTGGCCCGGAGCGACTTCCTGCGCCGGCATCCGAAAGCCCGAGCGATCGCCGCGGTCGGCACACAGAGCCAGCCGATCGGCAGCGACAGCGACTATGCCGCCGCCGTCGCCGAGCAGCGGGCGCGCATCGCCGCCGATCCCGAGTACGTGCCCGAGGAGTGGGTGGCCTACCTGCTGCGTCCACAGACCTGGGAGTTCTGGCAGGCCGCCCGCGAGTGCGACCAGGTCAGGCTGCGCTACCGGCGAGCCCACGACGGCTGGCGCCGCGACATCCTCTGGCCGTAAACGCATAAGTCAACCCCCGCATCCGCGACACGAGTGCGAAACACCCCCGTGCGATCATCGGGGAATGCTCCGCACCGTCTCCTCCCACATGGAACTCGATATCTCGGGTCGCACCAGCATGGTGTTCAGTCTCGCCGTCGCTCAGGGGGCGCAGTTGGCGTCGGAACGGCTCGAGCTGAAACTCGACGGTCGCCTGCTCGAACCGCGGGAACTCGTCGATCGGCACGGGTCACGGCTGCATGAACTCATCTCCGGAGCAGGGCGGATGACGGTGGACTATTCCGCCGAGGTGGAGGGCCAGTCTGAGCCCGCACCCGTCGACGACCTCGACCTCGTCGTCTACCTGCGGCCGAGCCGCTACTGCGAGTCGGACATGCTCACCCCCACCGCCCGCTCCGAGTTCTGGGGACTCTCCGGCCAGGTGCTGCTGAGCGCCGTCGGCGCCTGGGTGCGCGACCGACTCAGCTACGTGCCGGGCTCCAGCCGGGTGACGGATGGCGCGGTCGGCACACTTCTCGCCCGCCAGGGTGTCTGCCGTGACTACGCCCATCTGGTGATCGCCCTGCTGCGGGGCATCGATGTTCCGGCACGCATGGCGGCCGTCTACGCCCCCGGGCTCAGCCCGATGGACTTCCACGCGGTGGCGGAGGCCTACATCGACGGTCGCTGGCAGATCGTCGACGCCACCGGCCTCGCCCCGCGACAGAGTCTGGTGCGCATCTCGACCGGTCGGGATGCGGCCGACATCGCATTCCTCACCAACCACTGGGCCGACCTCACCCTGCTCGACCTGCAGGTGCTCGCCATCGTCGACGACCTCCCGCGCGACTCGCCGGAGCTGTCGGTTCAGCTGCGCTAGCTGGTCGAACTACAGCGCTCCGACCGCCGAGGTGACGAGAGTGCGAGCGTCATCCGCCGTCGAGAAGTAGACGGATGTCGCGACCAGCCAGTACTTCCCGTCGAACACGTCGACCCGGCCGACCTGACCGGCGCTCGAGAAGTAGGCGGAGCTGCCGAGCCCGCTGACGGCGGTGCCCTTCGCCGCGGTCGCCGCGATCGTGGCGAGCTCATCGGCAGACGGCTGCGCCACCGCTATTGTCACCGTGTCGCCGCTGGTCTGGTTGAGCCAGTTGCAGGCGACACCCTTGTCGGCCTTCGCCGTGGCGGCCGGGGTACCGCTCTTCGGTGTGAACGCGTCGTCGAGCCCGAAATTCGGGTTGAAGTCATACATGGTCTGCAGCGAGACGAGCGTGTCGCAGGCGATGGTCACCGGGGTTCCCGAGCCCGCGGCGGCGCTGGGCGATGGCGACGTGGCATCCGCCGAGGAGGAGGGCGAGCTCGACGCGCGGGGACTGCTCGATGCCGATGCCGAGCCTGACGGCTTCGGCTCCGGCGTGCATCCGCTCAGGGCGGCGACGGCGAGACCGGCGACGAGGAGAACCGGGAGCACGGTGCGGAGCGGAGTGCGCATTGCCCCATCCTCCCCGACCGCGCTCGTGCGGGGCGGTCGGACGCGCCAGATCCTCTCGGATGACGGCCGATAGAATCTCTGCGTGACTCCCTCCGAACTCTCCGCCCAGCTGCTCACCGTCGTCGATGGGGCACTCGAGCGCCGCGGCGAGTCCACGCTCACCGTCGGGATCGACGACGTCCCGCTCGAACGCCCGAAGAACCGCGACCACGGCGACTGGGCCTCGAACATCGCGATGAAGCTCGCCAAGCCGCTCGGCACGAACCCGCGGGCGCTCGCCGAGGAACTGGCCGAGGGCATCCGCACCATCGATGGCGTCGCCAGTGTGGATGTCGCGGGCCCCGGTTTTATCAACGTGACCCTCGACGCTGCCGCGGCCGGTGCTCTCGCCAAGACGATCGTCGAGCAGGGCGACTCCTTCGGCACCGGTGACCTCTATCTCGGAGTGAAGATCAACCTGGAGTTCGTCTCGGCGAACCCGACCGGCCCGATCCATCTCGGTGGCGTGCGGTGGGCCGCGGTGGGCGACAGCCTGGCCCGCATCTTCCAGGCGGAGGGCGGAGACGTCACCCGCGAGTACTACTTCAACGACCACGGCGGCCAGATCGATCGCTTCGCCCGCAGCCTGTTGGCCAGTTACCTCGGGGAGCCGACCCCGGAGGACGGCTACGGCGGGCAGTACATCAACGACATCGCGGCCCGGGTCGTCGCCGCCTATCCCGACGACCTGTCCGTGGTCGCGCGGGCGGATCAGCAGGAGATATTCCGCGCATACGGCGTCGACTTCATGTTCGGCGACATCAAGAAGAGCCTGCACGAGTTCGGCGTCGACTTCGACGTCTACTTCCACGAGAACAACCTGCACGAGTCGGGCGCCGTGGAGAAGGCGATCGGTCGCCTGCGGGAGCTCGGACACATCTACGAGGCGGATGGCGCCGTCTGGTTCCGCTCGACCGACTTCGGCGACGACAAAGATCGCGTGGTGATCAAGAGCGACGGCGAGGCGGGCTACGTCTCCGGCGACCTCGCCTACTACCTCAATAAGAGGGAGCGTGGCTTCGAGCGCAACTTCATCATGCTGGGGGCCGACCACCACGGTTACGTCAAGCGACTGATGGCGATGACCGCCGCCTTCGACGACGTGCCGTACGTGAACCTCGAGGTGCTGATCGGCCAGATGGTCAACCTGCTCAAGGACGGCGTGCCGCAGCGGATGAGCAAGCGGGCCGGCACGGTCGTGGTGCTCGAGGATCTGGTCGAGGCCGTGGGGGTCGACGCCGCGCGCTACGCCCTGGTGCGGTCATCCAGCGACTCCCAGCTCGACATCGACCTGGACCTGCTCACCAAGCGCAGCAACGATAACCCCGTGTTCTACGTGCAGTACGCGCATGCGCGCACCCGCTCGGTGGCGCGCAATGCCGCCGCAAGCGGGGTCGACCACAGCGCTTTCGATGCTGCGCTGCTCACCGATCCCACCGAGAGCACGCTGCTCGGTGTGCTCGCCGAGTACCCTCGCATCGTGCGCCAGGCGGCCGAGCTGCGCGAGCCGCACCGCGTGGCCCGCTACGCGGAGGAACTCGCCGGCACCTACCACCGCTGGTACGACAGCTGCAGGGTGACGCCGCTCGGCGATGAGCCGGTCACCGACCTGCACCGCACCCGGCTCTGGCTCAACGACGCCACCGGTCAGGTGCTGCGCAACGCGCTCGGCCTGCTCGGTGTGAGCGCGCCGGACCGGATGTAGCGGACCGCAGATGACGGACCACACGGGAACTGTGCCTGAGGGCGAGACGGTGAAAATCGTTGAGATCGTCCCGGTGAGACGGCGTCGGCGACGCTGGCCGATCGTTCTCGTCGTGGTGGTGATCGTGCTGGTCGCGTTGCTGGTCGTCGCCGATTTCGTGGCACGCGCCTACGCCGAGAAAACCATTGCTGACCAGGCTCACACAGCACTGGATGTGCCGGCTTCAACGGCGATCGAGGTTCGGATCGGCGCAGGTTCCGTGCTGCTTCAGCTCGCTCGAGGACAGTTCGACGAGGTGCGTATCGCTTCCAGCGGGCTGGTGGTCGGCACACTTCGTGGTGACGCAGACCTGCTTGTTCGAGGTCTGCGCGTGGGAGATCCGGCGGGACTCGACACCGCCCGACTGACGTTTTCCACCGGCGAGAAGGGGCTGAGCAGTCTCATCTCCGGACTGAGCAAGGGCCAGGACCTGCCGGTCGCGATCTCGGGGGTCACGATCGCCAAGGGCTCGGTGCAGCTCGCCACCGAGGTGCCCGTGTTCGGCGCGAAGATCCCCGCCGCCATCGCCGTCGCGCCCGGCGCGACGGACGGGCAGGTCACGCTCACCCCGACCTCCTTCTCCATCAGCGGGGCCACCTTCACCCCGGCCGACGTGGCGAAGAACCTGGGTTCCCTCGGCGCAGAACTGGCGGAGACCCGCACGATCTGTGTGGCCAACCAGCTGCCGAAGGGCTTCCGCCTCGACTCGCTGCGCGTGCGCGGCACGGAGCTCGTGCTGGGCGTCACCGCGAAGTCGGTCGTGCTCGGCTCCGAGCTGTTCCACTCCACGGGCACCTGCCCGTAGCGCCGTCGTGCGAGGAGACTCGCGCACAGGCCGCCTCAGCCGCACGTAATAAGCTTCAGAGACGCCGCTGGCAGAGTCCGGCGCAGGCCCTCCGCCATCTCCCACCAGATTCAGCTTCGAGGTACACCGTGTCAGCCAACCCGCTCGCCCCCGACTGGCTCGCGCTGCCGGCCGATGCCAACGACCTGCCCGCCAACGTGTGGCCGGCCCATGCCGAGCGGTCGGCATCCGGCGAGTTGGTCGTCGGCGGGGTGACAGCATCCGCTCTCGCCGCCGAGTTCGGTACCCCCGTCTTCGTGATGGACGAATGGGATGTCCGCGACCGTGCCGCCTCCGCCCGCAGCGCCTTCGACCGCGAGTTCGCCCGCATCGGAACCACCGCGAAGGTCTACTACGCGGCCAAGGCGTTCCTCTCCGCCGAGGTCGCGCGTTGGGTGGACGAGGCCGGGTTGCACATCGACATCTGCAGCGGTGGCGAGCTCGCCGTCGCCCTGGCCGCCGGCATCGACCCGGCCCGGCTCGGCTTCCACGGCAACAACAAGTCCGTCGCCGAGATCGAGCGTGCGGTCGACGTCGGCCTCGGCGTCATCGTCATCGACAGCCTGATCGAGATCGGCCGGGTCGCCGACGCCGCCGCCCGGGCCGGTCGGGTGCAGAAGGTGCGGCTGCGTACCAACAGCGGCGTGCACGCCCACACCCACGAATACCTCGCCACCGCGCGAGAGGACCAGAAGTTCGGCATCGCCCTGGCGGACGTGGTGGCGGCGGTGGCCGACATCCGTTCGCATGATTCGCTCGAGTTCCTGGGGCTCCACGCGCACATCGGCTCGCAGATCTTCGAGCCCGACGGCTTCGTCGAGTCCGCCCGCCGCCTGCTCTCCGTTCAGGCGGAGTTGCTGACCACCGGGCCGGTGCCCGAGCTCAACCTGGGCGGCGGCTTCGGCATCGCCTACACCGCCGCCGAGCAGGCGCTGCCGATCGAGCAGATCGCCGTCGTCCTGGCCGACATCGTCGCCGCCGAGTGCGCTCGCCTCGGCATCGCCGTGCCGGTCGTCGCGGTGGAGCCCGGCCGCTCCATCGTCGGGCCCTCGACCGTCACCCTGTACGAGGTCGGCACGATCAAAGACGTTCTCGTGAGCGGCGCGGCTGATGGGGCGAGCGGCGAGAACATCTACCGCAAATACGTCTCCGTCGACGGCGGCATGAGCGACAACGCCCGCCCGGCCCTGTATGAGGCCGACTACACCGCCCGACTGGCGAACCGGGTGTCGGATGCCGCTGCCGCGCTCGTGCGCGTCGCCGGCAAACATTGCGAGAGCGGCGACATCGTCGTGCGCGCCGACTATCTCCCCGGCGATGTCGCCGCGGGCGATCTGCTCGCCGTCGCCGCGACCGGCGCGTACTGCTGGTCGCTGTCGAGCAACTACAACTACCTCGGGCGCCCCGCCGTCGTCGCCGTGCGGGACGGTGCCGCGCGGGTGATCGTCCGCGGTGAGACCGAGGCCGACCTGCTCGCCCGCGACGCCGGCATCAGCACCGTGGCCCTGCAGGGCGGCGCAGCACCAACGAACGGAGCACGATGATCGAGTACCGCAACCTCCGGGTCGCACTTCTGGGGGCCGGTTCGGTCGGAGCGCAGGTCGCGTCGCTGCTGCTGGAGCACGGGCCGGAGCTCGCCTCCCGTGCCGGCGCGGGCCTCGAGCTCGTCGGCATCGCCGTGCGCGACGTCGATGCGAAGCGCACCGCCGATCTTCCGCGTGAGCTGCTCACCACCGATGCCGAGTCGCTGATCCTCGGCGCCGACATCGTCATCGAGCTGATGGGCGGCATCGAGCCGGCCCGCACGCTGATCCTGCAGGCTCTGGGCTCCGGAGCCGACGTCATCACCGGCAACAAGGCCCTGCTCGCGACCCACGGCACCGAGCTGTTCGAAATGGCCGAGCAGGTCGGCGCGCAGCTGTACTACGAGGCCGCGGTGGCGGGAGCGATCCCCATCATCCGCCCGTTGCGCGACAGCCTGGCCGGCGACCGGATCGAGCGCATCCTGGGCATCGTGAACGGCACGACCAACTTCATCCTCGACCGTATGGACACCGCGGGGGAGAGCCTCGAGCAGGCACTCGCCACAGCCACCGAGCTCGGCTACGCGGAGAAGTCGGACCCTTCCGCCGACATCGAGGGCTTCGACGCCGCGCAGAAGACGGCGATCCTCGCGAGCCTCGCCTTCCACACGACGGTGCCACTGGACAAGGTCTATCGCGAGGGCATCACCGGTGTCACGCTGGCCGAGGTCGAGGCGGCCAAGCGCGCCGGCTACGTCGTCAAGCTGCTGGCCATCTGCGAGCGACTGACGGATGCCGACGGTGTCGAGGGCGTGTCGGCCCGCGTCTATCCCGCGCTCGTGCCCCGCTCGCATCCGCTCGCCGCCGTCCATGGCGCAAAGAATGCGGTGTTCATCGAGGCCGAGGCCGCGGGCGACCTCATGTTCTACGGCGCCGGTGCGGGCGGCAAGGAGACCGCATCGGCCGTGCTCGGCGATCTCGTCTCCGCCGCCCGTCGCCACGTCATCGGGGGCCCGGGTGTCGCAGAGTCGACGCTGGCCAACCTGCCGATCCTGCCGATCTCGCACGTCACCACGCGCTACCAGATCACGCTCTCGGTCACCGACGAGCCGGGCGTCCTCGCCGCGGTCGCCACCCTGTTCAGCGAGCACGGAGTGTCTGTCGAGGCTGTTACGCAATCGATCAGCGCTGGCGGGGAGGGCGAGCAGCCCACCGCTACCCTGGTGATCGGCACGCACGAGGCGTCGGAAGCCGCGCTCGCAGCGACGGTCGCCGCGCTCGGCGAGAGCGCCGTCGTCAGTCACGTC
>Ga0247737_1000570_pt1 | contig 14923 bp, 25 predicted proteins | sample UWRJL028104C2_FD_180937 | JGI IMG/M metagenome (GOLD analysis project Ga0247737, IMG submission 180937) | Plant litter microbial communities from Arlington Agricultural Research Station in Wisconsin, United States - UWRJ-L028-104C-2 | ecosystem: Environmental > Terrestrial > Plant litter >...
AGGACCGGTCAATGCCCCATATGAGTCGCTGAAAATAGTGTCCATGCGTGCGCCAAGGCCTGCCGTAGTGTCTTTCGGACGCTGTGGTAGGAAGGATGAAATCCACCAACAACCGTTTCGATTTGCTTACATAATATGTAAGTGTTGAGCGCCTAATGAGTACTGAGTAACCATGGTGCTGGTATGAGAATTTTGACTCGAAGCCACTTAGTAGCACTTAGTTATGTAGGCACTAGGCAAACGAAATCGTGAGATCAGGTGAGATCTCGACTCTATTTCTGGAGAGAAGCCGCAAAACGTGTAGGCACACGAATGATGATATAAATCAGTAGCAAGTCCAGACTTATCGGACAGAGACAAGTTCAGCAGCCTCATCATGATCTACGGATAGATCACAGGCGTCATAATTAAGTTCCACTGCTTCCCGATTACACCAACAGCATACTATGACAGGCATCTCCATGATATTGAAATACATATTCGACTAGTCTACACGCACAAGAAATTCGATCGCGAGAACAGCATTGCACAAACAGTCAACGAGATTGATGAGTCCTAATATCCGTATACTCCATGTCTAGGAGCCAGGTTGAGTACTGGTGGATGTGGTCCAGCTCTTCACAAGTGCCGTTGCCGCCTTGAAGAGCTTCTCTTCGCTAGGCTCCTCCTGCAAATCCTCGACGACGTATTCAGCGACCGGTAGAGCCGCTTCCTTCACATGAGCCAGCGATTCCGCCGACGCGTGCCTTTGTAGTTGCAGGAAGAAAGTACAAACATTCACCCGCACCTCGATCGGGAAATTGACCGGGTTATCAACGTTCTTCAATGCGTATAGTAGCATATCTAACGCATGCTTGGGAACAGGTAACCCGTCATTTTCAGGCGTTGTTGGAAGCGAAGCACCTGCAGCGACGGGCGTATTATCAATAGGGATTGTGAGAGCTTCGAGAATGAGTGGTCCTGTTACCAGTAAACATCAGGCGAAAATTTCGAACAAGATAGGCTAAAACTCACCACCCAATCTATGTGTGCTGAGCAGCGTGATGGCAACAATCCCTTCATTCACCAGAATAGGATACTTACTGCTGCGACCGACAAGAGAGGTGAGCATGCCCGCACACTCCTTGTTGAGCACAAGCGAAATGCACTGCTCTCTCTTCTTCTGCCTTTCATCAGCTGGATTGAGGTCACGTTCTACCATCCACAGGGTCTTCACCACGTTGACTAGCACACGCGAACCCTCGCCTTTAACGGAGACCGAGTCCGAGCGCTTAACCAGCGCCAAGATCTGGCTGAATGCAGTTGTTTCGTTACCATTGGAGGGTAGCATCAATGCGAATGTTTGATCGACTGGATGCGAAGATGTTACACCATACCGGTCTTGAAGGATAAGCAAATGAGGTACGTACGGCTTCCATTGCACAAGTGTTTCGCAACACCGATCGCGCTTAGCTGGATAACATTCGCCATGGCATCGCTCTTCTCATCCCAAATTCCACTCGCAGATATCTTCTGTAGAACGTTTACCTCGCCCAGGGCTGTGGAAATTGCGGGGTTTATTTTGGAGTACTGGGCGAGGTGTTTGAGGAGTCCTAGAACTCCATGCTTCAGCTTGATATCCGTGGAAGGTGACAAGTAATGGGGAGATGTCAAGACAGGTGCCAGGGAGTAGGGGGGAGAAAGGAGTGCCGAGGCAACAGACGCTGGGCAAACGGGTGAGACACAGAATTATTGTACTAAGAAAATGGGAATTTTACCTTTCCGCGCCAGATTTCCTAGCGACAGACTGGCACAGATAGACATGTCATCCCTTGCGCCTTTTCCGGGCGTTGATTTGGAATCCAGAGCTTCAGCATAGTCCTTAACCCATTGTACCATCTTCGCCACAAGTTCTCCACCAGGTTGGTCATGTTTATCGCCTTTCCAGAGTGCTTCTTCGTTCTTCTCTTCTCCAAAGACTTCGACCACTGCCTTGATTAAGGCTGCCTTACAGATATCGAATCCTTTCTCTTTGCTCCTCCTCTCAGACTCTTCATAGACAGAACCTTTCCAGATGGGAGGGTATGACCCCAGCTCAATAAATTCCAGGAGGGCTTGGAGACAAGAAATTGGCCGAACTTTCTCAGAATGACATGTGGCACTCGCTAGCTCGAGGCGGAAGTCTTCGACGTCTAGAGCTAGAGATTCAATCAAAGTGCAAGACTCTTCAAGGAAGTCGTAATCGGCCTGAACAAGTGCCCATGCAAGGTCAGGGTCCGAATCTGCAGATTGATAAATCTCAGCGGCTTGTGGAGGGCAGTACTTGAGCAGAGAAGGAGTAATCCACGGCAGGACGGCGGAGTTGATTATCTGCAAACCTAAGGAAGGAAATATATGTCTTATTTAGACGTTAGATAGATTCTCACTTACTGTCATCTTGAATGTCTTTGAGCGCTGAAATCGTCCTCCACGACCAGTTGGAGATACCACTTCGCAGGTCCCACTCCTCGTAGAAGCCTTTCTCTTCCTGAAATTTTGTCCAGGCCATAGGAGGGAATACGGTAGACGACAATTTGATTATTGTTAATGGCGCCTCGAGGGATATCAGGCGAAACTTAACCGGATCTATAGCAGTCGATAAGCGCCGAAATTAGTAGATAAGGAAGTGTCAGGTTGCTTACCATAACCTATACTTGCATTCAGTAACACCCCGATAGAGGTCCGGATAACCTTCAGATGTGGAATGGACAAGGGCAGAGGAGTAGCTGCTGGTGGCGATGGGATGGTATCCGCGTAGCCTTCTAGTAACGATATAACGCCTTGAGGGAATCCAACTTCGAGAAGTGCTGCACGGTTATCATCTTTATAAAGGCATTAGCGGTCGCGAAGCAAGGGAACTGAATTACACTAACCGTGATCCATGCACAAGTTAGCGCCGGCCCTAAGTATTTCGATAACGGGCCCAGTATTGTCATCTGCTGGAATAGACGAGCCACTGAGAGCGAGGGTCAAGATGGCAGTCAGGGTCTGGGGGAGGTCTGTCTTCCCAAGAATCGTATGGTGGTCAACTAACGAGGTTGAACAACGTCGTTAGCTGACTCTGCGACGCGATATGCAGACTCACCTTCTGAATCCCTGGTGCGCAAATTGTTAGCAACCTCTTTTGATGTCTTTTCTACGATAGCCCAGGCGCCGGCATCGTTCGACTTGCGTAAGACCAGCAGAGTGTCATTAAGCTGCCGTTCGAGTGGTAGAAGATCGATGGGTTTTGAAGTTGCCATCGGTGAAGTTCTTGCTCAACCAATGATTCAGGACCAACTGGGGTATGTTCGAAGAAGAACAATGCAGAAACGCAAAGAAGAGGTGACAGGAAATGAATCAAAGAGAGCAATTCTGAGCCTGGTCATTGTGGCTGTGATCGCGCAATTGCAGTTGATAAGATAAGATTATAGTCAAATACAGCTCCATTACACTCCACCATGGCCGGTTCTAAAAGAAACAAGCTTAAGAAGGTCTTTTCACCACCACAAACCACATCTCCTCCGACGATGGGCACAGATGACGATCAGCTCATGGACGATCTCCTCGCCCAGCTCGATTCAAGGGACAAGACTGTCCAAGCCGAATCGGCCACTATAATCAATGAGATGAATCTGAAGGAACAGGCGGACAACATAGAGGCAGGGGAGAAAAGGGACGCTAAGAGCCGCTTCAAGGCGCGACAGGTCTGTGTCATACCATTATCTGTGCACCTGTACTCGGCTGTCTGATTCTGTAATATCAATTAGGCGCGCAAGGCTGCGGCTCTTGCACAGTCATATGCCCCAGATGACCCTAAGGAGATGGCACGGCTTGCGAAAGAAGCTCAAGAGGAGGATGCCGAAATTCGAAAGGTGTGCAAGGAACTAGGACTGCAATTGGTTGAGGTACTTGTTTCCCAACTTGCGCATCATATAATCAGATACTCACTGCATTAAGATAAATCCAGATGGACACTGCCTATTTTCAGCTGTTGCTGATCAACTTACACTGCTGGGCCTCATGCCTGCAACCCAAGCGCACTATGCAACAACGCGGGCAGTAGCGGCCAATTATATCCACTCCCATCCAGACGATTTCCTCCCTTTCCTTCCTTCTGTGGGAGGAGAAGACGGTGCAGGTTCCTTGGACGCTGGGTTCATGAGCCCTCAAGATTTTGATACATATTGCAAGACGATGAGAGACACGGCAATCTGGGGCGGTGAACCTGAGATCGTTGCCTTGAGTCGGGCGTACAATGTTCCGATTCACGTCGTTCAAGGTGGAACACCTTCTATCGTGGAGCACCATCCAACAGGAGGACCAAGTAATCCGAATGAACCCACTGTCAGAATTAGTTATCATAGGAGACTTTACGGTCTCGGGGAAGTGAGCATCTACAATACCGCGATCTACTTTGACACTCATTAGTTAAGCAGCATTACAATTCCCTACGGCCGATGCGGAGAACGACATGAATGCTTCTTGGACGAACCGTCTTCAAATTTGGGTATGGGTCAATACCATAATACATATATTTCTTTGGAAGGACTGCATTGCGAAGTCGAATAAAACAATACAAGGAATTCAGAACAACAAATCATCAATATCGCTTCTCCCCCGAGCGCTGGCCCCCATTGGCCTTGGCTCGTCAGCGAGGTAGTTCCCGAAAGCACCATCGAGATTGGAGTATGGGTCATTACTTCTCGAAGTGGTCGGTGCCGCGTCATCATCGTCATCGACATCCGACCCTGCGTCTTCCTCTCCCTCTTCTCCATTCGTGCGAGGTGCTTGGGGTGGCAGCGGAGGTCCTTTTAACTCTGGAGGCGGCGGAGGCGGTGCGCTATCTGCTGCATTATCATTGACAAGGCTTACTGCTGTTGAATGGCTTTCCGTTGGTCCTGGACCAGGTATATTGACAGGAGCCGTAGCAGGGAGTTGAGTAGGACCTAGGGGAATAAGGACCATTCGGGAATGCGCATTGAGTGCCGGACTATCCACAAGCGCCCTCCCAGCTGCATTCCGAATGAAAGTCTGTACAATTCTTGAATAACTGGGGTATCAATGTCCACATTACAAACTCACCTCTGGGTTCTTGTGATAAATACTTCCCAATGTCCCAGTATGAAGGAGCAATTGATCCAGCGCTCCTCTATCCATTCTATCCGAGTCTGTTGTAATGGGAGGTTTCTCAGCCAGGACTATATCCCTTGCAGCTCCTGGATTAATGGCCAGCATTCTCCAATACATGAAACCTCTGTCACGCAAATCGGGGTTATCGACCTCCTCGGTGGCCCATTTGAGGACCTTATGTACGAGATCCTTGGCTTTATCTGAGCTAGCTTTGTAGACAAAGAGCTTGACCACCGCGGTCAGAAGTGAGAGTTGAACCTAACAGGTCAAATGAGTGAAAGCATGGGATAGCAAATAAAGGTTGAATCTTACCTCAACACTCTCCTCCAAGAATGTGTAACATAGATCATCAAGGAGCTCCTCTGCGTTATCTATTCTGTTCGCAAATTGACCAATGATCCAGACCATGGCCGCTTTAGATTCTGGTTCATCCAAGGCATCGAGATTCTCGCAGAGAGTTGGAATGATTCCTTCGTATTGGCCAGGATACCGCCGGAAGACGTCCTTGATCACAATAATTGCCTCTTGAACGACATAGGTGACTTTCATCTCTATTAGGTCGAGCAATACTTTGATGCACTGTTCGGCAGCCGCCTCAACCTTGATGGCTAATCGGCCAACTGAACGGACAGCTTTCCGAACAAAGTCAATATCGACCTCAGAGGCGTACCTGTTAATGAACAGTTACTTCAGAAGAGAAATGAAATCAATACTGGGCCTACTCTTGCAGCTCAGCCAGGACCTCTTTCGCATTTTCGGCCCTGGCGAGACGATACATGATCTCCAATTTTGCAAGCTTCACATATATTGGATCGTTGTATTTGCAGAAGAACACCTTCACATCATTCTTCAGGACTGCAGGTCGCCGTTGGATGATCAAGAGTATGTTCCGTAGGGTTACATACTGGACCTCAGGTCCAGATGATAACAAAGTTACTAAGAAAAAGTCAGTAATAGACTAGAACGTCAGAGTTAAGATTCAAACCTAATGGCGGTCCCATTTTCTTACAACAATGGTCTATTAGACGACGGTTTTCCATGTAGTTCATGAGGTACAAAAGGATCTTAATGGTCGTCAGAACGACAGCCGAATTGGCGTGCTGCAGTTGGATGATTATTCGCTCTGCCATTGTTTCTGCGTCTGCATGCCGTTCTGGGACGTATCGCAGAAGCGAGTCGAGGATGTAGATTTGTCCCCATCTGTGCATATAATTAGTAAGTTTTGGTTACGGAAGGATACCAACTTACTCTGAGCTTTCTCCTAGAGCAGCAAGAAGCTTGTTCGCAGTCTGGAGGTTCAGCCTAAAGATAACACCGTCATGCCTGTCTCCAATTTCTGAAAGTGCAGCCACAGCATTGGCCACTACAGTCGCATTACTATCCAACATGAGATCTCGTAGCATTTCCACAAACCCGTACTTCTCAGCTCGACGGGGATCCGCGTTGTAAAGTTTGGCGACGCAAATAGCAGCTGTCTTCCGCACATATGCGTCCCTGTCCTTCAGACAATGCCGTAGGTTTTCTGTCAAAGCATCGATGACTTCGGGGATTGGAATATAGGACATGGTTCGAATGGCCAAAGCGCGAATGAGGGGGTTGCGATCACCCACGTCCTAGGGTGAAGTTGGGTGAACCATTTGCAGAAAGATGGAGACGACATACTTGCAAGAAATTGGGAATGACAATATGTATCTGGTCTGCTCTTGACCGCCCGTAGCTCATGAGGAAGAGGTAGACCACTACAGCCGTAATCAGCACAAAACTTGGCCATTATACAAGAGACTCACTCTTCTTGATTTCAAGCAACGGGGTTCCCAAGCATTGCACGACATCCGTGAACAGAGGGGACACTTGAGAGGTGGATTTGACTGAGCCCAGATCCTCGTATGAGAATGGATGCTACCAACTGTCATTGCCCATCGTGATGTTCGCGACAATCTTCTTCAAGACCGTCTTCCGTTTCACAAATTTCTTGTCCTTGGTTTCTGCGGCTTGAAGATCGGCGCGAAATTCCTACACTGCAAGTTATGAAACGTGGAGATGGTCAAGTATGTTTCCGCACGTACCTCAATCTTCCCTCGTTGGAAGAACTTAGCATCTTGCCCTTGCGCAGCCATCGTGGCAGGTCACTCGCTGGTACGAGAAAAGCTCTCTGGCTCTTAGGTACAATGCCAGATGTGGTCGATATGCAGGGTCTGAGCTCGCCGAGCATAGTGCGATTTCGAATTGATGAGGTTGGCTCTATTTGTCAGTGGTCCGCATTGATGCGTTGGGCCGCTCCGCAACCTGGCCATGTTCCAACCTCTACCAAGGGCCTCGGTCATCGCGTCGCTGCATGGCTCTGTCGATGCTGAGCTTAAATCTCTCAAGCTGATTTCCAGAAGTCTCCAATCTGCGTTGACGGCACATGAGCTAGAGTTGGAAATTCTGTCTAGGGTTTACTACAAAAATAAAAGCCAGCATCGGGGCTCACTTTTCTGGCGAAATATCGTCGAACTCCGTCGATATTCTGAGTGTCTCGTGAAAGCTCAGCTCCTAATCTCAGTTAATGTTCTGAGGTGTATGTTCTATGGTTCAGATGCGCCAAGGTACATATCTAACCACGTTCGTCAAACTGGGACTGAATTGTTGTTTAGAACAAATTCTATGAAGGGGTCGTGGAGTCAATTCCCTGACGCGAGGTCACTTTCGCGAACGCTGAAAAATGCCCAGATCGTGGCTGGACTAACGGAGAAGGTGTTCATGACTCTTCAGTCCCCTGACCGTCGCACTAATACCCAACACATAGATGTCGGCCGCCTGTCTGAGGGCATATGTGTATGTGCCTCAAATTGAAGCGCGAAATTAACGCGTCCGTAATGCATCGCTGCAGATCTTTTCATCGCTCTCTGCAATCAGCTGCATTCCTTCAGCTTCTCCTCTTATGTGTCGCTGTGTCATCCAGAATGCGAGCTGTGTCGTTGGAAATGCAGGGTCTTACGCAACAGACAATAGCATCCATCACTCGACTCCTCGCTATCCATAAAGTGAGTGGGACAAGTCCGATGCGCGAGGATCCATTAACGGCTTTCTCCTCAGCAAAGCACGGGCGGAACTATAGTCTCAAGTGCCGTTTCAGCGATGGAGAGCTCTGCGTTGCTCCCCATCGGCGAAGACTTACCATTGAACCTTCCGATTCTAACGGTTGAAATCCGAGAGCACCTCCCGCCCCCCACTTCTACGGCACCGATGTCCCTTTTAGACGAACCCGCTCATCACGAGCCCGAAACCCAACCGAAAGGCGAGATCTCACGTAAGTCAAAATGCATTCCACCGATCATGCGCTTTTCACAGCATCTGCGATTCCAGAGCGCAAGATTTCCAACAAAGAATCCAAGCATCCTACCAACGAGAAACCCGCCATGCCGAAAAAGAAAAAGCGAAAAGCGCCTAAAAACGAAATAGACGATATATTTGGGTTCTGACAACACCCAGACGCGTTATTTTTTGTGATCTCCATTTGAATGACCACCTCACTATCTCCCTTGCTTGTATTAGAATAGTCCGATGAACCTGAGGGATGGTGGAGATTTTTCGCATTTGTCGACTGCGTTACGCCCTTTCGTTACCGATGCGCCCATGGTAACCCTTATGTGTTAGTCCGCTAAAAACTTCTATCATCGTCATGTCAACCGAAGGGCCTGGGTCTGGAAAGCAAGGGGACGGCAAGATATTAAACATAACTCAGCTCTGAAGACGCAAATAATGGGCTTTTTGAATCGACCAAAGTTGTATTGGGGAGCATCATACAAAGTGATCGTTGAAGTAGGATAGGTAGTGCTTTCCTAAGGCCGGCAAACTACTAAGGTAGTAAAAAACAAATAAAAAGGTGGTAAAAAAGGCATCCGGGGCCCAAATGCAGCAGCGCAAACGTGGAGTTGCGAGAAGTATGAGAAAGTCCAACAAGAAACGGTATATGGGGTGATGATTAATCTAGCAGGTCCATCGTGTGGTGGGCGGATATCCTGGGGTCTACTACGGCTACAAGGGTGTCACTGACCAGTCCAAAGGGCTTCGACATCGTGATTAGAGCATCAAGAAGGTAGCGAGAGCAGCGACGATGCTGACGAGGACCTTTGAGGAGGCCACCACTGATAGAGCACCGCTAGTCTGGTTGCCGAGGTTAGCCAGGTTGGTGGTTGATGGGGCGGGGACATTGGTCGTGGTAACTGGGGCAGGTGTGGGCGGGGGAGTGTTGGAGTTGGCGTTGAGAGCATCACTGAGGTCCTGAGGGATCAACAAGGGGGTGGTGCCAGCAGCGCCGAGGTCAATAGCGCCGTTGTCCTTGATAACCTCAGAGTTGGCCGCGAGGAAGGTACGGGTGTACATGACGTTTTCAGCGACGTATTCGTGTGCCCACTCAGGCATGCTACCCATATCGATGTTGGAGCCCCATTTGGCAGCATCAGCATTGCCGGCGGTCTTCTGCTCACTGTAGGTCTTGTAAGCGGCGACATCCGAGTTCTGAAACCTTTTGTTAGTAAAAGAGAGCAAGCTAAGCAAGTGTCACTCACGTTGGCAGCAAGCGCGGGCATCATTGAACCGACAGACGAGGGTGCACCAGCAAGAGCATTAGGGGGGTTGATGATACCGAACATACCCTTTTGACAGTGAGTGGGGGTGGCGCAGTAGAAGAAGGTCGGGGAGGTATCATTCACGACTTGCGTGAACACAAAGTCCTTGTTCTGCGTTCCCGAGGCGAAGAGAGCATCGGCAGTCTTGTTGCAAGGAAGTAGCGAAGACGATTTGGTGACGGTGTGGTTGTTAGCACCCCACATGAATTTAATGGTATCACCGACGGAGGCATTGACGGCGAAGGGGATGTAGCGGAGGACACCTTGAGTGGGAGCGACGATGACGGTGTGGGTAGCACCCGATCCACCTGAGCTTGCCTCCGTGGGGGAGGCCTTGTAGGTCATAGTGGAGGATTGGCCGAAGGAAGCAACGCATTCTGAGGGGAGATGTCATAAATCAGCTGACGAAACTATCTCGGAGAATGCTGAACATACGTTGGACACAGTCGTTGTAGCCATTGCTGTTCCAGTTCGAACTGCCTGAACCGTAGCTTGAGCCGTAGCTTGGCGCGGTCGTGGTCATAGCGTGCTGGGTGGTGGTTGCCATGACATGTTCCTCCTTCTTGGAGGAGGTGGTGGTCATGACATGCTGCATCACCGATGTCGTCGTGGCTTCGTGCTTCATAACCGTCGTGGTGGAGGCCTCGTACTTAGGCGCATCCTTCGCGGGTGGGTTGTAATTGACGGGCGGGTTATAATTGTTGTAGTTATTGTTGCCCATCTTGGCAACGACGGTCCTAGTCAGATTGGTAAGTATATTGGCTATAGGATCATGATAGGAAACATACGGCTTGCTCCCCTCAGTGACGGGGACACCGTAAGGGGCAGAGACAGCAGGCTCGTTGATAGAGCTGTCCGGACGAGGAAGGGCAGCAGCAAAGCCAGACAGGAGTGCGACAGCACCAAGGAAAGGAGTGATGAAAACCATGATAGATAATTGAAAGGACCGTGGTGTGTTGTTGGACTAAACGAATAAAACCTCCCTGGGAGACAGCTGCTTTGGATCTCTGTCAAAGAGGATGATCTGGCGAACGAAGGTAAGGAGTATGTTAAGCGCCCACAAGATGACAGATACTGACCTTGAAGAACGAAAGATTGACTGGTCGAAGATCAACTCGACAAAAAAGAGAGAAGAAAACGAAAGGAAGGAGAACGAAAGAGGCGGCCTGAAGGAAAGGGTGAAAGTCAAAAAGTTAGGCAGCCAGGTATTTATTCCATGGTAGCATCGCCACCATGGAAACAGAGATCATGAGGAGTCGTTATAGATATCTGCTTATGGGAACAGTTTCTGATCTCGCTCCTCTGCCGCAGGGCCGATCCTCTTATTCTCCCCCCAATATTCTATTCAGATACCTCCTGTATATTTTCGAGCCCTCGATTACTTACTTGCACCTGGGATGCCTTGGCCTACGAACAAGAATACTGGGCTTCATGAGCTCTCGTTCGTCCTCTGGCGTGCCGCCTTGCTGACAACTCTGAAGTTGCGATGGTTGCCTGCCTTACGGCCACCTCGGATTGGTTGCCAAACCCATATTCTTGGAATCTTAGCATGGTGTCCTATCTACTGGGTCTAGCCGGTCCCTTTGTCTACACTTCTGGTTTGGTTGTCGGGAAGCACTTCTCTGACCAATGAAAAAAAGACAAATATATGCATCTCAGACATGCGGTTGGGCGACATCAGATGTCAGGTAATCAATGTGATGTTGATTTGCTGGTCTGTGGTCTACAAGGAAAATCATTCTGATACCAACTGCCAGTCCTCGTCATCCTGTGCTAGATATGATTGCGATACTCTGGTCCTCGAACGGTCGTGGCGTTGCGCTTGAGATCCCTCATCATCTTCAGTCGGTCAGTACCGCTGGCTGTTCTTGCGGGCGTCTCCTCCGTGAGATTTCCGCCGCGGAAAGGCTTCTCCGTCGAGCGATCCGGCGCAGTGGACCTATCGGAGTGGTAGTTATCTGGACGGTTACGACGCTGGGCTGGCTGGGCGGGACTTGGTACTTCTTGGCCGCGATTGTTAGGGCGTTCGGGATGCACAACGCTGCCTTTCAGTCCCCTCTCTCGTTCACTGAAAAGCCACTCAGGGAGCTCGGCAGGGGTGCGTGCCCTGGCAAGATGATACGCTCTCATGACTTTCGTCAAATGCGACTCGTCCTCCACTGCAGATGTATCGATTAGATTGGACTTTCCAACAACAGAGGAAATCGATCTCACTTTCGTTTTCTGCTCCATAACCCAAAGGCGCAGCCGCCATGCCGTTTGCCCAAACTTTGCTCACCTCCTGTGTCAAGGCGGAAGCGGCTTCGGTGACGCGAGTCCAAACGAAACCTGTGTCGGTATAACTGACAGAGGTGCTGCAAAAAACACTTCAATACCGGCCAACTTCCTTGAGCGATTTTCGCACCTCTCATCCTTCATCACTTCCCCTCGTCCAACTTCTTTATATCCTACATCTTCGTTGCTGGGAAGTGTCGTCGTTGAAGATCGTGAACTTGTTGGCCCTCGTTCCCAGAATGATGACCCGGAAGATGAACTAGAAGTGGTGGACGCCGATCCACCTGAGCGACGAACGCGTCTTGTCTCGTCCACAGGAGGGCGACTCTGGTACACTCTCTGGGCGGTGTCTTGCACTCGGTCGCGTACGGCTGGGGCTGCTCTGGTTCGAGTCGAGGAGGCAGATCGTAAAGAGCGAGGCGGCTGCTCTGGTTGGCGCCTTGGGATTTCGGGCGTCTGAGATCGAGCAAGGCGGGCCCTTGGATTCGTTGGAAGACCAGCGGGGACGCGAGACATAGATTCAAAATTCTCTGAATTTGAGTCAACAGAAATAAAAACCAGGGACCAGCTGGTGGAGTGCGCTGCACAACGAGAAGAAGGAAAGAGCGGGCAACGAGGGGAAAGGTTACGGGGTAGTTGTAAAGTAAGAAACGATTGTCTATCTTTGAACTCGTCAAGATTAGTTACTACGGTCCCAGGCAATGTACTTTGGATCACATGTATTATTGTTGTATCTGACAAATCACATCATATTGAGCAATACCGCCACAACCTATACTTAGACGTCGACAGCGGTCACACAAATGCTTGCTGTTGCTTTTCTTTTCCCCTACCAATCACTGCCATGCTACTATCTAGTGGTCTGGGCCGTGGTGTCCGTATTGCCTCCAGGGCGACGCAGTCCTACGCAACCATAGCTGGGAAATACAAAGTCCTCGTTGTCGGCGGAGGTACAACTAGATTCCATCCTTGTGGTTCTACACATTCTCTAACCAACCATCCGACGGCCAGGAAGCGGGGGGTTATCGGTGGCTCAGCAAATCTATAATCGCTTCAAGGCTGCTGGGAAACCTCTGGGCGATGGAGAAATCGCGATTGTCGATGCCGCGAAGGATCACCACTACCAGGTACGCCTCATGGTGCCTTCCTTTGAGTTCCTTATTCAATTCTGTCCTCTTGCTGTAGCCTGGATGGTACGTTCCGCTGTGCTAGACTCTAGCAACAGTTCCCTCCCTCATCGTGACGCTTCTTCAGGACGCTTGTTGGTGCTGGTCTCAAGTCGAAGTCCGACCTCAATCGGCCGTTGGCCAGTCTTGTGCCGACGCACATCTCACTCATTCCTGAGAATGTAAAGACTTTCTCTCCTGACTTATCCACTGTCACTACGACTTCAGGAAGAGACATCTCTTATGAGACTCTGGTCGTCGCTGCTGGACTTCAAATAAACTTTGGCGCCATCAAGGGTCTTCCAGAGGCGCTTGCGGACCCGGCATCTGGTGTTTCCACCATCTACTCATACGACACCTGCGATAAAGTCTGGACTGATATAGAAAACCTGAAATCTGGCAATGCTGTCTTCACTCAACCTTCTGGAATCATTAAATGCGCTGGCGGTAAGATAAACTTCCATTCCACGCACTGGTATCCCTGACGCGCCTCACTAGCGCCACAGAAAATTATGTGGATGGCATGGGACAGATTCAGGCAAACGAATCGGGGTAGTCTGAAAGTAGACTTCTACACCGGAATGCCTACGATGTTCAGCGTGAAGAAGTATTCGGACGCGCTAGACGCCCTTCGAAAGGAGCGTGGCGTAGGGGGTTATTTCGGACATGATCTCGTCTCTATCGATGCCGGAAATCGAAAAGCCACCTTCAAAAAAGCGAGCGACGGAAATACTATCGATGTCGACTTTTCGTTATTGCACGTCACGCCACCTATGGGACCGCTTGATGTATTTAAGGGATCGCCGATTGCAGACGCCGCGGGATGGGTCGCTGTCGATAAGGCTACCCTTCAGCATGTCAAGCCCGAGTATAGCAATATCTTTGCTCTAGGAGACTGCTCCTCGCTCCCGACATCCAAGACGGCGGCTGCGATCACTGCACAAGCACCCATCCTAACCGAAAACCTGTTTTCTTTGGTGGATAGCGGCAAAGTGGCGGTTGGAGAGTATGATGGGTATACGAGTTGCCCTGTTTGTGGATCTCTGATCTTATGATTGGTCAATTCTGACGATATCCTATTAGCTGCTTACCGGATATGGTGAGCTTATGCTTGCAGAGTTCAAGTATGGTCTAGAGCCCAAAGAATCGTTCGGCGAATACTTTGACCAGAGCAAGAGCAATAGGTGAGTAGTAACACTGAATCCCGAATTCCCCCGCTAACAAGCTCTGGGCTTTCAGATTCTTTTACCATCTCAAGAAGGTATCAACGACGTTAATAGTTTCTAGTCTATCTCTCATGTTCTTACTTGTGCAGGATGTTTTCCCTTACGCCTACTGGAACTACATGGTAGGACCCTACTCCATGATCCTTAATGAGTCTATAACTGATGTCTCGCAGGTGAGGGGAGAATGGTTCGGTTCAAAAGGTCTGAAGCGGCCAACTTTTGATTAGTTGACGGTGAAAGTAATGTACAAAAACGAAGTTTGGGACAGGGGCCTTTCCATTTGAGGTCATGTGCATAAGACGCGACGCGTGTATTACCTAATCAAAGCATGTGGGAAACACATTGATTGTGCAATGTCTGATAAACGAACTTGGACCTGCCCGTAATCTTCCCTGGAGGCACCTCGTTGCAGTGACACATCTTACTCCTGACGCTCATCATCTTCTGGTCTCGCCATGTCTCGCTTGACGTCAGCGCAGGTGATCAGCCTAGGAGAGTATCTGGAACCGGACTT
>Ga0247737_1000571_pt1 | contig 14922 bp, 9 predicted proteins | sample UWRJL028104C2_FD_180937 | JGI IMG/M metagenome (GOLD analysis project Ga0247737, IMG submission 180937) | Plant litter microbial communities from Arlington Agricultural Research Station in Wisconsin, United States - UWRJ-L028-104C-2 | ecosystem: Environmental > Terrestrial > Plant litter >...
CTTACATTAGATAGACAACTTTCATTATTTATCTTGATAATTTATTTATATAGAAAGATAACTAATTTTCATGTAAAAAAGCTACAATATAATAAAACAGAGAATATCCGATTTGAACGGATGATAGCTATTAACTATAGTAATTTTCAAGATTACCGCCTTAGACCAACTGGGCTAATTCTATTTTTATACATTAAATAGAAATAATCGGGCTGTTTAATTGATAAGCTTTAAACTTCCTTGACTTAAAATACATTCGTTCAATTCAAAAATTTTATTTATAGCCTATGCTTAAGTTTTATACGTTTGTATAGCGGTGTGCTTTTTACAAATAATGAACAAGGATTAATTTGTTTATTTTTTTTTAAGTGTTGACTAAATACTTATCATATAAACTTTTTAAGTATGTTTTTCTTGTTTATATGAAAACAAGTACTAAATATCTTGTATTTATATTATACTAATTCTTTGCTTTGCTCTATATATAAAATGTATAAGCTAGGTTTACACTCAACGGCCATAGGCTAATGGTAAACCTTTTCTCTTCCAAAGAAATTTTGTCGATTCGAATTCGACTGGCCGTAGGTATTATTACACTTTTTCCCCTGCTTTATGCTAAATATCCTTATATATTTTTATCTTTTATTAGAAAACAAATTTAACCTATATTAAGAATTTTAACCTCTAAAGGATTTTAATATTTCTTTTTTATAAACTTAAACACGGTAAATTTCAAAAATTCATACTAAAAAATATGCCACAATTAGTTCCTTTTTATTTTATCAATCAAGTTAGTTTTGCTTTTATATTACTTATAATTATGATATACGTATTTTCTAAATACATATTACCTAGATTTGTACGTTTATTTATCTCACGTGTTTTTATTTCACAGTTATAATATATTTAAATTAGTGTGATTATAGTAATTTTATTTGGTTCATCCATATAATTTACAATAATCACACTTTATTTGTATATGCAAACCATAGTATATATATTTTTAGTACCCTTTTTTTTATTCCCCTAGTATAAATCTTTATTTTGGTCCTTTATTTTAATTTTTCTTTATATTTAATACCTTAAATGGGTAACAAATTAGAAGAAGCAAATGTACTAGCAAATTAATACGCATAAATCCTTAATAAATTAAAAATATGCAGAATAATATTACAAATCTATTTTTTACAATCAGCCCCTTGGACCAATTTGAAATACGTAACTTAATAAGTTTAAACGCCCCTATATTAGGTGACTTTAATTTATCTTTAACAAACATTGGATTATACTTAAGCATATCTGGTTTTATTATATTAAGTTTAAATGTATTAACTAATAATTACAATAAAATAGTAAGCAATGGTTGATCTATTAGTCAAGAATCTCTATATGCTACTATACATAGTATAGTAACAAACCAAATAAACCCTATAAAAGGACAAATATACTTCCCTTTTATATATACTTTATTTATATTTATTTTAATTAATAATTTAATAGGTATGGTGCCTTATAGCTTTGCTTCTACAAGCCATTTTATATTTACTTTTTCACTTAGTTTTACTGTAGTGTTAGGTGCTACTATACTTGGTTTCCAAAAACATGGTTTAGAATTCTTTTCTTTATTAGTACCAGCAGGTTGTCCTTTAGCTTTATTACCTTTATTAGTATTAATCGAATTTATATCTTACTTATCTAGAAATGTTTCATTAGGACTTAGATTAGGTGCTAATATTTTAAGTGGTCACATGTTATTAAATATTTTAGCAGGATTTACGTACAATATTATGACATCTGGATTTATCTTCTTCTTTTTAGGTTTAATACCTTTAGCCTTTATTATAGCCTTCTCAGGTTTAGAATTAGGTATTGCATTTATACAAGCCCAAGTTTTTGTTGTTCTTACAAGTAGTTACATTAAAGACGCTTTAGATTTACATTAATACAAAATGCTTAAATAAGTCTTAAGTACTATTTTTTATAGTTACTTACTTTTAAATTTTAATATAGCATCATAGTTTTAATTGTACTTTAAGTATTACTTTGTCGCCTATGTTTATAACACAAGCCTTTTTCAGTTGGAGATTAAGCTTATCCCTTTTAACACTCATTTTCTTATAGATTAATATTAGTTATACATTAATATTTTTAATGTAGAAGATTTAAGGAATAGTTAGTAGAAATAATACTTAAGAGTTTATTTTTATAGATATATATTAAATTACGACGCTAAATACAAACTAAATGTAATACAACCTTTCACCTATTTTTGTAAATCTTAACCTATATAACTTAAAGACCTTAAGGATTTTAATCCTTTATATTTTTAATCATAGTATATGATAGTTTAATACTATATACTCTATAGTGTAGAATTTTTTTTAACAAAAAATAGTATATGGTTTTTAGTTTCGTCAATTAGCTATTAATTGCTTTAACGTTTGCATGTGTAAAGGTTTTATCGCTCGTTCTACAATATTTTTGGCTTTTTTATATTTTTTGTGTTACCGATAGTTTGTGTGCTATATTAAAGTATAGCCTAGGAAAGTCCGATGCTTATTAAATAATAACACAAAGTAAATGAGTGTATAGTTAAAGCCAGGGTATTACACAGAAAATATTAAATCTTTTTCTACCACAAAAAATTGTAGATATATGTATATGGTAAATTTATATTTTACTTTTGTTAGTATATTATTGCAATATACCTTTAACTAAAAATGTTTTCAAATATTTTTATTATAAACAGTAAAAAAGGTATTGCGAACTTACACGCCCATTGTTAAGCCTTATTTTAGACTAATGACTATAACAGGATCCGGCTTAATGGTATCCAAAAATATAAAAAAAGTAATATTATATAATAGTAACGTAATAGTCAATAGCTATGTAATAAAATAGTTGTAAATATAGCACATAAGTTTGCTTATTTGTAGTATTCATAGCTACCCATTTTTCTTAGTTTTATTATAACATGTGCATTATATTTTTACATATAAAATCGTTTTCAAATATTTTTATGATATACAAGTATTAAGGTTAATCTATTGCTTATGTATAGTATATAGTACGGACTTATAGTAATGGTGTAGATGATAAAATTTTTTTTTTAACTTATACTTAAAATTTTCCTTTATTGGGTTTATCATTTACATCATTTATTTTCTTCGAGTTTGATGATGGCTCTGAATGAACGCTGTCCAAATGCTTGACACATGCTAATCGTACGTCTAATTTAAGATATATTAAGTCCAATATAAGGTCTTTATGATCAAATAATTGACTTATTGTTTTTTTCATTAGAAGTGGTGTACAGGTGAGTAAATAACATGGTGGCTGCCTTAAAGTAGGGTTAATAAATACCCTATAACTAATAAAAGGAAATACTTTCCGCTTTAAGAGGACAAACTTTGTTTCGGATAGGTAGTAGTTAAGGTAATGGCTTAACTAGCTTAAAATTCCGTAGTCGAGGCTGAGAGGTCGATCGATCACATTGGGTCTGAAAAAACCCCAATACGTTTTGTACAGCAGTGGGGAATATTGGTCAATGGCCTAACGGCTGAACCAGCAACTTGGGGGAATGTATAGCCTATTCTATAGGCTAGCTATAACGGTTAAATAGTAATTTTATTATTATTTAAGGTTTATACTGGTATTCTATTTGTTTTAAATTAACCTGATTTATCAGGTTTTTTTCTTAACACCTAAAATAAATAATTTATTATTTAAGTTTACTTTGTTGTTTTATATTAGAAATCTTATTTTTATTTTCTAATTATTAACTGGGTTTAACTCAGGCTGACGGTATAGTAGCGATTTTGTCGCATAAAGTTCTAGATATTTTAATATGGTTGATTATGACAATCAAATATCTATTTGTCTTGACCAAATTACGTGCCAGCAGTCGCGGTAATACGTAAAAGACTAGTGTTATTCATCTTTAATAGGTTTACAGGGTACCTAGACGGTAAATTTGATCTTAAACAAGATATCTTTTTACTAGAGTTTTATATGAGGAGGTGAGTATTTGTGGAGTAGAGTTGAAATTCTTTGATCCCATAACGACTGGTAAAGGCGAAAGCAACCTTTTATGTAATAACTGACGTTGAGGGACGAAGGCTCGGGTCGCGAACAGGATTAGATACCCTAGTAGTCCAAGCAGAGAATTATGAATGCCATGGGTTAGATATTTATTTGGCCTATAAATGAAAGTGTAAGCATTTCACCTCAAGAGTAATGTGGCAACGCAGAAACTGAAATCATTAGACCGTTTCTGAAACCAGTAGTGAAGTATGTTATTTAATTCGTAGTTACGCGAAAAACCTTACCACAATTTGAATATTATATTAATCTTTCGTAATTCTTTTCATGTAAGAGATACCTTTTTCTTGACGTAAGTCTAAATAAAGGTTTGAAAGATTAATATATTACAAGCGTTGCACGGCTGTTTTTAGTTAATGTCGTGAGATATTGGTTTGCTCCTTTAAATTAACGGAAGCCCTTGCTTTATTTGTATCTTATTATGATAAATAAAGCAGTTCGCCTGGATATGGGTTTGATAACAGGGAATAAGACGAGTCATCATGGCCTTAATGTTGTGGGCGATAGACGTGCCACATATGCCTATACAAAATGATGCGATAATGTGAATTTGAGCTAATCTAATTAAAATAGGATATAACAAGGATTGTAGTCTGAAATTCGACTACATGAATAAGGAATTACTAGTAATCGTGAATCACCACGTCACGGTGAATTTAATCTCAGATAGGTACTTACTACTCGTCAGGCGCTGAAAGAAGTATGTGCAATAAGTTTGGCCTATTATAATTCATTTACTCTAGATTATTACTTCTAGTTATTTTTATGGTAGGTCTTCGTATGCGTGACTTTGATTGGTGTTAAGTCGAAATACGGTTCGTGTAGTGGAAGTTGCACGGGATTGATTAATATTAACAATACATAAGTTATACATATAGAAATATATGTATATTATATATATAGAAATATGTATATATTATATATATATTTATGTTTATTATATAAATATATATATAAAGGAAGGTTCCGTTTGATGGTATGGCGGGTTGAGCTGTAAACTCAGTAGCAATGCGCTGTCGAAGGTTCGAGTCCTTTTCTTCCTAAAATATATACATAAATATTGCAAATATTTTGTTGTTTTATACATAAGTATACACAAATATACTAAAGTAACTCTGAGTTAATTTAACACTTGTTTTTTTCGCATAATATAAAAAGATCTTTTTAATTAATTTTATTTTACTTCATTGGTTAATTCTTAACTTTACAATAGTATTTGTTTAAATAATATGCAGGGAATATTGTTTGCACCTGAGTAGGCATAGATTTTACTCTATACCTATTTAGCCTTTATAGCTCAACGGTAGAGCGAAATACTGTTAATATTTATATACATGTTCGATTCATGTTGAGGGCTAGGTAAACCTTTTTATTTATACATATTTTATATATTTAGCATATTTTTATGTATTTAAGGATTTTGGTTCTATAATTATGTGTCATATTGCCCTTAGTTATTTTTATAACTTGTTACAACTTTATATAACTTTGTTTTATTTAAAGTTTAACAACTTCTAAGTTAATTACACTTAAAAGTGTCTTTTATATTCAAGTTCTTGTTTAGTATTTTTTTTTGATTTAAATATGAATAGTCTTTTTGTTTTCAGTGAAATTTATACTAATGGTTATAGGGTAGAGGCCTTAGACATTATATCCTTATTTGCAGTCTTGTGCGGTATATTAGTTATTGTTATTAAAAACCCTGTTGTATCTGTATTATTTTTAATAGGTTTGTTTTTATGTATTGCTAGCTATCTTAGTCTGCTAGGGTTAAACTTCATAGGTTTATCTTATTTACTTGTTTATGTTGGTGCTGTTTCCATATTATTTCTTTTTATTTTAATGTTAATAAATGTTAGAGTAAGTGAACTTACAGGAAATCCAAGTAATAGTATACCTTTAGCTATATTTATTTGTCTTTCTTTTAGTTACCCTGTTAACCAAATATTACCACATAGTATCGCCTCTTTTAATAGTTCTATTTTTAACTTCAATACTACATTATCTAATCTATTAGATAATAAATTTAATTTTTTATATAATTTATTTAACTCCAACGGTGTAGAGTTAGATAATGGAGGTGTATCCTATGTAACTAGTAAAATATGAGATGGTAATCTTGCAGAAACTAACCATATAACAAGTATAGGTAATATCATGTATACTAGCTATAGTATATGATTAATCTTAACATCTGTAATTTTATTATTAGCAATGGTAGGTTCTATAGTTATAACTATTAAACAAAAAAATTAAAAAAAAATAAATTTTAATATATATTTTAACCATAATCGGGTTATTTTTACAAAAATATAAATATTTTTTAAGGGTTTAAAAAATAAATAAAAACGCTAGTCCCTTTAGAGGGGCCATACTAATAGACATATAAATAAAATTTGTATACTTCCTGTTTAAATTTACTTTACTTGTCTTTAGATATCACATTTATTTAATATTTTACTAGGCCTAAAGTATTTAGAAGACGTGTTAGTTCAATGGTAGAATATGGCGTTTCGGCCGCCCTAATACAGGTTCAAGTCCTGTACACGTTTTGTTTATATATGTTTTTATATACACTTAAATTTTTATTAGTACTGTGCCCAATAGAAGAGATTAGCTTAATGGTAGAGCAACCGTTTTACACACGGTAGGTTAGGTGTTCAAGTCACCTATTTCTTAATTTGCCCTTTATAAACTATATATTACACGGTTATTTGTTATTTTAAACTTATGGTAAAAAATACATGTAAAAAGCAGATTTAAATTGTTTGGCTAGAGAATCTACTAGGTTTATTAGACGGATAAAGGCCATGTTACAGAGATCTTAGTTTAATGGTAAAATACGAGACTTTTAATCTTTGTTATATGGGTTCGAATCCCATAGATCTTATGGTTATAAATATTTAATCTGGCTTTTTATTTTTTAATTATTAATTATACTTCCTTAATTTAATGAGCATAAACATAGCAAATATAAATCTATTTTATATATGATATACGAATAATATAATGACAAACTTAACCCGTAGTAATTTTCAAGCACATCCTTATCATTTAGTATCGCCTTCGCCTTGACCTTTATTTACTTGTATATCACTATTAGTGTTAACTACTACTGGTGTATTAGCTATGCATAGTTTCAATAATGCCAGTGCTTTTTTAGCTATGGCTTTTTTAACTGTTATTCTATCAATGTCTTTTTGATGACGTGATGTTATCAGTGAAGGTACTTATCTAGGTAACCATACATTAGCCGTACAAAAAGGGTTAAATATGGGAGTAGCATTATTTATAGTTTCAGAAGCTTTATTCTTCCTGGGTATTTTTTGAGCTTTCTTTCATAGTGCTTTATCACCTACTATAGAACTGGGTGCACAATGACCACCTATGGGTATAGAAGCTCTTAACCCGTTTGAATTACCTTTACTTAATACTGTTATTTTATTATCTTCTGGTGTTACTGTAACATATGCTCATCATTCTTTAATACAAGGTAACAGAAGTGGAGCCTTAAATGGTCTAGTAGCTACTGTAATATTAGCTTTAATTTTTACCGGTTTCCAAGGTATAGAATATACAGTTTCTTCTTTCACAATTAGTGACGGTATTTTTGGGTCTTGTTTTTACTTAGGTACGGGATTCCACGGTATTCATGTAATGATAGGTACAGCCTTTATCGCAGTGGGTTTATGAAGAGTTTTAGCTTACCACTCTACAGAAAACCATCATCTAGGACTTGAGTCAAGTATATTATACTGACATTTCGTTGATGTTGTTTGGCTTTTCTTATTTATATCTATATACTACTGGGGTTCATAGTCTAAAATTTAGATTACAACCATATAGCAAGAGTTGCTATATAGATTATAAAATCCTTAGATTAAACATTAAAACTAGTGCGTTAAAGTTTAATTTATATTTATAGTGTAAATAGTTGTAAGTATATTCGGTTAATTACTTAATATATTTATAATAATTTACACTCAACGGCCATAGGCTAATGGTAAACCTTTTCTCTTCCAAAGAAATTTTGTCGATTCGAATTCGACTGGCCGTAAAATATAATATAAGGGTAAGGGTCAATTTCTTAATTGGTAAAGAACTTTCTTGTCAAGGAAGCGTATATCGGTTCGAACCCGGTTTGACTCGCATAAATTTAATATAATATTATATGCTATTAATTATGCCCTATTTGTGTATAATCCTATACAAATAAGTACAAAAAAAATTTTAAAGGAAAAGTTGTTATTGGTAAAACAAGATATTTGCTAAATATTGTGCTATGCACCTGGATGTTCGAGTCATCTCTTTTCCGTTATTTATAGTATAGGCATACTGCTCTGTTTCTTGCTTTGCATATACTAAGTTATATTATATTTTTACGTTTAAAATTTTTTTATACTTTAAGGATTAAAGAGCATAGTTTAATTGGCAAAACTTGAATCTCCAAAGTTCACTTTTTCAGTTCAAATCTGAATGCTCTTGGGTTTAAATTAAAATAAAAAAACCTTAAGGCATAGTCTTTAGGCAAATTTTTATACCCTGTAAAAGTATTTATAAAGAGCATAGTTTAATTGGCAAAATCGGAAGCTTCAAACTTCTCATTATCAGTTCAAATCTGATTGCTCTTGTCTTATAAGCACATTTAGGGTAACATACTCTTTAGATAATAATGTTTACATGTTTTTTAGAGAATATTGTCTCTTTTTATATTAATATGTACTAAACATGAAATATAATAAAAAAAACAATCGTGAATCTTGCTTCGATTTTAATGCTCTTAATATATTGCGTTATATAAAAGAAATTTTATATTTATTTTTATACTTTATTATACATAGCCCATACCTATATGCTATGCTATTCTTTGTGCTTTATTTTTTTATAGCCTGTGAGCCTAGTTTATGCTATGATGGTTCTTATTCTAGGGATATGCCAGAGCAAGAATCTTCTACATACGTAGAAGGTTTAGAAGCCAATCAAAATAATGAAAATACTCAGCATAGTGTTACTCAAGCTCAGGTTACAGAGGCAGCAGGTCATAAAAATATATCTATGTATAGAAGATCTTATGTTGAATACTCAAAATACAATTTGAAAGGTTGATCTACACGAGATTACCAGATAGATAAAAGCACAGTTTACCCCTTTTACGGAAAACCAGGGGAATTAGCTTGAGATGGTGACACGGTTATGTTTAAATTAGAGGACGGTTCTGTGGCTAAGGCTAATTATATTCGTGAACAATTTACCATAAGTCTAGCAGAAGGGAAATCTACTGGTGCTTCTATGTATAGTTATATTGAACCTAAGACAGGTAATGTTTGTTATATTAGTAATATACAACTAGGTTTAAGAATACCCACTGAATCACAACTATTGGATAAAAACATCTTTTCTGCTGATAAACTATCTAAAGATATGAATAGAATGTTATATAATAAGATTGAACTAGCTAGGCATGCAGGCTGAAAGGGTAAAAATTCTTAAACGTTCAATTACCTATGTATAGCTTATAAGGTAAAAGGGTTAAATACCCTGCTATAATACACTCATAGCTATATTTTTAAGTAATATAAAACATGTTATGTACGGTATAATAGTATAGTGTATACACTGAGAGTGTACACTAATTAATAGTTATTAGGGAGAATTTTCTTCCTTTTCTTATTTACATTTAATATATGAAAAAATTGTTTTCTAACTTTAAAGTCTTTTTTACCTGAGTTAATATCAGTAAAATTTTTGTTATTTTCCTTGTAGGGTTTATCTCCAGAACATTTGTCAATTATTGTTTTGATATTAATGTTTTTATTAATTATTTACACCCTTTATCCATTACATATTATGTTTTGTTTGCTTCTTTTGTTGTTTTTATAAATGAAGTCTTTTCTGCTTTTAATGCTAACGGTTTACCTGGCATTAAGCATATTTATTATACCATACCCAGTTTTTATAATATTAGGTCTAACCTAACCTTTTTTAAATTTAAATATTTCAAGTTTTCTTCTATTAAGTTAATTTTTTCTGAATTATATTCTCGTTTATTTTCTCAGGACGTTATTGTTGGTAACAGAGCAATAAAGGGTCCTGAGGATACCTTAGCTGATCAATATATTAATAAATATAATAATGAAAATAATAAAGATAATAATAATCCTAGTAGTTATAATCCTAATAATCCTAGTAGTTATAACCCTAATAATCCTAGTAGTTATAACCCTAATAATCCTAGTAGTTATAATCCTAATAATATACTAGTTAGAGGAGGGCCTATTGATAGATTATTATCTGAACGAGCTAGTAGATTAAGAGAATCTAGACATGAAACTAGAGTTAGGCGGTTTAGGGAAGGCCGTATTAGAAATATGTCTCTTAGAAGTAGCAATCTTGAACATGGAGACATCACTAGGTGAAGAAGAGAAGAAGAAGCGGCCTCTAAGCTAAGATGAGAGCAAGAGCGTACTTTATACCCTGACTTAACTCATCAACAATGAGTACATCGAATAGATGGAGTCAGAAGAAGAACTAACTTGTCGTTAAGAGAAAATCCCTCGGCTTATAATCCCGGGATAAATAATTACTCAACAAGTAATAATACTCTGCCTTCTCTAACTGATCTAATTAACAACCCTTCTTATAATAGACTTGATATGACTAATTTTAGCCTACCTCCTTTAAACAATCGAGTTAATACTAATAACATGTCTAATAGTTCCCATAATTATAATAATTCTAATAATAATTCTAATAATAATTCTAATAATAGTTCTAATAATAGTTCTAATAATAATTCTAATAATAGTTCTAATAATAGTTCTAATAACGATAGCAATCAAGATAAAACTATAAAATAATATAAGTATTATTATTACAATTTTCTTAAAGTGTAAATAAACGACAATGTCTTTTATTTACACCCAATTACCATAGGTTAACGGTAAACTAATTGTATTCTACACAATTTATGTCGGTTCGAATCTGACTGGTTGCTCCTGTATATACATATTCTTCATGTTTTTTAATTATGTGAGTAGAGAATAAGTATATTCAAACTATTTAGAGAATTTTGTCTCTTTTTATATAATATAAAAATAAAAATGTTAATAAATACTTCTAAAAATAAATATAACGCCTACAATATAAGCAATGGGCGTTTTTTTTCTTCTGAGGTTAAACCTATTGTCGTATATAAACAATTAAACTCCAACAAGACTAATATTTTAAAGGAAAATGAGGGTAAAAGTGGTGTATATAGATTTGTTAACGATATAAATAATAAAAGCTATATAGGTAGTTCAGTTCGTTTAAATAAAAGATTTCATGTATACTTTTCTAAGCTAACAATTACTAATGAATTAAAAAAAGCAAATAGCTATATATATAGAGCTATATTAAAATATAATTATGATAATTTTCGATTAGAAATTTTAGAGTATTGTGATAAAAAAGATATTATTATAAGAGAACAATTTTACATTGATAGTTTAAAACCAGAGTATAATATATCCAAAGTAGCTAATAGTTGATTAGGTAATAAACATACCCCTGAATCTAAATATTTAATGAGAAAAAACAGGGTGAATAGTTTACTAAGAAAAACTAATCACTTATTAGCAACTGGCCATGTTACAACTGTAGTTAATAGTAAAGATAATACTATAAAAATGTATGCATCCGTGCGAGAAGCTGCTAAAGATCTGGGTGTTAGTTATGTGACAGTATTAAACTATATTAATAAAAATAAGTTGTTACATAATATGTATATAATAACTAAAAAAGAAAAAGTTTAAACTAAGCAAAGTATAAAGAAATTAGTTTGTTGTTTTTATAAAATGTGGGCTTATAAAAATTTAAAGATAAACCATAAAATCCCTTAACTTAATAGGTAAAGTGTATTCTTGATAAGGATGTGTTCAGCGTTCAAGTCGCTGAGGGATTATTAGCAAATCTTTAATACAAGTGTAAGTTAAATTAAATAAAAATATTACCATAAAGTTTTTTAGTTTTGGTTTAGATCTTATACTAGTGTATGTTTTATGTTACCTTAAGATAATGTAAAATTTACATCTAAGAGAATTGGCCGAGTGGTTTATGGCAACAAGCTAGAAACTTGTAATAGTGAAATCACTATCATCCGTTCGAATCGGATATTCTCTGTTATATATGGTATACAGTTAGGTATTTAAGTATCTTTTTATTGCAATGCAATAAATGAAAACAATAAATGAAAATATATAATACAGAATTGCACAAATTAACTATATTGAATGAAAATCGTAATAAGTCAGGCATATACCGATGAGTTAACAATATATCCGGCAAAAGTTATATAGGTTCTTCTAGATCTCTAAGTAAAAGAGAATTGGCCGAGAGGTTTATGGCTACAATCTTGAATGTTGTAATAGTGAAATCACTATCATCCGTTCGAATCGGATATTCTCTGTCATATATAAAATAAATCTTTTTCAGAGAATTAAGTCTCTTATAATAATAAATAAATGAAAAACAATAAAAATGATAATAACAAGAAATGTAATTAAATATAAGTACATAGGCAAAACAAATATAATTAAAAAGCGTTTTTTTTTCTCTAATGTTAAACCTCTTACTGTTTACAATAACTTAGCGTTAAATAAAAAACATATTATAAACGAAAATAAAGGTAAAATTGGCATATATAGGTGAGTGAATAAATCAGATGGTTATAGTTATATAGGAAGTTCTAGTGATATAGCTAGTAGATTAAGAAAATATTATTGTTTAGGCTATTTAAATAATAAATTATTAACGTGTAACAGTCGCATATATAAAGTTTTACTAGAACAAAATTATTCCAATTTTTATTTGGAAATATTAGAATATTGTGATAAAAAATCCTTAATAGAGAGAGAGCAATACTATTTAGACTTGCTAAAACCCGAGTATAACATATTAAAAATAGCTGGTTCATTACTAGGCTTTAAACATTCTAATGCTACCCTAGTTAAATTCAAGAGCCGTGTGCATAAACCTGGTTATTTGACGTTTATTACAAACAGTGAGAGTAACACAGTAAGGCAATATGCATCTGTACGTGAAGCGGCTAAAGCCACGGGTATTACCCATACAACACTTTTGAGGTATATCAAGACAAATAAAAATTTAAAAGGTATTACAGTAAAAGTGTTAAAATCCAGTGTTATTAAATAAATCTTTTTTAAAGGTATATAATTTAATAATATATTAGCTTTGGTTTTAGTTAGGGATAGCGGAACGTTGGGTCTATTAATTGTCTTTTATACGTATTAATAGGAAAGGTTAAAACCTTATAACTTTTCTTATTATAATGTAGATAGAGAATTTGCCATATTGTTTATGGTGGTTAATTTTAAATTAACCTAATCTAATGGGTTAAATAGGTTCAAATCCTGTATTCTCTAGCTTGCTTCGGCAAGTACTTCTTTAGAGAATTATGTCTCTTTTAATTAATAAATAACAAATGAATAATGATGAAAAAAACAAGTTTAACAATGTATATCCATAGTAATTTAAAGGCAAAGTATAGATCGAGGAGACAATGTAGGTTTGAGAATAATGCATAATATGCAACAAATAAGATTTAAATCGAGGAAATACTTTTGATACGTACAATCTTATTAACTCTAATTTGAATACATTAGAAAATGGTACATGTGTTGAAAGTCAGGAAGCTATTACACTAAGTCATAGCTTAACATCAAATGAAATAGAGATTGACACTACTGCAATAGTAACAGAAGACAGCAATAGTAACGAAAATTTCGAATTTGTCATTAACCCTTCTGATACTGTTTTTGTTTTAACTATAAATCATGCCAAACATAAAGTAGGTGTGAGCAATATAATTAGTAAAATGATAGTTCTTAAAGAATCATGTACAGTTTATTTAGATGAATTAAGTGTAACATTAAAAGATATGGGTATAGATAAATTGCATATTTTTTCCATAAGGTGTGATTACAGTAAAGCAAGTAAAAGTGCTGTTAGTCAGAGAGGTTCTAGTATTGTATATATAGACTTAAAAGAAACGGAATTCAGGGACTTTCTAATAAAAGGACCGGAATCCGGTTCTAGCTTTTTAGAATATAATCCACATAGCTTGTATATATTAAGGGGTGGAAACTATTTAAGCATAAAAAACATATTTTCTAGCATAGAAAATAGGCAGGTAAACTTAGGTAGAGGGGGTAGTCAAAAGTCTCACCTATTAAGCCCCTTAGATTTAAGGCTTACTTGTTATATGTTGGCGCTTTTCGATTATAATACACTTAAATACTTAAACACATTTAATGAAATAAGCAAGAACAGATATTTATCTTATACTGATTATACGTATAAGAGCGTAAAAATTAAAGGTGAGCCTGGTAGTTTTAGGTTTAAAGCTTTAAAAGTGAATGTAATGCCCTTACATGGTGTTAACTTGGAAGAACATAACTTCTTAAATTGTTTAGATGGCTGTAAAAATTCATCTAAAGAGATCTTAGCTTAAGAGGTAAAGCAAGACCGTTATGTCGGTTTATATGGGTTCAAAGCCTATAGATCTCTAATTGGAGAAATAGTCTCTTTTTAATAGAATATAAAAAATACTACTTATGTTTCAAAATATTAATATACGCTTTTTTTTTTACATTTTGTCCTTTTTATCAATAATATTCGTAACTTTTATTATTTTGTATCTTTTTGTTTGTCTTCAATTTAGCGAGGTTATACTTTGTGATGACAATGGTTGGACCTTATACCAGTTAAAAGTACGTTTGACACATGAAACAACTAATTTTCGTACTAGTGTCATTAATTATG
>Ga0247737_1000572_pt1 | contig 14912 bp, 10 predicted proteins | sample UWRJL028104C2_FD_180937 | JGI IMG/M metagenome (GOLD analysis project Ga0247737, IMG submission 180937) | Plant litter microbial communities from Arlington Agricultural Research Station in Wisconsin, United States - UWRJ-L028-104C-2 | ecosystem: Environmental > Terrestrial > Plant litter >...
GGGGGCGGACTCCGCCGCCACGCCGACCGTCAACTCGTCGGCGCGGTCCGGGGCCGGGGCCGGGTTCGGCGGCACCGACCTGGCCTGGGTCGAGATCAACATCGCGATGGACGAGCAGCTGCTGCCGCTGCTCGAACTCACGCCGAAGCGCACCACCGATGCCTCCACGTTGGCAATGGCGGTGCAGGTCAAGGCGTTCACCGAGGCCGAGCTGGCCATTCTGCGCCAGCTTCACGCCCGCGCGGGCCTGCCGGCCGAGAACCCGCACGAGGGCATGCCGATGCCCGGCATGGTCACGCCCGAGCAGGTCACCGAGGCCGCTCGGCTCGCCGGGGACGCCTTCAACCGGACCGTGACCAAGCTCATCCGGGCCCATCTGGAACAGGGCCGGAGCCTCGCCCGCAGCGAGGAAAAATCAGGGGTCGAGCCGGAGACCCGCGCTTTGGCATTGCAGATTCTGCGCACCCGCGGAGTGGCTCTGTCCACGTGACGGCACGCTAAAAGTACTGTTCGGAAAACGCGCGGCATTCCACTTCATCCCACCGGATCGGATGACGTCAAGGTCGTCGATACTGTCCGCATCGGCGGCCATCCCCGCGATGATCGAGGTCAGTTTCGGTGTCGGGTTCCACGCCGTCGCCAACACGATCACCGGCCAACACGATCACCGGTCGGCCCGGTCCACGGCTCGAGTCTGAAAGCGGTGGGCGCCGGTAAGACGAGCGGTGTCGTACCTCACGAACCATATCTTTTGCCCATATTATCCAGTTCAGAGGTAGGCCCTCCCGGGTCGGTTGACCAGAGTTGTCGGAGGCGCCCGGTAGGCTCGCCGCGACCTGACCACCACCTGGGCCGATCGGGAGTGCCACGCAGTGACCGCGGAGATCCTGTACGGGGCCGATGACCTCACGCACCTGGAGGGGCTGGACGCCGTCCGGAAACGTCCGGGCATGTACATCGGCTCTACCGACAGCCGAGGCGTCAACCACCTCGCCAACGAGATCATCGACAACGCCACCGACGAAGGCGTCGGCGGCGACGCCACCAAAGTGGCGGTGATCCTGCACGCCGACGCGTCCGTGCAGGTCGACGACGACGGCCGGGGCATCCCCACCGACATCAACGCCAAATCCGGCATGAACGGTGTCGAACTGGTCCTCACCCGTCTGCACGCCGGCGGCAAGTTCGGCGGCTCGGGCTACAAGGCCTCCGGCGGCCTGCACGGCGTCGGCGCCTCCGCGGTCAACGCGCTGGCCCTGCGCTTCGACGCCACCGTCAAACGCGACGGCAAGGTCCACGAGATCTCGTTCCAGCGCGGCGTGCCCGGCTCGTTCGACGGCCCCGGCCCGCAGGCCCGCTTCCACCCCGAGTCCGGCCTGCGCATCGTCCGCAAGATGAAACGCGGCGAACCCACCGGCACGTCGATCCGCTACTGGTACGACGCCCGCTACTTCGAGACCAACGCCCGCCTCGACGTCGACGCCGTCCGGGCCAAACTGCGCAACACGGCGTTCCTCGTCCCCGGCGTGAGCTATTCGCTGCGCGACGAGACGGCCGAGGAGACGACCAACGAGACCTTCCACTTCCCGCACGGGCTCAGTGACATGGTCGAGTTCCTCACTCACGCGGGCGACAAACCGGTCTCCGGCATCCTGCTCATCAACGGTGAAGGCACCTACAAGGAGAACGCCGCCGACGCCAACGGTGTCATGCAGTCCAACGTCGAGCGCCGCGCCGAGATCGAGATCGCGTTCCGCTGGGGCACCGGCTACGAACGCACCATCGAGTCCTTCACCAACACGATCCGCAACATGCACGGCGGCACCCATCGCAAAGGCTTCGAGCGGGCCCTCGTCCGCGCCCTCACCGACGCCATCCGCAACACCCGCGGCCTGCTCAAGCCCAAGGAAGACCCGCCCGTCCTGGACGACCTGCTCGAGGGCATGACCGCGGTCATCCACGTGCGCGTCCCCGAGCCGCAGTTCACCTCGCAGACCAAGGACGAACTCTCCACCGCCGGCCTCACCCGGGTCATCCAGGGCCTGGTCGAGGCCCACATCAAGGCCTGGATCGACGATCGCAGGACCAAGACCGAGGCCCGGACGGTGCTGCAGAAGGTCGTCGACGCCGCCCGCGTCCGGCTGACCCAGAAACAGCAGAAGGACGCCGCCCGCCGCAAGACCGCGCTGGAGGGCGCCTCGATGCCGCCCAAGCTGGTCGACTGCCGCGCCACCGGCATCGCCCAGTCCGAGTTGTTCATCGTGGAGGGCGACTCGGCACTCGGCTGCTTCACGGGGGAGACGCTGGTCGCGTTGGCCTCCGGCGTGCCGCGCAGCTTCGCCGATCTCGCTGCCGACTGGCAGCGCGGCGTCACCCACCTCGGCTACACGACCACCAAGGCCGGCCGGGTCGTCGTGGCGCCGCTGGTCGAGCCCCGGCTGACCAAACGCGACGCCGCTCTGGCGCGGGTCACCCTGGACAACGGCGAGTCGGTCCGGTGTACACCCGACCACCAGTTCCGCCTCCGTGACGGTTCCTACCGCCGGGCCGACCAACTCGCTCCCGGCGACTCGCTGATGCCCCTCTACCGGTCGGTCTCGGCCACATCTGCCGGGGACGAGCTCAACGGCTACGAAAAGGTATGGATGAACGACCGCGAGGAGTGGGTTGCCACCCACTACGTCGCGGACGCCGGCAACCGGCGCAACGACGACGTCGCACGCTTGCGGGAGGCCGCGACCCAGGTGAATCACACGGTCGCGACAGTGGAGATGCTGGCCGAGACCGCGGACGTGTACGACCTGACCGTGGACGGCTATCACAACTTCGCACTCGAGGCGGGTGTGTTCGTGCACAACAGCGCCAGGATGGCACGCTCATCGGAGTACCAGGCGCTGCTGCCCATCCGTGGCAAGATCCTCAACGTCCAGAAGGCGACGCTGCAGCAGGTGCTCGACAACGTCGAGTGCTCCGCCATCGTGCAGGTGCTCGGCGCGGGTTCCGGGCGCACGTTCGACCTGTCGGCGCTGCGCTACGGCCGCGTCATGATCATGGCGGACGCCGACGTCGACGGATCGCACATCCGGACTCTGCTCATCACGCTGTTCGCCAAGTACATGCGCCCGATCATCGAGGCGGGCCGGCTGTTCGCGGCGATGCCTCCGCTGCACAAGGTCGTGACCAAGGGCCGCAGCTCGGAGACCATCTTCACCTACACGCAGCAGGAGATGGAGAGCACCGTCGCGCGCCTGGAACGGGAAGGCAAGTCCGTCGTCAAGCCGGTCCCGCGGTTCAAGGGTCTGGGCGAGATGGACGCTGAGGAACTGTGGGACACGACCATGAACCCGGCGACCCGCACCGTGCGCCGGATCACGCTGGACGACGTCGAGCGCGCCGAGGGCGTGCTCGAGCTGCTGATGGGCGAACGCGTCGAACCGCGGCGGAACTGGCTCATCGAGTCGTCCGGCCGGATCGACGAAGAGGCCATCGACGCCTGACCGGCGTACCGAGAGGAATTGGGATATGGCACGCCGGAAGAACGACATCAAGCGAACCGACCTCTCGGCCTTCGACCGGGCCGGAGCGCGGATTCTCGACAACCCGCTGATCACCGAGGTCGAGGACTCGTACCTCGAGTACGCGTACTCGGTCATCCACTCCCGCGCCCTACCGGACGCGAGGGACGGCCTTAAGCCTGTGCACCGCCGCATCCTCTGGTCGATGTACGAGCAGAACCACCGGCCCGATCGTCCCTACGTGAAGTCGGCCCGGGTCGTCGGCGACTGCATGGGCCGCTACCACCCGCACGGTGACACGGCGATCTACGATGCGATGGTCCGGCTCGCCCAGGACTTCTCGCTCAACGCCCCGCTGATCGACGGGCACGGCAACTTCGGATCCTTGGACGATGGACCGGCGGCGAGCCGGTACACCGAGGCTCGCATGTCCCGCGAGGCGATGCTTCTGGTCGGCGAGTTGGGCGAAGGAACGGTTGACTTCAAGCCCAACTACGACGGCAGTGATGTCGAGCCCAAGGTGTTGCCGGCGGCCTTCCCGAATCTGCTGGTGAACGGCACGTCGGGGATCGCGGTCGGCATGGCCACCAACATGATTCCGCACAACCTCGGGGAGGTCGTGGCGGCCGCGCGGCACCTGATCACCAACCCCGAAGCCGACCTCGACGCGCTGATGCGCTTCGTACCGGGACCCGACCTGCCGACCGGCGGTCAGTTGCTCGGGCTCGACGAGGTGCGGCGGGCGTACGAGACGGGGCGTGGTGTGGTGCGCATGCGGGCCCGCGCGCAGACCGGGCTGCTCGAAGGCGGCCGGGGGCGGCAGGCGATCACCGTCACCGAACTTCCGTACGGGGTCGGCACCGAGAAGATCATCGAGGCGATCACCGACGAGGTCAAGGGCAAGCTCATCGTCTCGGGGCCGAAGCGCGGCCAGCGTCAGGCGGCTCGGCTGGCCGGCATCGCCGACGTCAAGGACCTGACCGACCGTGAGCACGGGACGCGCCTAGTCATCGAGTGCAAGGTCGGCGTCAACCCGCAGGCGCTGCTGGCCGACCTTTACCGGCTGACCCCGCTCGAGTCGTCGTTCGGCATCAACAATCTTGTGCTGCTCGACGGCCAGCCGCAGACGCTGGGGCTCAAGGCGTTGCTCGAGGTTTTCGTGCAGCACCGTTACGACGTGGTCACCCGGCGCACCGAGTTCCGCCGCAAGAAGCGCCAGGACCGCCTGCATCTGGTCGACGGCCTGCTCATCGCTTTGATCGACATCGACCGGGTGGTCGCGATCATCCGGGGCAGCGACGACGCGGCCGCGGCCAAGGCGGCGCTCATGCGGGAGTTCGGCCTCAGCGACATCCAGGCGACGTACATCCTGGACACTCCGCTGCGCCGGCTCACCCGTTTCGACCGGATCGAGCTCGAGACCGAGCAGGAGCGTCTGCTCGGCGAGATCGCGGAGCTGTCCCGGATCCTCGACGACGTCGACGTGCTCAAGCAGGTCGTCTCGGCCGAGCTGGCCGAGGTGACCAGCGAGTTCGCCGCGCCCCGGCGCACGACGCTGATCGACGGGGACCTCAAGGAGGTGCTCGCCGCGTCCGCGCCGGCCGGCCCGCTCGAGGTTGCCGACGACCCGTGCCAGGTGATCCTCTCGGCCACCGGTCTGATCGCCCGCACCGCGGCCGAGAGCGAGGAGGCCACCGAGGCGCGGCGCCGTTCCGGCCGGGTCAAGCACGACGCCATACGTGCGATGGTGCACTCGACCGCCCGCGGCCGCATCCTGCTGGTCACCAACCGGGGCCGCGCGTTCAAGACCGACGTGCTCCCGCTGCCGGTGCTGCCCGAGCAGTCCGGCACGGTGTCGATCCGCGGCGGCATGTCGGCGTCCGAGCTGATCCCGCTGGAGAAGGGCGAGAAGGTGGTCGGCCTGGCCCCGCTGACCGTGGGCGACTCGCCGGGCATCGCGATGGGCACCCGGTACGGCGTGGTGAAGGTCTGCGCCCCCGAGTGGCCGGTGCGTTCCGACGAGTTCGAGGTGATCACGCTCAAGGACGGCGACGAGGTTCTGCAGGCCACGTGGCTGACCGACGGTTCGGAGTCGCTGGCGTTCGTCACGTCCGACGCGTCGATGCTGCGCTTCCCCGCCAAGACCGTGCGGCCGCAGGGACTCAAGGGCGGCGGCATGGCGGGCATCAACGTGTCGGCGCACGCGCAGGTGCTCTCGTTCAACGTCGTGCTGACCGCCGACAACGACCACGGCGAGCCGATGGTGGTGACGTCGACCGGCACGCAGGTCAAGGTCACTCCGTTCGCGCTCTATCCCGCGAAGGGTCGGGCCACCGGTGGCGTGCGCGTGCAGCGGTTCCTCACGGGCGAGACCAGCCTGACGGTGGCGTGGGTGGGCCCGCGCCCGGTCGGTTCCAGCACCACCGGCGACCCGATCGAGCTGCCCGAACCCGATTCGCGCCGTGACGGCTCGGGCGAGGCCGTGCTGATGGGCCCGCAGATCATCGGTCACCTGATCGAACGAGGCTGACCGCCGGTTGTCATTCGCCGGGGCCCGGCGCGACGCTCGTCGTCGTGTCCGGGCCGAGGTCGAGCAGCCGGACGACCCGGAGGGCACGCCGCACGGCGTGGTCGGCGATCTCCGGGTCGATCCACACGTCCCGGGCCTCGACGGCGAAGAGCTCGTCGCCGTTCACGGTCCAGGTTCCGATGTCGCCGGCCAGGTAGGCGTCGAGCAGCGCCGGCTGCCGCAGGCGGAACGAGTCGCCGACCGGCTTGAACCTGTGGTGCAGCGCCATCGGAGGCTGGGACTGGGGCAGGCGGATGACGACGACCGCCCCCGAACCCTTGCGCTGCACGACCAACCCGGCGAAGGCGTTGCCCTTCCACCGCAGCTCACCGAAGGTCACCGGCAACCCGTCGACATCGCGTCGCCAGGCCCGCCGCACCGCACTACCGCCCTGCCGATGCGGCAGCCAGGGCCACTGCTGTTCGTCCGGGTCGACCGGCGTCCACTCCGCGTGGGAGGCCCACCGCCGCAGGCGACGGCGGAACCGCCGACGGGCGACGAGGAACCCGGCGAAGACGACGATGATCAACACGCCGAAGGCGATCGGCCCGGACAAGTCGTCGCGCTTGTTCAGCGCCTTGATCGCGAGCAAGGCCAGTACGAGCAGAGTGATCCACAGCGGCCACCACCGCGACCGCATGGGCATCAGACGCCCTCGGTCCGGGAACCGGCCGCGAGCAGCAGCACACCGGCGGAGGCCCAGCGCGCGACACTCCGCCGACCCCGTCCGTCGACGCTCATCGACGTCAGCGTACGATAGCGGCGCAGGAGGATCGACGCCTATCGACGTCAGCGTGGGGCGGCGGCGCGGGCCGATCGACGCTCATCGACGTCAGTGTAGGGCGGCGGCGCGAGCCGATCGACGCTCATCGACGTCGGCAAAGGGCGGCGGCGCAGGTCGATCGAGCACATCGCTGTCGGTAGTGTCGACGTTCGGGGTCAGGGCAGCCGGCGACGCCCCGCGAATCCCAGGTCGGTGCGGTGATACCAGTCGAGTGACGTCTCGCCCTCGAGCCAGCAGAGGTCGACCTCGACGCCGTCCAGTTCGCCGGAGAAGTCGATCAGCAGCGGGGCCAGGTTCTTCAGCACCGCGCCGGTCTGCTGGACCAAAGTCATGAGCTCGTCCAGGCGTGCCGTGGCCGCCTTCCATTCGGGTATCCCGCCCAGCGGCGTCGGCGGGCCCCCGGCCCCGATCACCGCGCCGAGCTCCGCCGCGTCCGCACGCAGCGCAACGATCTCGTCCAGCACAGGCCGTAGCCGTGCGAACTCGGCCTGCGCCTCACCCACCGTGAACAACCCCATGCCCCAGAGCCTGCCAGCCCGTTCCCGCCGTCCCGCAGGCGGGTGGTCGCACGTGCGTCCGGCCGGCATCCGACCGGCCCATCGATCACCTTGCGCGTCGAGGCATCCACCACGGCATCGACGCCGCCCCTGGATCGTGGAAGACGTGATAGTCGTGGGGCGGTGGGCGAGGGACCATAGTGACGTGGACCTTCAGGTGGTGGAGCAGGTGGCCGAGCTCGGCGCGTGGGTGGCCGAGGGCGGCGTGGTGATCTTGAGTGGTGCGGGCCTGTCGACCGATTCTGGCATTCCGGACTATCGTGGCCCTTCCGGGTCGGCCCGGCGCAGCACGCCCATGACCTACCAGAGCTTCACCCGTGACCCGATCGCCCGGCGTCGGTATTGGGCGCGGTCGCACCTGGGCTGGCGCACCATCGGTGCGGCCCGGCCGAACGACGGTCATCGCGCGGTCGCCGAGCTGCAACGTGGCGGGGTGGTCGACGGGATCATCACGCAGAACGTCGACGGGTTGCACCAGTCGGCCGGCGCGAGCGGCGTGGTCGAGCTGCACGGCAACCTGGCCCGCATCGTCTGCCTCGACTGCGGTGACCGGATCCCGCGTGCGGTCCTGGCGTCCCGCCTCGACGACGCCAATCCGGCCTTCGGTGCCAGTGCGGTCGCGATCAACGCCGACGGTGACGCCGAGCTGGACGACACCGATCTTGACGGTTTCACGCTCGTCGATTGCCTGAGCTGCGGCGGCATGCTCAAGCCGGATGTCGTCTACTTCGGAGAGACCGTGCCGCCGGAGCGGGTGTCGCGGAGCTTCGAACTTGTCGGCACCGCCCGTACGCTGCTGGTTCTCGGGTCTTCCCTGACTGTCATGTCGGGGCGGCGGTTCGTGTTGCGGGCGGCGAAGGACGGCATTCGGGTCGCGATCGTCAACCGGGGCGTCACGCGCGGCGAGCCGTATGCGGGACTCCACATCGATGCCCCCTTGGGCATTGTTCTGCCCCATCTGGCAGGGCAAGGTAAAGCTGAGGCGGGACAACGCAAAAGCTGAGGCCGGCTGGGCGACAGTGGGGCTTGGCGACAGTGGGGCTGGGCGACAGTGCAGTGGGGCTTGGCGACAGTGGGGGCTGGGCCAGCCAGAACCGAGTTGTCCACACCGATCCGCATTTAGGTAGTCATCGATGGATGAGGCAGCCGGCTGTAATCGCACTGAAACCTAAATAATCGATGGGCACCGTTGACGTGACCGGCCTCACTGGCGTTAACTGCCGGAACCGCTTCCGAAACCGGTTCCGAAATCCGGCCGCAATGAAGCGGTGACACGTCAGGAGAACCAGTGCCAATCACCATCGCTGATGTGGCGGCCCGGGCCAAGGTCAGCAAGACGACCGTGTCCCGAGTGCTCAACGGCAAGGGTGAGCTGGACGAATCGACCGCCGCCCGGGTCCGCGCGGTAATCGACGAGCTGGGCTACGTGCCCAGTTCCCGCGCCGTCGGGCTGGCCCGCGGGCGTACCCGGGTCGTCGGCATGCTGGTGCCCTCGCTCACCTGGCCGTGGATCGGTGAGGTGATCCAGGGCGCGGTCGACGTGCTCGAGACCGAGCGGTACGGCCTGCTGCTCTTCACCTGCAATCGTGGCGAGGAGTCGATGCGCCAGTTCGGCGCCCAGGTCTCCGCCAAGTCGTTCGACGGCCTGCTGGTCATCGAGCCCGAGGGCACCCTCGACTACATCGCCACGCTGCACCGCCGCGGACTGCCGGTCGTGCTCATCGACGACCGCGACCAGACCTCGGGCGAGATCCCCAGCGTCGGCACCACCAACCACGACGGCGCCGGCTCGGCCGCCCGCCACCTGCTCGAGATCGGCCGGACCCGCCCGCTGGTGATCTCCGGACCCGAGCGGTTCGGTTGCACCCAGCAGCGTCAGGCCGGTTTCGCGTCGGTCTTCGCCGAGGCCGGGCACCCGATCAGCGCCGACCGGCTGCGCCCGGGCGATTTCACCAAGGCCTGTGGCGCGGCCGGGGTGCGGGACGCGATCGAGTCGGGCGTGGAGTTCGACGCCGTCTTCGCCCACAACGACCTCGCCGCCATCGGCGCGATGCAGGCGCTGCGCGAGGCCGGCCGCCGTGTCCCCGAGGAGGTGGCGGTCGTGGGCTTCGACGACATCCCGACTGCGGCGCACACCCAGCCGCCGCTGACCACCGTGCACCAACCCCTGCGCGAGATGGGTGAGGCCGCGGCTCGCACGCTGCTCGCCCACTTCGAGGGCACACCCCTGCCCAACCGCCCGACCGTCATCCCCACCTCCTTCACCACCCGTCCGTCCACTGTGGTCTGACCGAACAACGAAACGTACGGGGTCGGCACACGCCGGCGCCGCGATAGCGCACGCCCCTCTCACCCCGATTCCGTCACATTCGAGGAGATTTTGCGATGCAGAGAAGGAAACTGTTCGCGGTCGCCCTGGCGGGTGCGCTCGCCACGGGCGGTCTGACCGCGTGCGGCGAGTCGCCGAACGCCGACAACGCGAACAACGCGAGCAAGGCCGTGGACTTCCTCAAGATCGGTATGCCGAACGGCACGCAGACCGAGAACCACAACCCGTTCGCCGGCACCTCCTCGGCCAACGCGCTCGGTTACAGGTGGATGATCTACGAGCCGCTGACCCAGTGGAACCCGGTCAAACCGGCCGATCCCGTCGTCCCGTGGCTGGCCAGCGGGGTCAAGTGGGCCGACGACTACAAGTCGGCCGAGGTCACCGTGCGCGACGGCGCCACCTGGTCGGACGGCCAGAAGCTCACCGCCGACGACGTCGCCTACACCTTCGGCCTGCTCAAGGCCAACGAGGCGCTCAACCAGTACGCCATTCCGTACGACCAGATCTCGGTCGCCGGGAACGTGGTCAAGGTGACCTTCACGTCGCCGCAGTTCGTCAACCAGAACAAGATCATGGCGCAGACCCCGATCGTGCCGAAGCACGTCTGGTCGGCGATCAAGGACCCCGCCACCGACACCAACAAGACCCCGGTCGGCAGCGGCCCGTACACGCTGAAGTCCTTCACCCAGGCCGGTGTCGTGCTGTCGGTCCGCGAGTCGGGCTACTGGGGCGAGGTGCCGAAGGTCAAGGAGTTGCGGTACACGTCGTACTCCGGCAACGACACCCAGTCGACGGCGCTGGCCAACGGCGAGTCGGAGTGGAGCTTCGTCTTCATCCCGAACGCGCAGCAGACCTTCGTGGCCAAGGACCCGGCGCACCACAAGCTGTGGGCTCCCGGCGTGCTCGGCATCCACGGCCTCTACATCAACACCACGATCAAGCCGTTCGACGACGTGAAGCTGCGCCAGGCGATGAACATGGTGATCAACCGGACGGACGTCTTCAACCAGGCTGAGGCGGCCTACTTCCACCCGGAGATCAAGAGCGTGACCGGCCTGCCGCCGGGCGCCGGTGACGCGTTCATCGCCCCGGAGTACAAGGGCAAGGAGTTCACGAACGACATCGCGGGCGCCAAGGCTCTGCTGCAGGGCGCGGGCTACAAGCTCAACGGCAAGACGCTGACCGACCCGAGCGGCAAACCCGTGAAGATCAAGCTCAGCGACCCGGCACCGTGGTCGGATTACCAGACCACGCTCGAGATCATCAAGAGTAACTTCGCCGAGATCGGCATCCAGGCGACGGTCGAGAAGCCGAACCAGGACACCTGGGACGCCAACATCCAGAAGGGCGACTTCGAGGCCTCCATGCGGTGGACGAACGGCGGCGCCACGCCGTACGACATCTACCAGACCGCGATGGACGGCGATCTGCTCAAGCCGATCGGCACCGCCGCTCAGCAGGGCAACTTCGGCCGGTTCAAGAGCCCGGAGGCGACCGCCGCGCTGAAGGCGTACGCGAACGCCACCAGCGACGCGGACCGCACCACGGCGATGAACAAGATTCAGAAGGTGTTCGTGGAGCAGGCCCCGATGTTCCCGGTCGGCGCGGACAACGTCGGCGCCGCCTACAGCGACAAGAACTGGACGGGGTGGCCGACCGACGCCGACCCGTACTCCGGCGCGCAGCCGACCCAGCCCTACGTGTCGCTGATCATCGGCAAGCTCAAGCCCGCCAACTCCTGATCGTGGCCGCCGCTCCCGCCCGTGCCGCCGGGCGGGAGCGGCACCCGCGGTACCGAATGCCCCGGAGGCACAGCTATGACTCAGGACGCCAAGCCGCCGGGCGAGGTGGTGCTTGAGGCGATCGGCCTGACCAAGCATTTCCCCGTACGCCGGCAGTTGCGCCACCTGTTCTCCAAGGAACATCTCGCGGTGCACGCCGTCGACGACGTGCATCTCACGCTGCGCCGCGGCGAGGTGGTCGCGCTCGTGGGCGAGTCCGGCTCCGGCAAGTCCACCGTGGCTCGGGTGCTCGCGCAGCTCCACCCCCGCACCGGCGGCGACATCCGGCTCCACGGCGTGCCGACCTTCGTCAAGGGCGGCGGCGCGTTCCGGCGGTACGCCGCCCGGGTCCAGATGATCTTCCAGGACCCGTTCGCGTCGCTGAACCCGGTGCACACCATCCGCTACCACCTCACCCGGGCCCTCAAGATCCACGGGAACGCCGGCTCGACCCGCGAGGATCTCGACGCGGCCCTGACCGACCTGCTCACCCGGGTCAGCCTCACCCCGCCCGAGCGCTATCTGGACAAGTTCCCGCACGAGCTCTCCGGCGGCCAGCGCCAGCGCGTCGCGATCGCCCGCGCGCTCGGCGCCCGGCCCGAGGCGCTGCTCGCCGACGAGCCCGTCTCCATGCTGGACGTCTCGATCCGCCTCGGCGTGCTCAACCTGCTGCGCGACCTGAAGGAACGCCTCGACCTGGCGATCCTCTACATCACCCACGACATCGCCTCGGCCCGCTACTTCGCCGACCGGACGCTGGTGATGTATGCCGGCCGGATGGTCGAGGGCGGCGACAGCGAGACCGTCACCCAGACGCCGGCCCACCCGTACACCCGGCTCCTGATCGACTCGGCGCCCGACCCGGATCGGCTCACCGGCGACGTCGACCCGCTCGACGAGGATCGCGGCAACGGCGAACCGCCCAGCCTGATCACCCCGCCGACCGGCTGCCGCTTCCACCCGCGCTGCCCGATGGCGATGACCCGCTGCACCACCGACCTGCCCGTCGCGATCGAGATCGGCGACGCCCCGGGCCACTGGGCCGCGTGCTGGCTCTTCGACGAAGCCACCGTGGCAGCCGCGCAACCCGGAGAAGCGGCGGTGGCCAAGTGAAGTATTTCCTGCAGCGCATCGCGTTCTACCTCTTCACCGCCTGGGCCGCGATCACCCTGAACTTCTTCATCCCGCGCCTGGTGCCGGGCGACCCGGTGCAGTCGCTGATCGCCAAGTACCGCGGCCAGCTCAGCAGCGAGGCGATCAGGTCCCTCTACGTGCTCTTCGGCCTGGACAAGAAGGAGAGCCTCGGCAAGCAGTACCTCGACTACTGGGGTCAGATCTTCCACGGTGACCTGGGCCTGTCCTTCACGTTCTTCCCGGCGCCGGTCTCGCAGGTCATCGCGCAGGCGCTGCCCTGGACGATCCTACTGGTCGGCATCACCACGATCATCAGCTTCTTCCTCGGCACCGGCCTGGGCGTGCTGGCCGGCTGGCGACGCGGTTCGTGGACCGACGGCCTGCTGCCGGTCACCACGTTCTTCTCCAGCGTGCCGTACTTCTGGCTCGGCATCATCGCGATCTACCTGCTCGCCGGGCCGGACAGCTTCTTCCCGTCCTCCGGCGGTTTCGACTCGGGCCTGGTGCCCGCGTGGGACCAGTACTTCATCCCCAGCGCCATCCAGCACAGCCTGCTCCCGGCGCTGACCATCCTGATCTCGTCGGTCAGCGGTTGGATCCTGAGCATGCGCAACATGATGGTGACGGTGTCGTCCGAGGACTACATCACCGTCGCGCACGCCAAGGGCCTCTCCGAACGGCGGGTCGCGCTCAGTTACGCGGCTCGCAACGCGCTGCTCCCGAACGTGTCGGGCTTCGCGCTCTCGCTCGGCTTCATCGTCGGCGGAACGCTGCTGGTGGAGATCGTCTTCTCGTACCCGGGCCTGGGTTTCACGCTCCTGCAGGGGCTGGGGGCCAAGGACTATCCGCTCATGCAGGGCATCTTCCTGGTCATCACGATCTCGGTGCTGGTCGCGAACCTGCTGGCCGACGTGGCCTACCTGCTCCTCGACCCGCGCACCCGCAAGGAGGGCTGAGTGATGACGATCCCCACCTCGAGCATCGGTCAGGTCATTCCCGGCCAGGGCTCGATGGCCCAGCCGGAGCCGGCCAAGCCGAGCCGGGCGAAGCGGCAGCGATTCCTGTTCCTGCGCAACGGCAAGGCCGCGACCGGCCTGAGCATCCTCGGCATCTACGTGCTCTTCGCGATCATCGGGCCGTGGATCGCGCCCTACGACCCGAGCGCGCGCGGCAACGACCTGGTGCGGGGCCCCTCGGCCGACCACTGGCTGGGCACCACCCACCTCGGCCAGGACGTCTTCAGCCAGATCCTGGTCGGCACCCGCAGTGTCGTCTACGTCGGCTTCCTGGCCGGCATCATCGCAACCGTCCTGTCGGTGCTGCTCGGCGTGACCGCGGGTTACCTCGGCGGCAAGACCGACGACGCGCTCTCCGCCTTCGCGAACGTCATCCTGGTGATCCCGGCGATCCCGCTGATGATCATCATCACGTCGGTCCTCAACAACGCCGGCGACACCCTGATCGCGCTGGTCATCGGCCTGACCTCGTGGTCCTGGAACGCCCGGGTGCTGCGGGCCCAGACGCTCTCGTTGCGGCGGCGCGACTACGTCGAGGCGTCCCGGGCCGCCGGCGAGAAGACCTGGCGGATCATCGTCTTCGAGTTGCTGCCGAACCTGACCGCGGTGATCGCCTCGGGCTTCGTCGGCACGGTCATCTTCGCGGTCCTCTCCGAGATCACCCTGGCCTTCATCGGCATCGTCTCGAACGACGGTTGGAACTGGGGCACGATCCTGTTCTGGGCCCAGGGACAACAGGCGCTCGGCCAGAACGCCTGGTGGTGGTTCGTGCCCGCCGGTCTGGCGATCGCCCTGCTCGGCACCGCGCTCTCCCTGATCAACTTCGGCATCGACGAGTTCGTCAGCCCGCGCCTGCGCAGTGCGGGCAAGACCAAGCTCAAGACGGCCTCCGGCGGCACCGTACGGATGCGGATCGGCTTCACCCCCGTGCTGTCCAACTCGGCCGAGCCCCGTACGCACGCCCGGATCCGTCCCGACGGCGTGACGCCGGTCGCCCGAGAGGTGGTCAACTAGATGGAACCCGTACTCGAGATCCGCAACTTGAACGTCGACTACGGGCTCGGCGACCGGGCCGTGCGCGCGGTCCGCGACGTCAACCTCACGCTGCACCGGGGCGAGGTGCTCGGCCTGGCCGGTGAGAGCGGCTCCGGCAAGTCGACCCTGGCCTACGGGCTGACCCGGCTGCTCGCCCCGCCCGGCGTCATCACCGGTGGCGAGGTCATCTAC
>Ga0247737_1000573_pt1 | contig 14887 bp, 16 predicted proteins | sample UWRJL028104C2_FD_180937 | JGI IMG/M metagenome (GOLD analysis project Ga0247737, IMG submission 180937) | Plant litter microbial communities from Arlington Agricultural Research Station in Wisconsin, United States - UWRJ-L028-104C-2 | ecosystem: Environmental > Terrestrial > Plant litter >...
CAATATTGCAGCTGCTCTCTACGGAGGGTTCGTGGGCACATATTTGAACGATTTGAGTCCCGAGGATACAGAACGGAAAGAAATACCTCTCAGTGAAGTTCTACCAGCACCTGCCGGCGGACAAGATACCGGGTTTAACCCACCAGAACCTCCAATTGGTATTGGCCATTACATGAAGTTCCCCTGGGCCAAAGAAATTAAGGCTATTGCTATCATCCCACAATTTGAAGTTCCGACCGCCAAAGCACGAGAAGTCCTTCCAACCTCGTACTCTAGAGCAGATGTGGTTTTCAATCTTCAGAGAATAGCCCTGCTTCCTATGGCCTTAGGGAAGTCACCCCCCGATGCCGAGCAAATATATCTGGCCATGCAGGACAAGGTTCACCAACCATACAGAAAAGGATTGATCCCAGGACTCCCAGAAATCTTGCAATCTGTGACACCAAAATCTCACCCTGGACTTTGTGGTATATGTCTATCTGGAGCCGGACCTACTATCCTGGCATTGGCAACAGACAACTTCGACGCGATCGCGAAGGTTATACTGGATATGTTCTCCAAGCAAGGTATTAAGTGCATTTGGAAATTGCTTGAGCCAGCAGAGGATGGAAGCACAGTGACCTACAGTTGATCGCGGAGGAGATTAGCTCCAAATTGCGTGTCTTGGGTGAATGATAATAATTTGTAAGTATATCAACAGATATATCTGTCAAAGCCTAGCTAGGAGGCTAGAATGCATGTCATTTGCAAGCTCAATCCCTACCAACCACCTGAACGCCAATAAAATACACAATCATGATCAACTACAAATACAGGGCACAAGCTCCCAAAGGTCTATCCTAATCCACCCCACGCGCCTCTAATTCGTCTCGCAAGCTGTATATCCTTTTGCATAATTGTGACTCGCTTCGCATGAATAGCACAAAGGTTGGTGTCCTCAAAAAGATGGACAAGGAAAGCTTCAGCTGCCTCTTGGAGAGCCATAATTGCATGCGATTGCCAGCGCATATCTTCCCCCGCAGGTCTCATCGGGATAGCAATCTCACGGACCTATATTGGTTAGATATTCGTCGCTGATATTCGTTTAAAACATGGGTATAAACCTACCAGTCGAGAGAAAGGCAGCTTCAGTAGTAGAAGGTCTGTTGTTTTTTGGTATTTCCTGATCTCCTTTATTGCAAGTGTGCCGGGCTTGTAACGGTGCTTTTTCCTCCCAGGTACAGGATCACCAGCTATTAACATCAGCTTTACTCAAATGTGATTACACAAATGTATATTTCAAAGAGGATCACCTACGCTGAACTCGACTCGCTCCAAGACTCTGGCGACCAGAACCAGTACTCTGACGACCGCCGGAACTCCTTCTCTTATTCACTACAGGCGCTGGTGCAGCGACTGACCGTCCCTTCTTCTTTCCCGACACCGGTGTTGTCTGTGTCTTCTTCATAACTGAACCAGGTGCTGATCTCTTATCCCCAAGACTAAGCCTTTTCCTTGGTTTCTGCGACATCTTGTTACTAGGTCTGCGTATGAAAAGGCTACGCCTTGTTGTCCTCAAAATTCTTGCGCCAACTTCTTTGTTGTATAGAACAGTTAAAATGGAGGTGGCTGGGATGCGCGTCACCAAAATTCTTCCACACGTGAATTAAACCTCAAGATAGGTATATTTGACGCGTCTAATAGCAGATTTTAGTCGCTGTATGTTCCTTGAATGATTGAAAAATATCAGACGTAATTCATTGATTTTTGAACATGTGGAGGATGCGCCGGCTATAGATTCTCATTTACGCGTTGTTCACGGGCGGCCGCTGAGGTTCATGTTGAGGGGTCCAAGATAGCAGGGATCTGCTTATGTTTAGCGCCATTAGCCACAATACCATGTTACTTTGATAAGTCCGACATGAGCTCCTGTAATAAAGTGGCCACGAATCATTGTTGACAACTTGTCCCTTTGCTTTTCCCAACATACACTCACGAGAGACAAGAACTGGCAAATACACTGCAAACTTAACGCTGAACCACTTGGTTCGTACTGTACACAAGTGCGCTTGAGCAATTACTCGGGACAGCTCAACGGATATCTTAGTTCCTAACGGAGAATAATGGACGGGATGATGGGAGCCGGTGATGGGGGCATAGGTGGACAGGCGGGATTTCCATTGGAGCAGTGGTTCTGGGATATGCCACTTTGTACAAGATGGTGGACGACAGCAACAGTTCTGACAAGTGCGCTCGTGCAATGCGAAATCGTTACGCCATTTCAGCTCTTCTACAGTTTCCAAACGGTCTTTGTGAAGAACCAAGTGAGCTTCAAACCATCCATTCCTAGTCATGGCTAACCATATCAGTACTGGCGTCTCCTTACCACCTTTCTTTACTTCGGACCTTTGTCCTTGGACCTGGTCTTCCATGTGTTCTTCCTTACCCGATATTCCCGCTTACTGGAGGAATCAGCTGGTCGTTCACCTGCCGCTTTCTCATGGCTATTACTTTATGCAACAACATGCCTCATATGCCTCACTCCACTTGTCTCGATGCCGTTCCTTGGTCACTCGTTATCCTCTACCTTGGTTTACATTTGGTCGAGACGGAATCCGGAAACTCGATTGAGCTTCTTAGGCCTATTGGTTTTCACAGCTCCATACCTACCCTGGGTGTTGATGGCCTTCAGCTTGGCACTCCATGGAACAATTCCCAAAGATGAGATAATGGGTGTGGTTATTGGACATGTGTGGTATTTCTTCTGTGATGTGTATCCTCCACTACACAATGGATCTCGTCCATTTGATCCTCCAATGTGGTGGAGACGAATATTCGATGGCAGACCAGCAGATGATACTGCGGATGCTATAAATAACGAAATAGCAGTTGCGGCGGCCCCAGATGTAAGATAAACATGAAGTACGGTGAATCTGGGATTTGTTTTTTGGCATAGAGTTGGAGTTTGGAGTTTGGGGTTGAAGGTTTCGAGTTCATCGATGAGCACGATGAAGCCGTATGTATGTATGGAGTAACGGAAATCTATTTATGACACGAGACAAGACGAATGATACCACACTCATTAGCACGATAGGAGTTAGACCTTGTCAATGGGACTTTCAGCTGACTTCAACATCTAATGTCTGTTTCTTGCCCGCCAATGACTGTGCTCTAACTATATATCTACAAACCTTAACTAAATTAAGCAGCCTAGAAGTGCAGCTTCGACTTTCAAGAGCAATTATGCTTACTTCTCTGCCTCCTGTTATACGTGCTTTGATTTATAGTGATTGATTAGATTTGTCATCTTCAACTCAGCTAGAAGTCGACCCCTATAGTATTTTTAAAATAAAATAAAAAAGTACATTTGTCCGAGATCTCTAGATCTAAAATTTGACATCTGACTATCCTGTATCAACTCTCACAGTATCATCGTCTTCTTCTTTCTCATCCCCCAAGGCAGCATCTAAAGCCGCGGGAAAATGTAGATGTTTCCAATCTTCGAGCTCCTCAATGATCGACCGTAATCGATCCCTTATGCTTTCAATCGCATAACTCCCGAGGAGTAATCGCAACGGCGGGTAAGAGCAATGACCCAACTGCCATACCAATTCAGCACATTTGACAGCACTTGTAGGCTGTTTATCTCCCAACCACGTAACCATCCTCTTCGCATGCAAAGCTGGCGACGTAGCACTTGAATATGGTTCACTAGCCGGCTTGATCAGAAAGTGACCCCAGCTCGGAAGTGGACTCGCACTCCAATCGGGCTCATCTCTCCTCACCAATCCCGGTTCTACTAACGTAGCTTTGATATTGAAGTTATCAATCTCATAAAGCATTGCCTCTATCAATCCTTCAACTGCGTACTTTGTAGCACAATATGGCCCTAGTCCAGGGACTCCCAAAGCTCCAGATGTAGAGCTGAAAATAATGTACCTTCCGCCACCTTGCTCTCTGAAGTACGGCAAGCTGAGCTGTATCATGTATAAAGTACCCATGAAGTTAGTTTCGAACTGGTTCCGGAGCTCATGCTCGTCCTGATCTTCACAGGCACCAATTACGCCGTATCCGGAGCAGTTGGCTATCACATCGATGCGTCCAAAGTGCTTGAGAGCACGCTCTATCACCTCACCAACAGACTCACGGGCTCTCACATCGCAGAGGGTACCTAGACAGTTTTCATGCCAATTTTGTACAGATTCGAGCGTGTTCTCAAAGGTCCGGCCAACGGCGACGACAAGGTCACCTTGGCTCAGACAGGAACGGGCTAGACTCCTCCCCATGTGTCCTGTGCTTCCAAAAATCTACCATCGGATCAATATTGGAATTCCAATCACAGATTATGCGAATGAAAACTTCAAGGCGTGACTTACAATCCATACGAGTTGCTTCACAGGATTTCCCGGTCCTGGTGGGTCGACAGATATCGGTAGCTGGAGCTTCGCTTTACTGCTTTCTGGAGATGAGCCATCTCCATTTTGTGAGGCTTCATACTGCGCTCCATCCGGTGCCTCCATCACCTCGTCAGTACCGACACGGTAGTCATGGGCGATTCTGGTGTTGATCGATACTGAGCCAAGACCAGCATTTCGGAAGTCGTCCGCCCGCATTTGTACGCGCGGGTAAGTAGCGTTCGGCTGCGGGGAAACCCTTTCAAGGGGATATAGGCCTTGGCGAAATTCGGCGTATCGTAGACGTTCTATTTGAGATCGATACGTTGTCTAACAGTCTAATAATAGTCTGTCAACAAATACAATATATTATAATCCGTGCCATACCAGCTCTTGGATATACTTCAGTAACTTATTGTGATTTACGCTTGGGGGCGTTATCTAGAATTTACTTGGCGTTAAAAGGTTATGTTGTAAACAACTATTCAAGGTCATCGACTATAAGCTTCATATAAGAATGAGATATTCTGAAGAAAGATGATAATCATATGAAAGCCCATACACTAAATCAGAACTAGACCATGCTGCTAAATCACTGCGTAACAAAACATGATGAATTTCTTATGCAAAGTCTTCAACTTGTGAAGGGTTACTGTGGGAGATCGTAGACTAATGAGAATCGAATAAGTGAAACCAATATGCACTTTACGTGTACAATCATCCCTACCAATATTCAACAATAACCAGTATCCGATCGGGAAGGAAGGTTCCGTATTTCACTTCAAATCTCTTTCATAATCTTGGATGGATAATATAAGAGGACGCACGTATAACAGTTAATATGGTTTTATTCAGCGACTGACAAGCTTCTGATATGTCCCTATTTTAAGGTCAAATTCAAGCCACATCATGATTTTGAGAACATCGATGGGGCTTGAGCTTCCTACATCATGGCACCTTTCATATTTCACTAGGAAGACGAAAGGCATCTATCTAAGGACAGACCGTAGTAGATTATGATACGGATAGCAAAACACAGCCAGACAGCCATCACCAGATTCTACCAATAGTGTTGCTAGGGTTCGGAATTTTTTGAGAAGGTTTTCACGTATAGTGCTCATGTGCCAAGTTGGAAAGGCATCGCTTTATGTTATGAGATTTATAAATATGCGATTTATACCGACCAGCGTGAGGTCGCTTCATTGGGCAGAGACAGTAGGTACAGTTTGTAGGTACTCCTTCCGAAATGGATTCGCATCGACTTCTGGGCCACGGTTCAGAGGCGTCCACTTTGGCTCCTCCTTGAACAGTCTCATGGCAACGATATACTATCTCTTTTTTTAGTAACGCCATCAAATCAAGTGCGTGAGTTACAAACTTACATTTGTGCTGTCTGTTGTAAATCGATGGTAGATTCCCGCAGGTAGAATCTAGTCCCTGGTCAATTACATTCCATTAAATCGCCGTGCAGACTCACAATCAAGTCATCCTTCTCCAATTGAATTCGAACCCACTCATCACCTTCACTGCGTACATCAAAGAACCCCTTTCCGTCCCTAATATACCGAATTTCCTCATCCTCATGTAAGTGTTCATGGAAGAAGCTCTTCACCTTTTCCTCATAGATATCTCCCATCTTTTCGGGCGATACTGTAATGATGTCCCGGTTTTTGTAGCTGCGCTCCTTCGCAAGAGAATCGACATCGCTCTCGTTCTCAAAGCGATGGTAGACAACGCCAAGTTTCGCAAGATAGTCCACGGGTACATCTCGTCCAGAATCGTGGAGTTCGCGCTGATCAGCGCCCTGTGTATTGTCAGCAAATTATGGAGGGGTTAGATTTGAGGGGTCATACAGCTTCGTTGTCGTACCAGTATGCTCTCATTTTGGGTTCAGGTATGGGTTGTGATAGAGGTTAGGTATTTGTGTACAGGGAGTAAGAAGCAATAATATATAGTGGCAAGTTGTTTGATATGAAGTAAATGGGAAGGTCTTGTCAAAAGTTGTCCCAAAATTCGTCATCCGGAACTATCTCGGTACGAGTGGCTTCGTATTCCGTACCCGAACAAGATCACGAACGAGACTTAATTCTTAAATAATGTCTCATTTGTCTCAAAATTAGAGCAGAAGGAGAAGCATTACCAAAACCTTAACATTCTACTATTAGCTGGTACTTACTTCTGGAATAATCTTAGCTAAGCATCAATCTCCAGAAACAATTTTCATCAAAGGCCAAGCTTCTATCCCGAAACCATACCCGACACTTTACATATCAGAAAGATTACTCCAGCTTTGTCCTAGAACAATCCTTGTCTTTTTTAATACCGCATCGAAAATAAATTCAGTCTCTATTAGTAGATTCATGTGGTTGAAACAAACTTAGAAAAATATTTGCACAGTATTAATGTAGCTTTCACCATCTGAATACATATAGCGATTGCATCAAGATGATCAGGGTGACATTGATTGTAAACAGGCTTGCAGACCTAGAGTTCTAAATAGCTTATCCAGGTCAAGACACTCAAATGTCAGGCTTTTGGATAGCATGATAGTAAAGCAACATGCCTTACATTCTAAGGAGAAAAGCAGCCTAAATTACAGTTTTAATAGAGCCAGCTACGTAATAAACCTACCAAACAAAAATTCAACGTATCCAGACAAAATTACCAGAGCAAGCCATCTTATTTTTCAAAGTTGTAAAAGACTTAATAATTCTGAGGCAAGCCATAGTATGATGGAGCTACACTAAGGATTTTCATCTGGCTTTAATATCTGGAATGAGTTCCTTAATTCTATGCACATGCTAGGAGCCTACCTAGATCATTTCGAGGAATTGGGTTTGGCATGATGACCATGAGATACAGAAAACACTGCTTGACCAACATATGTAAAATACTTCAAAGGCATGAAGACAAGAAATAAAGTGATGTCGCTTTGATCGTCTGATTTTTAAGTAGAGATTACTTTAATAAATGTAATCAAAAGTGCCGTAGCACAAGTGCAGACTATAGGAGATGCCACAATAGGCTTTTGTTCAGCTCTATCAGTCGTAACTTCGCAATTTTTCTTCGAAAGGCTGCGTGTAGTTGCTCCTTTAGGTAAGATTCAGATGAGTGCTTCTCGTTACAGAGGTTAATCAATCACTCCCACTCATCATCATCATAACTTTCAGCTCTCTGGGCTTTCTTCACGCCAAAGCGTACTCCAGCATCATCAGTAGCCTTTGCTCTTTGAACAACTCCAGAACCTAACAGTCTCCCTTCCAAATCTTGAGTGGTAAATGTGTCTTGGGTGTAGCCTAAGCCTTCAAAGCCAATGATCCGATCCACGCTCACCCCGTTCACAAATGCTATGACACAAGGAAGTACTTGAACCTTCAGTCTGGTTACAAGAAATGGAGCATTCTCAACATTCATCTTCAAGAACCTGGTGTCAAAATGCTTCTTTGCCAAGCTCTATATTCAACAAGTTAGGTCACAGTGTTTTATTAGATTTGGGATAATCACCTCCAAATGTACGTCCATAGTTGCACATCTTGCAAAATCATTCTTGGCAAAATGCACCACAGCATACTTGACCTCAGTAGTCAAGTCCATCAACACCTTCTCCTCTTTGATTTCTGTATAGTTGCCAAATCCTTGATTTTTTTGTGACTTTGCACGTGAGAATTCCGAATGCAGCTGCTGTATTCTCTGCTCACGGAAGGCATCCATGGCAGGAGAATCTTCTAAGGAGGCAATAAGGGCATCTTCGTCGTCCGAAAGACTATGTGATGCGTCATCTAATACTGATGCCACCTGCGAGTCCAATTTGGTCATATTGCTTATGATTTCGTGGTATATGTAATTTGATGAGAAATTATGAGATATGCAGGAGGTTCACGAACGTGTCGCCCAAACACGCGGGAGCGCTAAAGAGCTGAAAAAGGGGTGAAATTCTAGCGGAACATTATATTATAGTATGGGAATTATATATGAATCTAACAACTTTTGAAATCTGTATAAGAGTCACATGAACTAAATAATATTATAGAATACACTGAATGTTCGGTCGATTTGCTTGCGCGTACCACGCGCAACCCCCAATCCTTTGTTAGAGAAATGGCGCTAGTCCTTACAGATCTGGCTTAAAGTGGAATACGGGGCCAGCCAAATTATTTCCCAGCACTCACTTTACAACGTCAAAGTGTCGACACGAATCAGCAACCAAAAAGCACACCACGACAATCCTACAATCGTCAACACCTCTTTCGAAAGTACCTGCAGCTTCTCTGCCGCTGCATAGTCAGTGCTTCAACACCAAGATAAGGGGCCATCATCTTCAATCGACACGCCTAGCGCATCTAGAAGTTAAATCCCTCAGAACTTATTACTTTCAGCAATCATGGATGACAAAAGGAACGAAGACATGGAGATGCGGAACTTCAGCTCCTCGCCATCCTCACAGCGGGAGCCATTCATTGTGCCCAGATCTCCCCGTTCAGGCGGCAAGTCTGCAGCCATTTCATTACCCTCCAACATCACCAATAATCCCGGGCTCTCCATTCTGGCATACTGTTTAGCTTCCATATCCATGACAGTAATCAACAAATACTGTGTCTCTGGTGCCAACTGGAATCTGAATTTCTTCTACCTCGCAATTCAGGTGAGTTTACCACATTCAGGGGTTTATGAATTATCACCTAATGCAATTAAATAGTCTGTAGTATGTATTGCCGCTATCATGATATGCAAGCAAGCTGGCATGATTAAAAATTTATCTCCATTCGATGTCAACAAAGCAAAGACATGTGAGGCTTTCTGCACCCAAGTCAACATGAAGATAGCTAACACAAAAAAGGGTTCCCCATATCTCTTCTCCTTGTTGGAATGATCTATACTGGCTCAAAAGCTTTACAATTTCTTTCCGTCCCAGTCTACACCATTTTTAAGAACTTGACAATTATTGTCATCGCATATGGTGAGGTGCTATGGTTTGGTGGAAGTGTTACTCCTTCTGCCCTCTTCTCCTTTGGGTTGATGGTAGTTAGCTCCATTATTGCTGCTTGGGCTGATATTCAGCATGCGCTATATGGAAGTGCCTCGGGACAATCTGTTGAGGCAGCTTTGGCTATATCAACATTGAACGCTGGGTATGCCTGGATGGGCATGAACGTCTTTTGCACTTCAGCATATATTCTTTCCATGCGTAAAATCATGAAGAAAATGAATTTCAAAGACTGGGATAGTAAGTACCGAAAACTTGTAGTTATGATGCTAAAGTAACTAACTCTGCCTAGCCATGTTCTACAATAACCTTTTGACGATTCCGGTCTTGTTTATCTGCTCTTTCATCTTCGAGAATTGGAGTCACGAAAATCTACTCAAGAATTTCCCTGTCGAATCGCGAAACAACCTTCTCATTGGAATGGTTTACTCTGGAGTTGGTACGATTTTCATCTCCTACTGCTCGGCATGGTGCATTCGGGTCACATCCTCAACCACATACTCAATGGTAGGAGCCTTGAACAAGCTCCCAATCGCTATTAGCGGTCTCGTCTTCTTCAATGCCCCAGTCACCTTTGGAAGCGTATCAGCTATCATTATCGGCTTTGTCAGTGGTTTAGTGTATTCATGGGCCAAAGTACGACAATCGCAAGTGGACAAGAATGCCTTGCCCACTCACAACCCAGTCATGAGCGCGAGCTCGCAGAGTACTCGAGACGCTTCTCGATCATAATTTTGTAATCAGGCTACCTAATTATTTTCCTTCAGCACTGGCGTGCTCCCGATTCCACCTTAACGGGGCTTCAAATATTTAGAGAGACTTTCTGTTACACATATGATGAGCTGCGGTGGCGTATCTACATATGGATCGTCTTCTTGTTGTATACTATATATATCTTTCCTATTTGTTCAGTTTGCATTTTTAGAGTGTGCTACTTTGGACCAAACAAGTCTCTGGTGTATGTCAGACATAGAAACATACAGAACAGAGAAAGGCGCGTAGCGTGGCGTAGGCATTTTATGAGGTTGTCACCCAGGCTATGAATAATGGAATATGTATGCAAACCTAAGCTCGTTTGACAATCTGTTGTGTGTATCCTGGTCATAAAGAGTCAGTAGAAGAGCTTTGATTAGATTCCTCTTAATGTAGAACACAGCGGTAAAAGACCAGTTTAGAAACATGTGCCAAAGGCCAATTAATATAGTGCAAGAAATAATCAGAATGAAGGATATTGATGAATCTAAATGCTGTAGCGTAGTGGATGTGGCCATCTGTTAAGAGCCTTGCACACAAGGCTGAATGAATATCAATATTGCAAGCAGGTATCACTATTGACAAAGACCGCGCTGTTGAATATATGTGGTTTCCGAAATTAGACAGATGGCAATAAGTAAGTCAGTGAAACATCGCTGACTATCATTTATTCTAGGAATTATTGCACTTCCACATCTGGCCTTGGCATGACGCTGGTCAGGCTACTTACTTATTAGTAGAAGTTTGACCACATCGTGAGTTTGCGACAAGATCCTACAACAAAAGAATCTACTCACTATCGAACATGCACATACAGTAAAGTTCTGATTAGATTATGTCTTCTATAGAAGCTCCTCCGTCACCTGAATCATCGTAAGCCCCGCTGCGAACCTTTCCTACTTCACCTAATATCTTTGAAGTCTGTCTTTCACCCAAGGCCTTCTCCTGGGTCAACTATCGGTCGTAGTGCTTATTGGCGCATTCATAAAATTCTTTATCTTTGGTGATCCGCCATCCCCAGATGTCACAGCAGCTCTACGTGCTACGGAACGACGATCGAGGACACTCGCACACAAACGGTCCCTCCTCACTTTACGAAGCTCTACCGCTCGACAACCTACCCCAGCACTGAACAAGAAGCGATCAAGCGTACTCCGAAATCCCCCCCCTTTAACGACAAATACTATCTTAAGCAAGACATATTATAATGTTGACAGCCATCAACCAGAGAGCCTGGACTGGTTCAACGTACTGATTGCACAGACAATTGCACAGTTTAGAGCAGATGCCCAGCATGACAATGCTATTCTCACTTCCCTTACCAAAGCATTGAATGGCACATCACGTCCAGACTTCCTGGACGAGATCAAAGTCACTGAGCTTAGTCTTGGTGAAGACTTCCCAATCTTTAGCAACTGTCGAGTAATACCAGTGGATGAAGATGGACTGAGCTCTGGTACAGGAAGAGGAGGGGAGGGAGGAGCAGCTGGGAGAGAGCACGGCAGGTTACAAGCCCGCATGGATGTCGATCTCAGCGATTTCATAACTCTGGCATTGGAGACAAAGCTCCTTCTGAATTACCCAAAGCCTTTAGTGGCCATATTGCCTGTAGCCCTGGCAGTATCTGTTGTACGTTTCAGTGGAACTTTGTCAATATCATTTGTACCTGGTAGTCACTTCAGCCCAACAACACTAGCATTCAGCTTCCTTGATGACTATAGGCTGGATCTTTCAATAAGAAGTTTGGTGGGGAGCCGATCACGGCTCCAGGATGTCCCAAAAATTGCCCAGCTGGTAGAGGCACGATTGCATACCTGGTTTGATGACAGAGCTGTCGAGCCACGATTTCAGCAGATCGAGTTGCCAAGTTTGTGGCCTAGGAAAAAGAATACCAGAGGTGGCGAAGAAGCAGCATCCGAACCAGCTAGCGTCAGTAGGGCCAAAGGGAAGGAGATTGAACGGGATTTGAGAGAAGAAGCTAGGAGGGAGGTTGAAGCGGAAGCGGAAGCGAGAGCCAGAGCCAGAGCGGAAGTTCAGAGGGCTGAAGAAGATGGGTTACGATGGAGAAGGAGAGCTAGGGGTGACAGTGATGTGAGCTATGCTATGCCTGGCAGTATGCCTTATGGCTAGCTAATATTGCGATTCAACACAATTCCGTTTACCAACCCAGAGGAAAGCTGCCTGCAATCAAAGACTGTAGCTATAATTAGGCGTCCCATCATCATGTCGGAACCGTTATGGAAAACCAGTACTTCCACAACGCAACTCATGGTAGATTGGGATATCAGCTACTTTAGAACTATGTATAGTAAGTATCACAATAAATTACAGAACTTTGAAATACAATAGGAGAGATTTGTATAACAGTCCTTTATATACAGGCGGTGAATAGGTTAGACCACTTCTATTACGAAACAATCCCAAATCATGTATAGTTACAAAATTATAAGCCTGCTATCTAGACAGGAACTAAAAATCAAGACGCTATGCAAAATGTTATCATGTAACTAACCATTAAAGCGAGTGAAGAGGCATAACTCGTCCTATAGCTGCACTAGCGAGGACCGAACTCTTTTCCAGACCATTATTTAATTACTTCAGCGTGTCTCATGCCATCCGGTCCACCAGCTCGTATCTATTTCTCGAAGATACTCGCTTCCAGAAGCTGAATTTTCCCTTTCCTCCAGACGTCCTCCCTATGTTCATAACCCACATAGACCAGGCCCACCATAGACCAAGTCCCACCACACCCGCAATTGCGAAGCCAGAGACTGTTAGCAACAGCCAGTGTTTCCCCATCCAAAAGATGGTTTGCGCATCCTGGCCATGCCAACTGCTCCCTTTCGAGATTTTGAAAAAGCTCCATTCGTTTCCTTTGTACTCGTTGGGCATTAGGATCCTCACATGGTCTTGAGCCGTTCTGGTGACCGCCATATACTCCTTCCATACCACAGATAGGAACAGTGGACCTGTGCTATACATGACCGTGATGTATGGCATAGCCCAATCACGGTTATATTTTTGTAGGGAGTTGATCACAGTGCCGAAAAATGGATGACCTTTGACGGAGCCCATAGCATCATTGCTAATACCCGTGGGTTTTGTGAAGCGCACCCAAGCCGTGTAGCTTAGGAGAGGGTCAAGGCTACGAGCGCATCCATCATCCAAATCAAGATATATACCGCCGTAATATGAGAGGATGAAATAACGGATTGAGTCGGCACGTTCGATGGGATATTTGTAGCTATCAAATGTTTCGAGAAACCATGAGTATTCTGCTGCTATAAATTCCCGCGATTTGTTATCGGTCCAGAGCTAGATTTCTTCATTAGCAACTAAATCTTGAGAGAAAGGTGCAGCACTTGCCTTGTATTCATATTCGGGGTGCAGGTCGATACAGCTTTGCTGGCCTGCCTTCCACTGCTCTGGTATCGAACTGTTGATATATGTCTGGTGTATTATTTTAGGTATGAGCTGTGGTCGGTCGGAGAGGTCTGTTCCAATAGCTGGTATGTCCGAGAATAGTATTGCGTCGGCAGAACCATTCTCGAAGAGCAGTGATATGAGGGTACTAAACAAATAGACTAGATAGACAAGTACTATGAAGTTGACGACAAGAAATATCGTGGTTCCGCGACGCATTCTGGAAAATCTTCGAGGACGTAGGAGCATAGGTACTCAAGCGTGGGAATTGGTATTCCTTTATGGTTCGTGGGATTCAGCGCTTTGCCATGCGGTGTACCTTACAGGTTCATAGAAAGACCTCCCAATATATGCGCTTATGCTTAGTCGAAATCAAGGTTGAATAGGGATTAGTACTATTTGCAATATGAAGCAGGTAAAGTTGTATGATATTAGAAAATCATCTCCCTACAAGGATCTATCTTACATAGTACGTACTGGCGCCAAATGCCCGATCGCCGAGCAGTCCGTTCCCGAGTTTCGAGTCTTGGCCGCCTAAGCGAGGAACTCAGGGGGTTCCCTCAGAGGTGAAAGGAGCCGCAGGTGGCTAAAATAACAATCCATTCATCTGAAGGAATTATTGATCATATATTCAGTAATAGATACATGATCGAGTATGAATCTCATGACTTTAGAGATAACTGGTAACTATTTACAGATAGTATATTATAGACGACGTCTAGACCTAGATTTGAATCCTATCGGCATTATTATTTAAGTCTGTGAATTTACTTTGGCGAGAATCTCTAATGTTATCTTTACCGTCTATGTACAGAAAAGCATTATAACTTCGACCTCAGAACATCATATTATTCACAAATTCCCAACCATGGACCAACATCATGTACTGGCCTCCCAGGTACGGGTAAAATTGTCCACGTACCATCTGGAAAATTTCTAACAGAATATGTTTATTTTAAGATATTAGAATATCACAATATCGCAATATTCGCATACCAGCTGGCCTGACCATGGGTTATTGTGGCAGCCGCGTTCTAATTTGGACAGCCGGTATCCTCCATGTATGGCATGGTGGAATTTTGATATTTGTATTCTTGTAGAGGCCACTGAATCAAATTAATATGGCTTCCTCTAACTGTCAATTCAATTTAATGAGATCCTTTATGGCAGTATATAGAAACATGTTCCAATCATCGTGGCTAATTAGGTGAGCAATGCCATGTTCGAGCTTTTATGGAGTTGCGTGGGCTGAATGTCGCTATGCTTAACGTTCGAGTAGCGCCAATTATATCTCAAATCTCGTTTCCTACCGGGGACCGATATTCAGCAGTTGACTGCTAATGGTTCAATCCAC
>Ga0247737_1000574_pt1 | contig 14885 bp, 14 predicted proteins | sample UWRJL028104C2_FD_180937 | JGI IMG/M metagenome (GOLD analysis project Ga0247737, IMG submission 180937) | Plant litter microbial communities from Arlington Agricultural Research Station in Wisconsin, United States - UWRJ-L028-104C-2 | ecosystem: Environmental > Terrestrial > Plant litter >...
GGGCTGTTGTCTTCGGGATCAGGCTCGCGCACCAGCCGAGACCGCGGCGTGAGTCCCGCCTCGGCGAGCAGGTGTTCGACGCGCTCGACCGGCCTGCGGTAGGCCTCCGCATCGACGTCATGCCCGTACCCGTGCGTGATGTGCCGCCGCTCGTCTCCGACCTGGAACCCGAGCAGCACTTGCCCACCCGGCGCCAGCACCCGGGCGAACTCGGCGAGCACCCCGGGGAGGCGATCGTCGGGGATGTGGATGATCGAGTACCACGCCACGACGCCGGCGAGACTCGCGTCGGCGAAGTCCAGCGCCTCCATGGTTCCGACGGAGAAGGCGAGCGACGGATGATCCTCCCGCGCCACCGCGATCATCCCCGGCGACAGGTCCACGCCTTCCACGCTCAGCCCGAGTTCGGCGAGGTGCGCCGTGATGCGTCCCGGTCCGCAGCCGACCTCGGCCACGTGCCCGCCCGCCGCAACGAGTTCGGCGAAGGCCGCGAGCATGGCGCGCTCCATGGGCTTGCGGTCGAGCTCGGAGCGCAGTTGGTCGGCGTAATCACGCGCGACGGTGTCGTAGGCGCTGCGGGTGGCCGCGACATCCGCGGGCTCTGATCTGGTCACGGATCGACCCTAGGGCAGCTGTCGGTCGCTGAGCTTGTCGAAAAGCCCTCGACGAGCTGAGGGACCGGGAATGATTACCGCGCGAAGTGCAGTTCCCGCGACGGAACGATCACGTCGGCCGGGGTGACCTCGGCGATCGCCGCTTCGAGCAGGGCGAGCATCCGGTCATCCGCATCGGAAACACAGGCCTCGGCGATTCCGACGACGGCGGTGCGCAGGATCGAATCGCACATGCGGTCGATCACGCGGTCGTCGAGCGCACTCAGGTTCGCGGTGAAGCGGACCGCCCATTCGTGCGCGTCCGGCACGTCGGCGAAGGCACCGTCGAGGGCGATCGCGAGGGCGTCGTCGTCGGCGAGCAGGGTCTGCAGGCGCAGGCCGCCGGCGGCGAGCGCGCGTTGGCGCGCGAAGCTGGCGACCGGAAGCGCCGCCGTCAGGGCGAGCACCGAGAGACGTACGGTCGTGCGCCGCCCGTCACCCAGCAACCCGACGACCGACGGCACCAGCACGACCAGACGACCACGCGAGCCGTCAGAGGTGCAGTCGTTGACCAGGCGGGCGAGCGCGGCGAGGGCCGGATGCGTGCAGGCCGGGTGATCGCTCCAGCGTTCGCCGGCGAGGTAGGAGGCGAACTCCATGAAGCAGGCACCGCTCTTCGGTGTGCGATGACGGCCGCGGCCCAGCATGGGGACCGAGTCGGGTGACATGTTCGAGAACTGCGGCATCTGGTGCCTCCGGGAATTGGGTCGTCACAACATCTTCCGCCTGCACCGGCGAAAGAACCAGAGGGAATAGTGCCGGGTGGGAGGGGTTGGACCACCACATGACAGCACCTCACCCCACCCCCGTCGATTTCTGGTTCGATCCCTCCTGCCCATGGGCCTGGATGACCAGCCGCTGGGTCGACGAGGTCGCCACCCAGCGCGACCTCGACGTCACCTGGCACATCATGAGCCTCGCCGTTCTCAACGAGGACAAGGATGTCGACGATGCCCATCGCGCCTTCTTCCCCCGGGCACTGCGCTACACGCGTCTCGTCGCGGCCGTGCAGCAGCGGGAGGGCGCGCAGTACGTCAAGCCGCTCTACGACGCGCTCGGCACGCGCATCCACCCGGGCGGCCGCAAAGACGTCGATGCGATCATCGCCGAGTCGCTCGCCGAGGTGGGACTGCCCGCCGAGCTCGCCGCCTACGCCGACAGTGACGACTACGACGAGCAGATGCGCGCCTCGCACTTCGACGGCATCGGCCGCGTCGGCCAGGATGTCGGCACCCCGGTGATCGCGGTCGATGGCCATGCCTTCTTCGGCCCGGTCATCTCCCCGACGCCTCGCGGCGAGGAGGCAGTGACGCTCTGGGACGGCGTGCTCGCGCTCTCGGCCTACGACGGATTCTTCGAACTCAAGCGTTCGCGAACCGTGGGACCTATATTCGACTGATGGGCAGCACCGTATTCGAGCGTCTCCGTCCCGATCCGCGCGTCGTGGCGGAGTCGCTCGAGGGCTCGCGACTGAGCCCGTTCTGGCTCGAGGGAGCGCCGCGAGCATCCTTCCCCACGTACTCGGGCACCGACCTCTGGGATCTCGCCGTCGTCGGTGGCGGCTACACCGGACTCTGGACCGCACTGCAGGCCAAGGAGCGCGACCCCTCCCTGCGTGTGGTCGTGTTGGAGGGAAAGACGGTCGGGCACGCGGCATCCGGCCGCAACGGCGGCTTCGTCGAGGCGTCACTCACCCACGGCGAGGCGAATGGTCGATCGCGCTTTCCCCAGGAGTATGAGCGACTCGACGAACTCGGCCTGGAGAATCTCGACGAGCTCGAGGCGACGATTCTGCGCCTCGGCATCGACTGCGATTTCGAGCGCACCGGTTCTCTCGCCGTCGCCACCGAGGACTACCAGATCGACGAACTGCGCCGCGCCCACAACGGCACGACCGAGATCTTCTACGACACCGACGGCATCCGAGAGCAGCTCGCCTCGCCCACCTACCTCGCCGGGCTCTGGAGCACCCGTTCCACCGCGATCGTCAACCCGGGCAAGCTCGCCGCCGGGCTCGCGAAGGCCTGCGCAGATGCCGGGGTCGAGATCTTCGAGCACTCGCCGGTGAAACACCTCGACTCCGAGTTGCTCGACAGCCCGGTCACCCTCACGCTCGACGGCGGATTCGTCCGTGCCGACAGGGTCGCGCTCGCCACCAACGCCTACCCCTCACTCCTTGCGCGCTTCCGGCTGCACACGGTGCCGGTCTACGACTACGTGCTCATGACCGAACCGCTGACGGATGCCCAGCTCACCTCGATCGGCTGGAACGAGCGGCAGGGGGTCGCCGATACCGCGAACCAGTTCCACTACTACCGGCTCTCCGCCGACAACCGCATCCTCTGGGGCGGCTATGACGCGATCTACCACTACGGCGGACGCATCCGGTCCGGGTATGAGAATCGGCCGGAGACCTACGAGAAGCTCGCCAGCCACTTCTTCACCACCTTCCCCCAGCTGGAGGGCGTGCGCTTCACCAACCGCTGGGCCGGAGTCATCGACACCAGCACGCGGTTCTGCGCGTTCTACTCGCTCGCCCGTCAGGGGCGTGTCGCCTACGCGGCGGGGTTCACCGGGCTCGGCGTCGCCGCCAGCCGGTTTGCGGCGAACGTGATGCTCGACCTGCTGTTCGGCGAGAAGACCGAACGGGTCTCGCTCGAGCTGGTGCGGTCGCTACCCGCCCCGTTCCCGCCCGAGCCCGCGGCATACCTGGGCATCCAGGCCACCCGGCGCGCACTCGACCGGGCCGATCACGAGGATGGCCGGCGCTCGCCGTTTCTTCAGACCCTCGACGTGCTGGGGCTCGGCTTCGATTCCTGACCTTTCGCACTGTCGGTGCCCGGGTCTAGCGTTCGAGGCATGAAACAACGCGACCTCTTCCTCATGTCCGATGCGGCCCTCCGCGACGTGATCGACATGCTCGACGTCGATCAGCTCTCCACCCCGATCCCCGCCGACTGGGGCTTTGCCGAGGGATTCACCCTGCGTGATCTTCTCGGCCGCCATGCCTACGACGAGGCCTGGGTTCCGGATGTCCTCGCGCTCAAGACCGCGGACGAGGTGGGCACCCGCTGGGACGGTGACCTCCTGGGTGACGACCCGATCGGCAGCTACGACGAACTGAATGATGTGGCAACCGAGGCGGCGATGAACGACGATCTCGATCCCGCCGCCATCGTCCATTTCAGCTACGGAGATTTCCCCCTGGCCGAGGGCTTCGTGCACCTGTCGGTCTACCGCGCCTTCCAGGCCTGGTCGATCGCCAAACTGGTAGGGCTCGAGTTCTCGCTGCCCGAGGGTGTCGTCGACGGCATGTATGACGAGGTGCTTCCGCACGTGGACGAGTGGCGTTCGATGGGTGTCTTCCCGCCCGAGGTCGAGGTGCCGGAGGGGGCCGACCGCGAGACCGCACTGCTCGCGAAGGTGGGCTTCTGGCAGCCGTGATACTTGCCGTTGGAGTCGCGCGTTCGTGGCCGCCGGTAAATTGGTGACCATGCGCATCCACATCGCCACCGACCACGCCGGGCTCGACTTCAGCGAGCAGATCCAGACGCACCTCCGGGCGGCGGGGCACGAGGTCATCGACCACGGACCGACCAGCTACGACCCGGTCGACGACTACCCGAGCTTCTGCATCAACGCGGCGAGCGCGGTCGTGCGCGATCAGGCCGCCGGCATCCAGACGCTCGGCATCGTGTTCGGTGGTTCGGGCAACGGCGAGCAGATCGCGGCGAACAAGGTGCGCGGCGCGCGCGCTGCCCTGGTCTGGAACGTCGACACCGCCAAGCTCGCCCGCGAGCACAACGACGCCAACGTGATCTCGATCGGCGCCCGGCAGCACAGTCTCCCGGTCGCGATCGAACTGATCGACGCCTTCATCGCCGAGCCGTTCTCCGGTGAGGAGCGTCACGTGCGCCGCATCGCACAGCTGGCGGAGTACGAGGCCACCGGCCTGATCGCCGGCCGCGAGATCGACTAACAGACCACCAGCACAGGGAGAATCGTGCCCGAGGGCCATTCCGTTCACCGCATCGCCCGCCAGTTCCGCCTGCACTTCCTGAACAAGCCGCTCACCGTCACCTCGCCGCAGGGTCGCTTCGCGGCGGGCGCGGCAGAACTCGACGGCCACCGGATGATCGCAGCGCGCGCCGTGGGAAAGCAGCTGTTCCTCGAGTTCGACAACGGACTCTGGTTGCGGGTGCATCTGGGGCTCTACGGGGCCTGGGACTTCGCCGGTGACATCACCGCGGACGCGACCGTGGCATCCGCTGGCGGTCGCATGGGCCAGACCAATCAGCGCGGAACGATCCTCGACCAGGATGCGGCGGAGGACTCGAACGCCAGCATCGGGGCTCCACGCCGCACCCGCCTCAGGATGTCTGAGCAGGAAAAGGTCGAGGCTCCGATCGACGAGTTTCCGCCGCCGCCCATCGGGGCGGTGCGGGTGCGGATTCTTGCCGATGACGCGGTCGCCGACCTGCGCGGACCGACCGCCTGCGAGGTGCTCACCCCCGAGCAGGTCGAGCTCGCTATCGCCAAGCTCGGGCCCGACCCGTTGGTCGACGACACCGCGGAGGCAGAGGAGCGCTTCGTCGCGGTCGTGCGCAAGAAGCCGACCCCGATCGCCCTGCTGCTGATGGACCAGTCGGTGGTCAGCGGCATCGGCAACGTGTATCGCGCAGAACTGCTGTTCCGAGCCCGTCTCGAACCGCACACCCCCGGCAGGCTCGTGCCCGAGGAGACCGTGCGGGCGCTGTGGCGCGACTGGACACACCTGCTGACGATCGGCGTCGAGACCGGCCAGATGCTCACGATGGACGACCTCGACCCGGAGAGCTATCGCAAGGCGCTCGCGCATCGCGACGACCGGCACTGGGTCTACCACCGCGAGGGGCTGCCCTGCCGCATCTGTGGCACGCACATCGCGATGGAGGAGCTCGGGGGCCGCAAGCTCTACTGGTGTCCACGCGACCAGGCCTGACCTGAACCGGGCCTCGCGGATGCCAAGCTAGGGCGATGCGGTACACACCCCACTATCTGCTGACCGACGCACACGAGGTGAAGCGCCTCATCCGCGAGAATCCGTGGGCCACGATCGTCTCGGCCACGGCATCCGGGATCGTCGCCTCGCACTACCCTGTGGTGCTGGAGGAGGGTGCCGACGGCATCACCCTGGTCAGCCACGTCGGTCGCCCCGATGAGCGCGCACACGAACTGGGGCAGCACGAGGTGCTGGTGATCATCCAGGGCCCGCACGGGTACATCTCGCCCGGCTGGTACGAGACGGAGGACTTCGTCCCCACCTGGAATCATGTGACCGCCCATCTCTACGGCACCCCCGAGATCCTCAGCGACGACGAGAACTTCCGGGTGCTCGGCGAGCTGGTCGACCACTTCGAGCAGCGGATGCCCGAGCCGCTGTCTCTGGACATCGACGAGCAGTCCGCCCGCCACATCGCCACCGGAACCGTCGGCATCCGCATCCCGATCACCCGCTTCGATGCGCGGGCCAAGCTCAGCCAGAACAAGTCGCCCGAGGTGATCGACCGCATCGTCGCGGCGCTCGAATCCGACGGGCCGTATGCCCAACCGGCCCTGGCAGCCGAGATGACGCGGGTGCGCGAGTGAGTCTGACCCTGCGCAACGCCCGACTGGTCGGAACCGACGGCGAGACCGTGGATGTCGTCGTCCGAGACGGCCGGATCGACAGTATCGGCTCCGCAGTGGACGGTGACTCCGTCGATCTCGAGGGGCGCTATCTCGGTCCCGGGCTCTGGGACAAACACGTGCACTTCAGTCAGTGGGCCCTCGTGCGGCAGCGGCTCGACGTGTCGGCCGCGACCTCGGCGGCCGAGGCAGCGCGGCTCGTCGCAGCTCGAGTGGGGAGCGGGGTCGGCGAGGCATCGACCCTCGTCGGTTTCGGGTTCCGCGACGGACTGTGGCCGGACATCCCGAGCGCCGCGCTTCTGGATGGCGCGACCGGTGCCGTTCCCGTCGTGTTGGTGAGCGGCGACCTGCACTGCGTCTGGCTGAACACGGCGGCGTTGGAGCGTTTCGGGCATGCCGGGCATCCGACCGGGATCCTCCGCGAACAGGCGGCATTCGAGGTGAACACCGCGATCAGCACGGTGGATGACGAGGTACTGGACCGGTGGGTGGCGGACGCGGCGCTGGCAGCGGCCGCCAGGGGGATCGTCGGCATCGTCGACCTGGAGATGCAGCTCACCCTCGACGACTGGCCCCGGCGCATCGCGGTCGGCATCGATCAGCTGCGGGTGCGCTGCGGCGTCTATCCGCACGACCTGGAGACGGCGATCGCCCGCGGCCTCCACACCGGGCAGCCGCTCGAGGGCGGCGCCGGGCTCGCGACCATGGGGCCGTTCAAGATAATCACCGACGGCTCGCTCAACACCCGCACCGCATACTGCCACGCGCCCTATCCGGGTACGCACAATCACGGCGAGCTCGTCTACGAGCCGCTCGCGCTGGTCGCCTTGCTCGAACGCGCGCGCGATGCCGGCCTGGTTCCGGCAGTGCACGCGATCGGTGACTTCGCGAACGAGATCGCCCTGGACGCTTTCCGGGCCGCGGCCTGTCGGGGAAGCATCGAACACGCGCAGCTGATCTCCGCGACGGACTTCGCCCGCTTCGCGGAACTCGGCGTGGTCGCGAGCGTGCAGCCAGAGCACGCGATGGACGACCGGGACGTCGCCGACCTGTTCTGGGCTGGTCGCACGGATCGCGCGTTCGCCCTGCAGAGCCTTTCCCGTGCCGGTGCCACGCTTCGACTCGGATCGGATGCGCCGGTCGCCCCGCTCGATCCGTGGGTGACGATGGCGGCGGCGATCAGCCGCCGTCGTGATGGGCGAGAGCCGTGGCATCCCGAGCAGGTCGTCGCCTCGGCCATCGCCTATGCGGCGTCGACGGATGGTCGGGCTCGGGTGGAGGTCGGCTCGCTGGCAGACCTGGTCGTCACCGAGGCGGACCCGCTGGCGGCGACGGATGACGAGCTGCGCTCGTTCCCGGTCACCGCCACGATGGTCGCCGGCCGCTGGACCTACAATTCGCTGGTCGAGTAGCGCGCAGTTCGCCGGTCGAGTAGCGCGCGACGAAGGAGCTCGCGTATCGAGACCACCGTGCGGTCGGTTTCGATACACGTCCTCGCGTGGACGCTCGGGCGCTACTCAACCAGCGGAATGCCTACTTCGCGCTGATGTGCGCGTAGAGGAACCAGCGGTCCTTCTCGAGGCCGCGCGCGATCTCGATGGCGACATCCTGGCTCACCGGGTCGAGCTCGGCGAGCTCTGCCACGGCGGTGCGCACCGTGACCATGGTGGCGTCGATGTGCGCGATGATCTCGGCGATGACGACATCGGAGTCCTGGAAGCCGACGCTGAGCGCCGGGGTGGTGGTCTGCACCGCGACGGTGCCGATGCGGGCGTCGATCGGCAGGCCGAGGGCGACGACACGCTCGGCGGCGGTGTCGGCGTAGTGCTGGGCGTGCTCGACGACCTCATCGAGCAGCAGGTGGATGGCCTGGAAGTTCGCGCCGCGAACGTGCCAGTGCGCCTGCTTGCCGTCGACCGCGAGGGCGGTGAGGTCGACGACCACCGGGCCGAGGAACTGCGCGACGCCGGAGGTGATGTCGGGGTCGATCGAGGAGGTGGGAACGGTCTGGATCTCAGTCATGGGTGCGCCTTTCGCGTCTGCGTACCCTTAGGTTCTCGCAGGCGTCAGAGGGCCGCAAGCAAGCTGAGGCTCGGCTAATCGGGCGGCAAGGCGGCCCTTACCGAGACGATCCGGGCGCGATCGACTCAGGATGCGACGAGCTGCAGGTTGCTCGAAGCGAGCTGAATCTCGGGCCGGATCTCTTCGATCCGGTTGGTCCAGCTCATGCCGTTCCACCAGCGAACCTGGGGGAGGCCGATCGGGTCGCGGTACCAGCCGGCGGGGGCGACTGCGGGGGAGAGGGAATGCATCGGGTGCTCCTGGGTGTAAGAGGCTTACCGCTGACGAATCTTCGGGAAGCGGATGTACCGAGGTTAGTCGGCATAAGTGAGGACACGGCAGTCCCCTATTGAGGGGGCAGCCAGCATCGAGGGGCAGTCGGCATCAGGGGGCAGTCAGCGCGGTCCGTCCGCAGGTCGCTGCGGGAGGTCAGCGCAGGGCGGCGATGCGCCCGATTGCTGCCTTCACGCCGCGTCTGCTGCTCTCGAACCGGATGCTGATCACCAGCACGATCACGCCACCGATCGCGAGCCAGAGCCACCATTCCACCGCCTGGTACACCGCGACGATTCCGGGGGCGAAGGTCACGATCGCGTGGACGAGCAGCACGACGGCAGAGATCAGCAAAGGCGCCTGGAGTCTCAGCACCACCGACACGACCAGAACGGCGATCGACACCACGCCGAGCCCGACCAGGCGCCACAGGGGCGCATCCACTGCCGTGACCACCAACGACGGAACCAGCAGCACCGCGACCCCGGGTGCCAGTGTCGGCCAGGTGCGAGCGGACGGGGAGCGGTGCAGGCGGATGCCGCCGACGGCGATCAGGGCGGCCGCCAGCGGCACCGTCATCAGTTCCAGCTCGCCGAACGCGCCCGTCACCAGGGCGGTCGCGCCGACGAGTGCAGCCAGCGCGAAAGCGAGCCAGCCGACCGGCACGGTCAGCGGGGGGCGCGGTATCGCGACGGCGACGACGAGCGCCGCACAGAGCAGCACGGTGAGGGTCGCCGCGCGAGCGAACCCGCCACCGTCGGGGTACAGCGCCGGCAGCTCGAGCACGACGGCGACGAGCAGGGAGAGCGCGAGTGCCGCCTGCGCGACGATCGCGCGCGGAGACGCGGCCGGCCCGCCCGGTCCGACGCCGCCCGGTCCGACGCCGCCCTGTTTGACGCGGATATGTCCGACACGGGCCTGTCCGATGCTGGCGACGACGAGGGTGGTGATGCCCGGGACGAGCCAGGCCTCGAGCCGGGCATCCGCTGGCCGCGCGCCGCCGTCGGCGAGCACCGAGATCGCCCGGGTCAGCGTGACGATGGTGACCCCGAGCGCGCCGGCGATGGCAGCCGCGTCCAGGTAGCGCTGAGCGGGGCCGGCCCACCGCGCGAAGGACGACGCCAGGAGAAGCACGGCGCTGAGCGCGCCGACGATGATCGGTCGGGCGATCGGCCCTGACGCTCCGACGAGCGCCTCCGGGACTATCGCCAGCAGCAGTCCACCGAGGGCGATTGCGGCGATGGCGACGGTGCGCGAGGAATGGCCTGACATCGACTCCGACATCGACACAGACTGCGGCACGGGCGTCGGCGTCGCCGCGGTGAGCGGCGCGGACTCGGAGGCCCCCGAACCGGGCGCGCCCGCCGCGGCGAGGGCGGCAAGGGCGGCGATGATCAGCAGGGCGCCGGCGACCGGCAGCACGTATGCCTCGACGGCCCGCACGTCGGCCTGAGCGAGGCCCAACCAGAGGCCCGCACTGGCGAGGAGAAGGGCGAGCCAGCCGAGGTGTCGCCGCGGCGACACCGAGCCGAACAGCCCGTCACGGTCGATCGCGAGCAGGAGCGCCGTGACGGCGGAGATGATCAGTGCCACCCACTCCGATTCGGAATCGACCAGGGCGGGAGTGAGCAGGGCGGCCAGCGCGACCAGCACGACGCCGACATCGAGCGCTCGGCGTGGCAGCACCGGGGCGAACCGGGTGCCGTCGAGGGCGAGACTGGCCGCTGCACCGATCACCGCAGCCGTGGCCGGTGCCAGGGCGAGCAGCGAGGCGTCGGCGTCCAACGCGCGCGCCAGCGCGTCGACGAACCAGTACAGCGCGAGCGGCAGCGCAGCGACGGCGATCGTGCGCTCGAGGCGGAACCGCCGAGGGGCACGGGCCATCGCCCAGCAGAGCAGTGCGGCCCCGAGGAACACGCTGACCGCGGCGCTTGTCGCGTATTCGGGCAGCAGCCGCCCCGGCACATCCTGCCGTCCGGAGGTGAGGAGCGCCGTCTGACTCACGACTGTGCTGCCCGTGATCACCGTCGCCGCGATCCAGAACACCAGTCGCCGGTCGAGCGGCCGAATCGCCGGCACCCGCAGCAGCGCCACCAGGCCGAGCAACAGGATGCCGACGAACCCCGTCGCCCGGAACACGTTGACGAGGTCGGCGTTCGCCGACGGGTGGAGGGGGAGTGCCAGATCGCGCGCTCCCGCGGCACCCATGATCACGAACAGCGACACCGCGATGCCGAGCAGTGTCGAGCGTGCCGCTCCAGCGAAGAACAGTCGCGAGGTGACCAGCACCAGGATCACGGCGAGGGTGACCAGCTGCCAGGTGTCCATGCTCGCCCAACTGCTGGCGTAGGCAAGGGCGGAGGCGGCGAAGGCGGTGCTGAGCAGCGCGGCCCGCACCGACGGGATGAGTCGGCCCCGGGCATCCGTCACCGTCACCGCCACGACCGCGGCGAAGGCGAGCGCCTCCCACCCGGTGAGGATCGCCCAGAGCGCGGGCAGCAGCGCCGCGGCGGCCAGCAGGATCCCGCATGCAGACCAGACCAGCGCGGGCAGACGGCGACGGATGACGCCACCGAACCACCATGCGCCGGCGACGAGCAGTGCTGCTCCTGTGACCGACCCGAGGGCCGCGAGGGCGGAGACCGGAAGGGTGAAGGCGATCGGGTCGGTGGGGCTCAGTGTCCAGGGCCGGACCAGCCCCAGGACCGGCGGAACCAGGGTGGAGAAGACCAGGGTCGCGAGAGCTGGCAGCCCGACGATGAGAGTGGTGACGGCCGACGAGACGAACGCGGCACGCAGGTGCGGTGCAGCGGCAGTGCCCCGGGAGAGTCGCCAGAGCACCTCGACGAGCAGCGTGACCACGGTGCCGAGCAGCAGGGGAAACACGATGACGGCCGTGGCGTTGCCGATGGCCCAGATTCCCGCCGGGAGCGCGGCGGTGAGGGCAGCGGCACCCACGATGGCGAACACCATCCCGAACCCGGTACCGACGCGGGAGGGGGAGGAGTGCAGGTCGAGCAGTGCGAGCTGACCCGCCGCCAGCAGGGCGACGAGCAGGAGAGCGACGGTCACGCCCCAGGTGGTTCCGGCGCCGACGCCGAATGCGGCGATGCTCGCCAGCACGATTCCGATCGCGGCGATGATGAGCGCGACCGTGCGCTCGACGGGTGCGGGGCGGCCCAGGAGGCGCGGGGCGAGCCGGTGCACTCCGGCAGCGATGGTCAGTGCCGCGGCGAACACGAAGGTGGACGCGGAGCCGGTCGTGAGCGTTCCCGCCACCAGCGCGACTCCGGGTGCGAAGGTGGCGAAGCCCACGATGCCGGGGGTGCGCAGTGGGGAGAGCCGGCTCCAGGCAACGAAGCCGACCGCGGTGATGACGAGAGTCCACCCCCAGTAAGCGCTCGCATCCGCTGCGGCAGCCCCGAACATGTCGTTTCCGCGTAGCGCGAAGGCATCGAGGTAGAGCAGCACGATCGCGAACATCGAGACGCCTTCGGCGGTGGCCGGAAGCCGTCGGCGCCGCAGCACGCTCGCACTCACGATGGCAGCGAGCGTGATCGCGCCGATGATGATCGAGCGCGCGAGCAGACCCCAGGTGATGAAGGCGTAGACGAGGAAGAAGATGGCGGCGATCGACAGCAGCGAGATGCCCACCACCACGAGGAGAACCTGGATGCCCGACCGCCCGGGTGCAGCCGGAGGTGATGCCGGTCCGGGAGCCGCAGCAGGGCTCCGCGACGAGCCGACCGGTCCCTGAGCAGTGCTCTCCGGTCCCTGGGCTGAACTTTCCGGTCCCTGAAGCTGTCGAAGGGCAGTCGGCGCCGCGATGGCGTCGTCGACGAAGGCCCGGGAAGCGGCGGCGGCTTCTGCCTCGGCCTCCTGCTCGGTGTCGTACCGGATGCGCCCGATGACGTCGAGGCGACGATCGAGCAGAGCCGCGGCATCCGTCGACAGCGTCGACAGTTCTGCCACCGCCGGATGCGCGAGGTTCAGCCCGCAGCTCGCGCAGACCGGTCCGGTCGTGGGCGTCAGGCAGGCCGGGCAGCGATCGACGGCCGTGAGGTCGTCGGGGGTGCGCGGAAACAGCACGCGGCCGGCGTAGCGCCAATAGTCGGTGGGTTTCTCGGCCATGCCATGCTCCCCAGAACGGTGGTCGTGCGTTCAGGGTAGTGGCAGGGATGCGTCGCGCGCAGACGGCGTGCGGCACCTGTGGAGAGCGACCGCGATCGGCGGTGTGTCGCCGAATTCAGGTCAGACGTGATGCCCGGCTGGATATGGCGATCGCCACCCTGTCTGACCTGAATTGCACAACGCCGGGTCACCGATCCGCAACGAATCCATCGCGCTGTGGCATACGAAGCATTAGTGAGGGACCATCAGAGGATGACCGCCCGGCCCCTCCACCGATGGCTCGCGCTCGGCGCGGCAGCGGTCGTCGTCGCCGCGCTCGCCGGCTGCGCGCCCTTCGGCGTCGCGTGTCCCGCGATCGGGTACGTCAGCGTCGTCGAGGTGACGCTGACCGGCGATATCGCAGCGGTCGATGCCGTGCAGTTCTGCGACGACGACGGCCAGTGTTCGGGCGAGTTCCCGCCAGACCCCACGCCGACGCAGGCGACCGTCCCGTTGGCCACATCGAGCCCGATGACTGCGCCCGCGTACACGGCCACGCGCGTCGACGCTCGCCACTGGACCTTCACGGTCATCGGCCCCCTGCCCGACGGCGGCACCGCGACCGCCTACCGTGCCGACGCCAGCGCGGCCGGTGACGCCACGGTCACGCTCACCTGGAAGCGCGTGGGCGGCAGTGCGCAGTGCGGCGGCCCGATGCGGGCAGACCCCATCGTGCTGCAGATCGGCTGAGTGGCCATGCACAGTGGCGAACACCGGATGGATGTCCGCACCGCCCGCACCCTCATCACCGAGCAATTTCCGCACCTAGCCCACCTGCCGCTCGTGATCGCGGAGGGCAGCGGAACGGTGAACACGATCATCCGCATCGGCGCCGACTTCGCCGCACGATTCCCGCTCCTCGCGGGTGCCGAGCTCGAGGCCGAGGCCCGCGCGAGTAGGGAGTTAGCGCAAGCGAGCCCGGTGCCCACCCCGCTGCCGGTCGCTCTCGGGAGGCCGGGGCACGGGTATCAATTCGCCTGGTCGGTGCAGACCTGGCTGCCGGGAATGGTGGCGACACCCGAGGCGCTCGCCGAGTCGCGGGTCTTCGCCGAGGACATCGCGGTGCTGATCACCTCCCTGCGGGCGGCCGACACCGGCGGGCGGAGGTTCGCCGGTTCGGGGCGCGGGGGAGCGCTGACCGATCACGACGGGTGGATGGAGACCTGCTTCCGTGAGAGCGAGGGTCTGCTCGATGTACCGCGGCTGCGGCGGCTCTGGGGGCGACTGCGGGAGCTGCCGAGGGGTGGGGATGACGTGATGTCGCACGGTGACCTCACGCCCGCGAACATCCTGATCGACGGCGACCGGCTCGCCGGTGTGTTGGATGGCGGCGGTTTCGGCCCGGCAGACCCGGCGCTCGATTTGGTCGCGGCCTGGCACCTGCTCGGCGAGGGTGCGCGAGATGCGCTGCGCACATCCGTCGGCTCGGACGACCTGGAGTGGGAGCGCGGCAGGGCCTGGGCATTCGAGCAGGCGATGGGACTGGTCTGGTACTACCGCGAGACGAACCCCGCGATGAGCGCGCTCGGCCGCAGCACACTCGCGCGGATCGATTCGTAGTGGGCTGTCTGCCTCAGGGCTGGTTTCGCCCCTCGAAACGGATGCCGGGGCCGTGTCATAGTCGACCTCGTTAGTGCACTCCGCCTCTTCAGAGAAAGCCGCCGCCCATGGACCCCGTCGAACTCGTCGCCACCGCCAACAGCTACGCGGGAGGCAACCTCGCAGCCCCGACCGAACTCGCCGACGTCTATGCGGCGACGGAGGTGAGGTCGGACTTCAAGGGCCACCCCATCCTGGTGCGGTTCATCGAGTCGGACTCGAAGCCGGCCGAACGGCGCTACAACGCGGTCGTGCATGATGCCGAGACCGGCTCGCTGATCACGACGGGCGGTGGTGGCGCGAATTGGAACGACGCCATGGCCGACATCAACTGGCTGAACCTCGACGCGTACTTCGGGTAGGTGCCGCGCCCCAGAGGGCTGTGGAGGGGATGACGAGAATCGAACTCGCGTGATCAGTTTGGAAGACTGAGGCTCTACCATTGAGCTACATCCCCGCAGC
>Ga0247737_1000575_pt1 | contig 14885 bp, 15 predicted proteins | sample UWRJL028104C2_FD_180937 | JGI IMG/M metagenome (GOLD analysis project Ga0247737, IMG submission 180937) | Plant litter microbial communities from Arlington Agricultural Research Station in Wisconsin, United States - UWRJ-L028-104C-2 | ecosystem: Environmental > Terrestrial > Plant litter >...
TCCCAGATCTCTCAGAAGCCATTTCAGCCGAGCAGCAGGCGGTTCAACTCACTTCCAATGAGAACCCTCTCATGCCGACGATGGTGAATAACCTTGGAATCTTATTTCAACGTCGCTTTGAACACGTTTGGAATATCGCTGACATCGAGGGAGCTATCGCAGCCCAGCAGCACCTTGTAGCGCTCACTCCCGACGGTCACCCCAATAGGCCAGCAAGGTTGAGTAACCTGGGAAATTCATTTTTATGTCGCTTCGAACACACGGGCGATCTTGTAGACATCTCGGAAGCCATTTCAGTTCAGCAGAAGGCTGTCGACCTGACCCCCAATGATCATTCCAACATGCCAGGATTACTGAATAACCTTGGAAATTCGTTTCGATACCGTTTCGATATTACACATGATCTACCAGACATCTCGGAAGCCATCTCGCTCCAGCAGCAGGCAGTCCAACTCACCACTGATGATGATGTTGACCTACCATCATGGCTGAATAACCTTGGAACTTCATTCCGGCTACGCTTCGAACACGGAGGCGAACCCCTAGATATCTCGGAAGCCATCTCAGTACAGCAACGGGCAGTTAAGCACACCACTGAGGGCCACAATGACGCGGCAGGAAGGCTGAATAATCTTGGGATTTCTCTTCTTTGCCGTTTCGAGTGCAAAGGCGATCCCGCCGACATATCGAAGGCCATCTCGGTGCAACAGCAGGCCGTTCAGCTCACTCCCGATGGCCATGCAATGTTGTCAGCAAGACTGATTAACTTGGGGAACTCATTGGCGTGTCGCTTTAAACGAGCATACAACCTCTCTGACAACGTAGAAGCCATTTCGGCCCAGATTCAAGCTGTTCAACTCACCCCCAACGGCCATGCCAGCCTGCCCGCGAAGCTAAATAATCTCGCAGATTCGTTTCAGTGCCGGTTCGAACGTAGTTGCGATCTCGCTGATATCCATATGGCAATCTCGACTTATAAAAAATCCGCAACAAGTGTTGGACCGCCTTCAGTTCGCCTATTTGCTGCTCAACAATGGGCGAAATTATCCACTATTCATGAACGTTCACAATCCATGGAGGCATATGGCGTCGTAATCGATCTCATATCGCAGATCGCTGGCATGGACCGCACCATCGAACAGCGTTATATCAATCTCGTCCGGATTTCAAATTTAACCACAGCAGCTGCTTCAGCTGCTTTTGCTGTGGCTAGGGTCGAAAAAGCTCTTGAGTGGCTTGAACAAGGTCGCTGCCTGGTTTGGAGCCAACTCAATCAGCTTCGTACGCCTGTGGACGATCTTCGTGACTATGACGGGGACTTGGCACGACGGTTTTTGAGTATCTCAAGGGCATTGGAAACTTCTGGATCCCGTCGTCCATTCGGGAGTCAGACGAGTACAGGTACTCTAATGTCACAAAAAATGACCTTACAAGACGAGGCTCATGTTCACGTGAAACTTGCTCGCGAATGGAACCAGCTGCTTGTCGATATCCGTCGCATCTCCAGGTTCCGTGACTTTCTTCGACCGCGTCAGACTTCGGACTTTATGCAACACCTCCCACCAGATGGCCATATCATCCTTATCAACGTTCACGAGTCACGCTGCGATGCCCTAGCTCTCGACTTTGGCCGGGATCTGCCCATCCACATCCCTCTCAAATTCACTCACAAGCAGGCGTCTGGGCTCAGAGATCGCCTGCGCAACTCCCTCTCATCCCATGGTATTTGCATCCGGGATGTAGATCGTGGTGGTTACCCGGCGTCGTTTGATGGCGTTGGTGAGACCCATAGCGTCCTCAAGGCACTATGGGTACTTGTTGTGAGGCCCATCTTGGATGGTCTTGGATATTCCGTGAGTTTAGGCTCAAATCGATAATATATCGTGTTGTTAATGTTTTTGTCCAAGCATCATAATGCTCCGTCGGAAATAACCAGAATCTGGTGGTGTCCAACTGGTCCGCTTGCATTCCTCCCACTTCACGCGGCGGGGATCTACAATCAAAGCGAGCTACCACCATCTGCTTCCTGCATCTCTGACTTTGCAGTGTCCTCATACACTCCCAATGTCAGTGCGCTCCTTGAGAAGGTCAAGGGGCCCGCCGATGTACTATCGCCGTCCACTGGCAAGCTCCTTATCATCAGCCAACCAAATTCAAAAGACTGCTCTCCACTCCCAGGCACCACAGAGGAAATGGACATCATACAGAAAACGGTCGGCCTAGAAAATTGCAAGCCTCTGGAATCAAAAGCTGCAACTGTCAGTAAGGTGAAAATAGAAATGCAATCGCACGATTCCATTCACTTTGCATGCCACGCGAACCAAAATATTGGGACCCCTCTCAAGAGTGGATTCTACCTCGATGACGGACGTCTCGAGCTTGCAGAAATAATGAAGCAGAACATCCCTCAGTGCGAACTGGCCTTCTTGTCGGCGTGCCAGACAAGCACTGGGGACGAAGAGCTGTCAGAAGAGGCAGTTCACTTGGCGGCCGGGATGCTAGCAGTCGGATATCGAGGTGTGGTGGCAACATTGTGGTCCATCAAGGACGAATACGGTCCTGTGGTGGCAGAGAGTTTCTACAAGTATCTTATGGAAAATGGGAGGATAGCGGGAAAGATGCGACTCAACAGCACCAATGCTGCTCGCGCCCTCCATCACGCGATTCAGAGCATTCGAGGACGGCCTGAGGTCGGTGACACGGAGAAAGGTCTTTTGACGTGGGTACCGTATGTTCACTTTGGCTATTAAAGAATATCGACTGTTGTATATGAGAACATGATCTATAGGCCTCCTCAATTCTAACGGGTTCAGTTCACGTCAGTTCAGATGCTCTAGTTTCCAAAAACGGTTGATGAAAATTTAAAGTCCGGCTGATCTTGTACAACGCGTACGCGCACGACGGCGTCGCTTCAAGCCGCCCTCCCGCCCCTCCATTGAACATAAAATTACAGGGAACTTCAGACAATATTTCAACGTGAAATGACTCTTCCTCGTACAAATTTCTCTACACTGCTTCCGGAAAGGCACTAGGCCACGCCGTAGCTCCACTGGATCTTTGGTGATTCCATTCGTCGAATACTCGCGCCTAATTTGCAGAATTTGCACTCAAAACCATGACCTTTTCCCCGCTGAATGTCGGTCAGACAGCGACCAGACTACCTTGAGCATCGTATTCGGCGTTCTCAGGCTGACCCTGACGTCAACGTCAACCCAGCGCGCTCAAGTGCGGGGAGATTTCAACCTCCGCTTTTGGAAGACGCTAAACTGACCTGACATGAACTGAACTTTTTAGAATTGAGGAGGCCTTATATCGTAGTAAGGTGACAGACCAAGAAAGAATGTAGCAATACTTAGGTACAAAATCCATTATACTTGCAGCTGATGTTAACCAGAGGTGGACAGAAGGCCAGACCTTTGGATCTCATATTATTGTCAATTTCATCAAGATTTTATGAAGGATTGGACAATAATCCAACCGACACAAAACGCATGCCGCGCCAAGGCTGGCGCTAAACAATAAGAATTTCCTTTTCATGTGTAAAACCAAATATGTACAAGCGAAATGGGTGAATCTGCATAAAAGTAGAGATTTCACACTGGTGCCTTCGACCGGCGCTGGATCACGGGGATAATCTTCACGCCGTAGATTGGTGGTACCGGCAACGGGTTTGGGTCCCCTTGCCGACCAAAAGGTTCCTGCATGATGCTGGACATATTGTTAATAGCTACATTCGAAAAGAAGAATTTGTAGAATTCAACGTCGATGTCCTGGCCCTCTTCAAGTCCAAAAGAGTATGGCTGTCCACCACTTGCTCCATGGCCAATCATCAAGGTATTCCCTTTAGTGAGAGGCGAATCGACCTTACTTTCCCCACTACCTTTTGGAGATACCAGATAGTACCCACCTGAGAACGGTTAGAAGGGAACAAGTAGACTGTAAAAATGCCCTTACCGATCCTTAGGGTACTAGCGCTGAAAAGAAACCCATACAGGTAAAGGTCCCATGGCGTGTTGTTCGTCACTCGCATCCCATATCTCTTGCTCCTATCGGCCACGATGTCGATGATGTCGGTTTTTATAATATTTGGCCCGGTCGCTTCCATGAGAGGGCAGCAGTTGTCGTCGAAGTCATCCGTTCCGACCAATTCCATGAATTCAAATGTGATCTTGCTTAGAATGTGTTTGTTCGTTGGCTCTGGCGAGAGCCTGAGGTAGCGATAGAAGTGTGCAGCACAGCGAAGGAAGCGGTGGATGCAATTCACCTCCGCCTCAAAAGAATGTGTGATGTGCTGAGTAACTCCATAGGCCTTCATGTTTTCGTCAAATATCTTCATCTCAGCGACGACCACCTTGTCTTTGACCTCGAACGCAACCTGCGCATATTTAGCATCGGTGTGGTCGATCCTGTATTGTGTGGCGCTGAGCTCTGTCGCCTTCATCTGTTCAAGGAGGGCGTCAAATACGGGCAGCTCATCCATCCCGAACTTAACGTGGATGTTGAGGTCAACTTGTGTCCCGGCTTTCGTCTGCACTGCGATCCCTTTGCTGACGGCAAGGCCGACTGGTTGAGGCAATGGGAAGAGAGTCGTTGAATTCATCTTGACGTCGATCGCCACTAGATGTCCAAGTGGTTCTGATGGAGAAGACGTATGATCGAAGAACTTGAATTCCGCTTTTTCAGAAAGCCCGTGAATTCTTCCAATGTCCAGTGTGAATTTCCCATCTTCAATGCGTACGTCGTGATGAGCATCATATGCGGGTCCTTGTAAATTGAAGATCAAACGGCTACTGTGATGCCCTTCTATCTGAGGGCTTTGCCTAGACTTTAGATTGAGTAAAATCACAGTATATATTTCCAGGGTACTTACTCCTTGATCTGACCCAAACCACCGCCGATATTCTTGTATGCAAGCTTATCTAACCCCTTGCGTTGAAACAAGGCCAGTAAGGCGACAGTGAACCGACCGCGAGTAGTTTTGTCAAGTTCGACGAAAGTTTCTCTGGCACATTCCGAGCGACTGCAGGCTGCAATCAGCATATGCGACTTCAAGCCCTTGCGCTCGAAGCCTGGGGCTGTACTCCCGGCCCTGCACGAGGAGATACCAATGATCTCGGAGTCAATCGGTCCCTCCAGTGGTGTGACCAACATAGCACGAACTTTATCGTTGTCTCGTGTTCCAGAGCCGGAATGGCAGCAATCAAAAACAACGGTCTAAAAGCACATTAGCTCGATGTTTAGATAATGATTCGAATGGCATACAATATTGTCACCCTTTCCCCCCGAAAGCAAGTCTATCAAGGCGCCAATAGTACGATCGGGAAGATATGGCACCACTGGGTAGTCGTGCGGAACGATGGCCTGGATCTTGGTGTCTCCTGTTTCCCATCCTTCTGGAGAAATTATTTCAGCGCCGTGGCCGGCGTAAAAGATTAAGATGGGATATCCCTCCTTGATGCGAGTATCTTTTCGAAGATCGATGAATGCTTGAATGATGCCAGAACGGGATGCCTCCTCGTTGAGAAGGACTCGAATCTGCTTCTCAGAGACGCTCAAATCTGTCACCAAAAAGTCTACCATGGCTTTTGCGTCGTTTACGCAACCACTTAACGGGTTCTCCTTGTAAGAATCGATTCCAATGATTAGCGCGTATAACCTATCACCACTAGGATTGGCGTAGTATTAGTTACGCCTAAAGTATTGTATTGATTCTTTCCACTTACAGCATCGATAATTCAATCCGACTTTGAGTATTGTTGACGGGAGGTGGATTGCTTTCCTTTGCCTGCGGAATGATTGAGCTGTATTACGGGTTGAGTTGTCACGAATGTGGTTGATAATGACAATACTTACCGCACGACAAGGTTTGTATCACTTCAACCGCAGCTATCAGCTCTGCTTATAAAAGGGAAATTATCACAATCCTTACTCATGACTTCTCGTTGGAGGACGATCACTGTATGGGTACCTGCGACATGGCCGCACAAATTCATCAGTGCTTCATCCACGAGAAGCTTTCTAGGTACTCACTTTTGAAGGATCTTGAGCAAATCAGGCACAGTGTGCACCTCCGTGTCTGCAAAAGCAAGGTACATGTTACAGAGGGAAAGACGTACTTAGTCTGATCGAGTTCGAGTCATGAGTCCAAGTATAAGAGGCGCCCTTTGGGCGCACTAGTCTCGGCCAACCCATTTACGGACGCATCCCAAAGTGGATATCGTACCGTGAGAGTCCAACGTCTTTCAGAGCTGAGTGGGTTCGGGGGTTTTTCAGTGTGTTCGCACGCTTCATGTCCTGCAGACCCGTCGCCTCGCCACGTTAGATAGTCTCCTTCCGCGTCCTGCGTGCCCTCCGTCTACATTAAGACATGCTAATATTAAAATATCACTCCTTTATCGTCCTGGATACCTAAAAGACCCCGATTAGACAAGGAAAATGAAGCCCCTGCAGTGCACACTTCTAACCCTGCGAGAACTCCAGGTGTGCTCTCGAAAACAACGTAACCGTCAACGCCCACACCAGCACCTAAGGAACCTCGCAGCTGGAATGGTATGGCACGTCTCCGGCGCCTCGCGTCCCCGCTTACCACTCAAAAGCTCTACCAAAACAGCTTTTTGAAGCAAGTTGTATAAACCCTATGCTTTGAACAACAGATGCCAAATACGAAGGCATGCCTTCGCATTCTCGGGTTACAAGACCCTGGAGCCTATGGAGCCACTTCCCAATGAAGAATGGAACGCCCTTGCACGAGCAAACGTTCTTTGAAGGATGGGCAGTCGCTGCGAGACTTTCAGATTGAGGCAGCCAACCTAACCATAACTCGGAAGAAAGATCTCTGCATAATTTCACCAACGGGCTCTGTGAAGTCTCTTATCTGGCTCCTACCACTGCTGGCGCAGAAGAGAGGAATTTCGCTTGTAATTGTCCCATACACCAGTCTGGGGTTCCAGGGTGAACAACGGTGCGAGTTACCTCTTTCAATTTGAACAGCTTTTAACTCATGATTTAACCGTTATTAGACATGCCTCTATGGGCATCAAGTGCACCTTTCTCCATTCAGGAAGCTACGACACAGCCATTCTTGAGAATATCGTTCAAGGTGGAGGGATGCACGTCGTCTATCTTTGCGTCGAAACTCTTGAAACTCCTGCGATCGCGCAAGTTCTGTATTCCGATTTCTTTCGTGCGCAGCTCTCAGGGACATACATTGATGAAGCACACAGTTTGCACGAGAGCTTGTCACGGCGCCCGGGATATTCGCGTATCTATGTCCTTCACAGGGTGATTGGGATGGATCCCCCACTGGTTGCAATATCTGCCACACTTCCGGGGTCTTATCGCAACTCACTGGTTCATTATGCGTGAAGTACCCGGAGGCACAGCCAACGGGTACGTTTTCTCGTGGGAAGGAGTTGACACATGCGTGACCAGACCCGTTTACTACCTACCTCATTATACCACCACCACCTCGACTTGAGGGGTGGTTTTCCTAGCTCGTTTGATCTCTCGCGGAGTACGCGTAAAAATTTTCACCCACCCACCCATACCACATTCTGTACATTACTTCCATTTCACCACAATTACCATTACATGAATTGGCAGAGTAGGAACAATGAAGGTTTTTTCTTGGGGTCATCCGCCAACACCTCCATCGTCCCTACGCTCTGAAGACAGGACGGTTCACACCGTCGTCTGCCTCTTCACGCCCAACCTACTGCCACTCGTGTATACTACTACGAATCGCTAGGGCACGACGCTCACCCACCGAGATGGCCTACGTTCCGACTACCACCTCATTAACCTCGGCAACTTTCGACCGGAATTATCAACAGTCATAAAGCATATGCAATATCCTGTGAATTCATTTCTCAATATCACTTTTGTAATATCATTCAATGCAACTGCTGAAAATCTTCAGCAAACTATCATTTACTCCGATGACTTCCCCAGGCATGATTTTGAGTTTCCCTTTGCTCAGATATGCTCATTGTCTGGGCAGACGTAGCTCGTTGGTTCGATCATTACCCACCCACCCACACCTGTGTACTAGTCTACTTTCTAGGTATCTAGCCCTACCTGTTTGTGCAATGGGATTTTCTAGAGACTCAGCCGGCAGTGGAGCCGTCGAGTTTTCCCTTTGCTATCACTACCACTGTGATTTTGTGCTCAGTCGTCATTGGATCTGAAAATTTTGTTAGATGCCGAGTTTCCGAGTTTCCGGAAACTCCCAAAATAGGAAAACCATCAAAACCTTACCACCAAATGGACATGATGTAGGCGCTCGCCAAGCAATGTTATGTAATTGCGCGTCTCTTCTGCGACCCGTGTCAATATGGTCACGTGAAACTACCGCACTACTCCGAGGCTCAGGCTAACTCGCTCCAATGGCAATTCGGGAGTTGAACGTTGAACAGTAACTCCACAAGCTCTATTCGATCAAGTTGCCAACTCGCACGAGTTCAACTCACATCCACGACAACACTACCTTGGCCCATATAGGATATCGCTGAATCTGCCGCAACATGTATCTTTCGTTTGCGGAGACAGAAGTGAACACTGTGCCTGATTTACTCGACATCCTTCTAAAGTGCGTATACAGAAAACACCTCATAGATGATTCTTTAATGGCTTGGTGCAGATATCCATATGATCGACAATCTGGGAGAATTATCGATCCACCACATGTCCAGATATCTCGAGACTAGTAAGCAGTGAAAATTTATTTTATGATAAGCAACGATCCGACATTCTCGTTGAAGCAACGCGAATACTGTTGTGAAGTAAATTTCGATGTCAGCAACCACATTCGTGATAACTAAATCCGCGATATAGCTCGTACCCACAACCCAACTCGCCACCTCGGGAAATTTGCCCACCTACAGTCAGCATTACACCTCATAGTGTGTCTGAATTGTCGACACCGTAAGTAGAAAACTCAGTTCATGGTTATCGGAGCGATTAATACTGCAGTAATTCTAGAGGCTGCAATCTATACGCACTACTGATTGGAATCGACTCCTACAAAACCAAGCCACTAAGAGGTTCTATAAACGACGCAATAGCCGTGAAAGAGTACTTAGTGAGGGATTTGGGCGTATCTGACAAGCAAATTCAGATGCTTCTCAACGAGCAAGCATCACGCTCTGGGATCCTTCAAGCATTTACTGATCTTCGGATGGATGCGCGCATCAAGAAGGGAGATCCCATTTTAATCTTCTACGCTGGCCATGGAACTGAAATAGATTCTCCACAAGGATGGGAAGCGGGGCACACGAAGATTCAGGCCATCATCCCGCACGATTTCTCAGAGGACGCCCCGGTGGTGCATTGCATCCCCGACCGCACTCTCGGAACCATGATAGACATACTTGCAAAGGAAAAGGGCGATAATATTGTATGCCATTCGAATCACTGCTTGAGCCTCGAACTAAATGTGCTTCTAGACCGTTGTTTTTGATAGTTGCCATTCTGGCTCTGGCACGCGAGACGACGATGGTGGAGTTCGTTCTATGAAGATTGTAGACGTTCTACCAGCGAACATCGACTCTGAGATCATTGGCAGTGGGGATCCTACCCTTTTGCTTTCCAGGGAAGGGAATGCCTCTGCGGACTTTGAGCACAAAGGGTTACGGTCGCATATGCTGATTGCGGCCTGCAGTCACTTTGAAAGTGCCAAAGAATGTTATATCGATCTCGACAAAATTACTCGGGGGCAATTCACTGTCGCATTACTGGCCTTATTTCGTCGTGAGGGGGTGGATAAGCTCACATACAACGACATATGCAGTCGGTTGGATCCCATGACAGGGTAAGCACCTTGAAATGATCAGCTTTAGTTTTACCCACTGGCAATTCTAGGCAAAACCCACAGTTAGAGGGAAACAATCGTCATCGCTTGCTTTTCAATTTACAAGGTCCTGCGTCTGGTATTCCTCATTACGACCTGGGTATCCAAGATGGCAAATTCACCTTGGACATTGGAATGATCCATGGGCTTTCTAAAGGAGCACAATTCAAGTTCTATCGCGATCATGCATCTTTTCTTTCTGGGCCACAGCTAGGGGTTCTCGAGATTGCAGAGGATAGCGACATCAAGGTGGATTCAACAATACTTTCCCCACTGTCTCAATCAGTCGACCTTGCCGTTAGCAAAGGGATCGCGGTGCAGACACGAGCCGGGGAACGAGTTGACCTCTATATCCACGTCAGGTTCGAGCTGGACGAGTTGCCAATATTCGACGCCCTCGTTAAACACATGAAGGCGACAGAGCTCAGCCCCGAACCCAGCCCCAGTCGATACAGGATCGTTCACACCGATGTCAAAGGAGAGGCGCACCTTGCGTTCGAGGTCAAAGACAACGTGGTAGTTGCTGAGATAGTTGACGTCCGCGCTAGAGCTCATGGACTCATTCGCATCCCATATCCTATTGAAGCGAAGGTGAATCACATTCACAGCTTTCTCGACCATGCCGCACATTTCTATCGCCACCTCTCATCAGAGCCAAAGAATACCTACATTCCGAGCAAGATCACATTTGAATTCATGGAATTGATCCAGACGGATGACTTCGACGACGACGGCTACCCTCTCATGGGAGCGACCGGGCCAAATATTATAAAAAACGACATCATCAACATCGTGGCCGATAGGAACAAGAGATATGGGATGCGAGTGACGAACAACACGCCATGGGACCTTTACCCGTATGCGTTTCTTTTCAGCAACAGTACTCTACAGATTAGTAAGAGCCATTATACCATGAACTTGTACCCTCTGACGGGTTTCAGGTCCATATTATATGTCTCCGTACGGTGGGAAGTACTATGTCGATCCACCTCTCACTAGTGGGAATACTCTGACCATAGGGTATGGTGCATCAGGCGGAGTACCATATTCTTTCACTCTTGGAGACGCCCAGGACATCGACGTTGAATTCTTCAAATTTTTTTTCTTGACTCAACCCACCGATATGTCCAGCATCAAGCAGGATTCACCTTTTGGTCGGGGTATGGGGCCAAAGTCGACAAGGGTTCAAAATATTTACGGTGTGAAGGTTATTCCTGTGGTCGAGCGACGATTTTGATGATACCGGTGAGTTGATTGTGGTGAATCGAGACAGGCGTCCATGCACAAAAAATGACCCAGCGATATTATGAATAATTTTCCAGGACTCCTTATTCTGTCCAAACAGCGTTGCACAAGCGAGAAAATGTATTGGAAAAAATCCTGAGCTATGGTGATCTCTGATTTATCTGAGATATTGTGCGATAAGTGTGCACCTTAATACGAGGAGTGTCTGATTGGGGCTTGTCGACCTTCCAATTATGCCACTACATTTAGGTTGGGAGTTTGGCGATACAGCTTTTCAACTTTTTGGCGGAAGACTTCAGTCAGATCCTGCTCAAGGTGCACTAATAGCTTTCAATCCCAATATCCTTGTCTCTGGGCAAATTTTCGATTTTTATTACTCAAAATATGTGTATTTGAGACCAGATGAGTGCCTATCATGTGTTTATATTCATATTATACTCGAGAAGCTCCCACGATGTATCTCAAAACTCTCTCTTTCTTCTTCTTCTTTCTGCCCCTTTTCGATTAAATCTTTGAGTTATTGTAAAATCTGAGCTCATATACACTTGTATCCGGCCAAGGCTCCTACGAGGATGCTGCAGACTAGCTTACAAGTGATCAGCTTGGGAAGTAGCGCCACCTGAGAACACGGAAAGGTTCCCAAGATAACTCTTCCACTTGTTATCAAAAACGATCGGGGCGGAGACATATTATTCGATATTGAGTTGTTCCAGATGGACTTCGAGCTGCGGCATGAACGAAGTCACCGCTTCTCCTTCACGTATCCGCTGTTGAATGTGCGATATCCCTCCTTGCCCCGTGTACCACGCAGGATCACGTCGAATGATAGCACATTGATAGCAGCGCCAGGAGTTGGGTCATTCATACTAACGCATCGCGACCTGTCCAACCTTGTGTATACTTATCCTTATTATAAGGGGGCCTAAAGCTAATTTCAATGATTGAAGGGTTCTAGGAGCACTCTGCCGTGGACCATCCACATTTGCTGCTATGAGCCTAGCTTGTTCTGGTCAATATCTACATGGAGCGGTTTATAAACCTCCTTTTACTTTTTTAGGTTGTAGTGCTGATTACATTTTGTCTTATCTGGAAGACAAAAAGTCATCTGTGAATTAATTCGAAAGGGGATTGGTCTACCCTTGACTCTGCATCTAACGCGTTGAAGGCACCAGACTGCGCGTATCGGCGGTGAGCTATTGTACCTACGATAGTCCCGGAATCGATCTTCAGGTGGTCTCACAAAAATGCAAGTGGGGAAACGCCTTGATTTGTCATACTCTACACTTCAAGTAGTATTCAGCCTGAGTGACACGGTCTAGACTCACATTGATTAGAAGTTGGCACTGAACACGAAGCCAGAGCAGTTAATAAATTATGAAACTTCATTGAAATGTTGACGTTGAGCACCCTAGACTTTGTCTAGTGCATATGGCCGAGAAATTGAGTGCTCTCCACCATCATAATGGCTACGATAAAAATGTATCGTCCGTGGCTGCGATTATCCGCCAAACTCACGTGTTATAGGTGTATTTGTACACGATTTTCAGCATTTGGCGGCGTCCGCCTTCTGTCTGCTCACTCGCGGTTCAGTACTTGTATCTCATACTGCTGTTTGGCTCACTGCAGCCGCCATATTTATATTTGGAAGATCCATCGGAGTCTGGCTCTACCCGAGCGCCGCCCTTACAAAGAAAGAACAACCCCTTGTCGGCAGAAGATTCGAGTGCGATTAGCATGTCTACGGATTCCTGGAACGACGAGGACCACTGGCCTGGTGTAACGCTCAAGTTTGTTGTCGTGGGAGGCGGCATCTCGGGTACGTACGGAAATTGTATCGCAAGCCCGATCAAAGGCGCTTATCTCGCGAAGGGCTTGCAACTGCCTATACACTCCGAAAAGCTGGGCATGATGTCGTGCTACTGGAGAAGGGCGACGGGAAGGCAAAGGTGAGTGTGTTGTATCCTAGTTCATATGAACGAATGCTCAGGCAACTTGCCTGTAGAATCCATGTGGTATCCGGTGAGGCACTTATAATTGTCTCATCCATGCCGTCCGCTGACCCGAGGTATTTGTAGATCGCCGCCCAATATGACAAGGTTATTGAACCGCTGGGGGCTTGATTCGAAATTGGATCGAAAATCAGGGCCTTGTCAACGGTATGCAAGCCTACACTCCATATAAGATTTGGGCAATAAAGTAACTCAAACTCAACCAAGAATCGACATGTTTTCTGGCCAGTCTGGTGATCACCTCGGAACCCTCGCCATACTCGATCATTTCTTAGTTGATCTTCTGGCAAACATTGTGTTCATACAGGTAATCTTCGAGCTTCAGAATCTTGTTACAGGTACTTATCATAAATGGATTCTAGCACGGTGACTTACGATCCTTGTTACATGATCAAGCGAGGGAAGAAGGCGTTCTGTTTCGCTTTAATTCAAGAGTTGTGGACCTCAGTCTGGAAACGGGCTCTGTGACACTGGACACAGGCGAAAAGCTTGAATGCGACGTCGTTATCGGCGCAGATGGCTATGACAGCATGCTACGTAAGCATGTCGTCGGGAGGGACGATCTCAACGAAGACAAACATCTTGTATTGGGCTTTGTTGCTTCGGTGGAAGATATGATGAAAGACGACGAACTGAGATCCTTGGTCGCGGATCCTTCAGTGGTGTGTTGTCGTCAATCGAACACGTTTGCTGATGGAGTTTAACAATTTCAAAGTGGTCCTTTTGGGCGGGGGATGGGTACGTTTTCCACTCAAACGTTGTCGTGAGTTAGTTCCTTTTTTCATACCTTTGAGATGTTCAGTTTCATAGAATGGAGACACCGAATACACTGTGACGTTTGTGCACAATTATTATGGAGAAGTACAAGAAGAAGATAAACACTGGAAGCCTATCGTGGATTTGGGCCCATATGGAATCGACCTCGATAGGTTAGAGCCAAGGTGTGTACATTTTTCGACAGTCTTATCGCTGGTTAGATGGTCTCTAATACAAATGCGCCATTTATAGAGTAAGGAAGTTAATCAGCTTGGGAAAGAATGTGTCAGGCAGGGTGATGGAATCGTATCCGTGTCTCGAAAGTCTGGTCAGCCAGAGCTCCAAGCTTGTCTTAGTCGGCGAAGCAGGTCATCCAATACTAGTGAGTACCTTTCTTGAGCAGCCGCATACTCGAACCTGAAAATTTTACGCGAGAAAGCCGGGAGGCCACCACTCGACAGCTATCAGTTTAGAGGATGCCGAAGCCCTTGGGCGCCTATTTTCAAGGATTCAAGATAGGAAGCAAGTCTCCCAGTTATTAACGGCGTATGACGAAATACAGCACCCCAGAACTGCTGCTGTTCAGAAATATGTATACGAGCATCAAGCGGGCCTGAAGGTGCCACCTGGACCGGCTCAGGAGGCCAGAGATGCTATGTTCCAGGCGACTCTTATCCATAAGGAGGGTGATAATATGGACGAGTCACTGTTCAGGCAGATATGGGGTCAGGAGCTCGACATCTTTGCATACGATGTGACAGAGCAGGTCGACGATTGGTGGAATCAGTTCGGGTCTTTGATTGTGAAAAGACCGCACAGGAAGTCGATTCTTTCTGACATGAAGATATCGGTGGAGAAAGATAGCGCCATGAGATGATGAGGCCTTGCAGTGAAACATTGGAACTAGGTGTCGTGTATGACCTTATTTTTCGGCATTTAACACGGTCACAACAAATAACACGGTCCATCATCATACCTACCGCATTTTACATAGTTGTTGGTCATGGTTTCATATAAAATTACATGGT